>Ga0302171_10000319_pt1 | contig 11216 bp, 10 predicted proteins | sample I_Fen_N2_2_FD_193495 | JGI IMG/M metagenome (GOLD analysis project Ga0302171, IMG submission 193495) | Peat permafrost microbial communities from Stordalen Mire near Abisko, Sweden - I_Fen_N2_2 | ecosystem: Environmental > Terrestrial > Soil > Wetlands > Permafrost | place: Sweden: Abisko... | reverse complement strand
ATAACATAGTCGGACATTGGTTCTGCAAACTTAATTCCTCCTTCGCTGCTGTTATAAGGTGCTGTATAAGCCACACCATAATAGGGTAAATAAGCAAAGGCGGAATCATTTTTAATACGAAGATCGTATCCGGAAGTCAGATAAATATGCTTGCCCCGTAACGGATTGGCATAATTCATTTCTACAGTAAAATTTTTCGATTCTACTTTTCGCGTAATCTCATTGATAGCTTTCGGAGTTGTTTTTGAAGATGAACAAGCAACAACGAAAAACAACAGCAGAGATGCAGGGTAAATCAAATGTGCTTTCATAAAAATTTTAAGCAGTTACGAGTAAATAGTTACGAGTTACAAGTCTGTTTATCTGAATACAAGAAACAACCACTAAGGCACTAATGGAACATCCCGAGAATCGGGAGAACACAGAGCTACACAAAGTTTAAATCTTCAGTGCTTCTTTGTGAGAGATTTCTCACTTCGTTCGAAATGACAATCAATGTTTTATGTTTGGGGATGGGATCGGTTGGCGGCTTCGCCGCCAACCGACCCCATCCCCTACAAAGAAAATGTAATAATCTGTCATTCTGAACGAAGTGAAGAATCTATTGTTTTTTACCGGACAACAATGATTTGATATAAACCCTATTGTAAATCGGTCTTACAAATCTTTAGACTTTAATCAGTTTCAATATCATTCCTTTCCAGGCGGGCATAAGGACTACAAATAATTCTTTCGAGCTTAATGTAAGCAATGGAAATTTATCCGTTTCGTCTAATAAATTTACGACGCGATAATTTTGTCCTTCTCCCAGTTTCAGATATTGAAAAGCTTCGTAAGGGAAACGTACTTCAGTCTCCAATTGTTTATCATCGAAGTTTAAAACTATCAATAATAACTCCTCTTCATATTTCCGAAAGTAAGCATACTGTTCGTGGGTATTGAATTTTGTGTTTTCAAAGTTTGCAAATTCAAGATCAAACATCACTCCTTTGGTAATTGCTTTTTCGGATATCGCAATGTTCAATAATCTTTGGTAGAATATCCGTAAATTCTTTTGATCCTGTGTGAGACCCTTTCCATCAAACTGTCCACCATTAACCCAGGCCTGAACAGACTTGACACCCCAATAATCAAAGATAGTGGTTCGTCCGTCCATACCACTGAATCCTTCAGAATCCATGCCCAACTCGCCTAACTCTTGTCCGAAATAAATCATAACCGGAGCCTGAGTCAGAGTAGCAGCTACAATCATAGCCGGTTGTGCATACATACCGTTGCCCGAAAAGAATCCCGAACCGATACGTTGCTCATCGTGATTTTCGAGAAAGTTGAGCATCTGATTTTCAATACCGCCAAGCGACTGCCAGGTACCTGTAATATCACGCACCGGAAAGTTCCGGCTGGTTACATTCCGTAGCATATCGTACATGCCTACTTTGTCGTACAAATAATCAAATTTGCCGTTGCATATATAATTTCTGTATTCAGCCGGATTATACACTTCGGCAATAAAGAGAATTTCGGGATATTGAAGTTTTACCTGCGAAATAGCCCAGCCCCAGAATTCGACAGGAACCATTTCGGCCATATCGCACCGGAAGCCATCTATCTTCTTTGAAGCCCAGAAGAGCAAAATATCCCGCATTTTAAACCAGGTGTCGGGTATCGGACTAAATTGTTGTTGACCTCCCTCTACATAATTGACACCGTAATTAAGTTTTACCGTTTCATACCAATCATTTTTATGTGGCGAAGCTGTAAACCTATCATTGCCGGTTGCTTTAGCCGGAAACTCAATATAACCCTGTGCATCAAACTGAGGATTAAATGGTTTGTCCGGTAAATAATAGAAGTTATTAAGCGGCGAAAATGCCCATTCAGAATGATCGTTTTCTCCTAAATCCATAACTCCGGCTGGCTTGGCATCGGAATGATACTGACGAGCTACATGGTTGGGTACAAAGTCAATGATCACTTTCATCCCCGTCTGATGTGTTCTGGCAACCAGTGCTTCAAATTCAGCCATGCGATTTTCTACATTTTCCGCCAAATCAGGATCCACATCATAATAGTCTTTAATAGCGTAGGCCGATCCGGCTTTTCCTTTTACCACTCCGGGATGATCTTTTTGTATGCCAAAAGCAGAATAATCAGTTTGCGTGGCATGCTCTATAATACCAGTGTACCATACATGCGTTATTCCTAAGGATTTTATCTCTCTCAACGCTTTCGTTGTAAAAGAATTGAACTTTCCGCAACCATTTTCGCTGATTGTTCCGTTTTGTTTGTTTGTTGTATTAGTGTTGCCAAAAAGGCGTGGAAGTACCTGATAAATTACAAATTTAGACATGAAGAATTATTTTTAATTAGATTCAATAAAACACTGCACTCAGTGAGTTTATTGCTTGTTGATTGTATTCATATTAAAGTCGGAGATTGTCTGAGCTTCACCCACAACCTGAATACTTTGTTTTACTTTTTGAGCCACACCGGCGCTTGTTTGTTGAGCTATTTTAAAATTATCCACCCACACAGTTCCCATAGCCGGAACAATAAATCCAAATTGATTTAAATCGGTGCTGGCTACTATTTCCGACCGGTAACAATAAATACCATTAATAAAATAGTACAGTATTCCTCCAGCTTTAAACACTTTTAGTTTGTTGGAACCCGCTTTGACTATAGCCGATTCCGGTAATTCGGTAAAAAAACTATACCAGTAACGACTACCCATAAACATTCTCTGGTTATTATTAATGGTCATGTATTCGGCAGTCGACCTTGGATCGGTTCCTTTTGGAGCAAAAGCCATACCATACTGGTCGGTGTCGGCACCGGTTGGATATTGAATTGTTATTTCATACGAAAAGTTGGAACTAATACTAACAGATTTATCCATATTGGCAGTAACAAGATACGAGTCGCTTGTTTTTGACTGAAAACATAAGCGCCCGTTATCAAGGGTTATTTTGTGGTACGAATCATTAACAGGTGCCCAGATTGCCTGGTCTTGTGTATTGAAGTTTCGCTGAACCAAGGTACTGTAACCTGTAGTGTCAATTGTCATCTCAAGGCTTGAAAAATCGGGAGCCGCAGTACTTTCATTAAATAATTCATCGAGATAATACTTTCTCCGTTCACCACGATAATTGATATTCCAGGCTCTGTCATTTACCTTATCGCCACCGCACATGATGGATTTCCAATCACCATTTTCCAGTGTTGTATTCAAATGTGCGCGTCCTAACAATCCATGTCCGAGTTCATGGAAAAGCAAATCCTCTTTCATCAGATCGGCACCGGCATTGTTGGATATAGCATCCCAGTATGTTTTATCTATTTGTATGCGAACCGGTTTTTCGTAGTGCGTTAAACCTGCTACATCGCCAGACAAATCTCCGAATTCAATAATAAGCCCACTGCTCTTCGGATCGAAAGTGCGACCACGGGTTGCCGCTTCGTCTTCAAAACGCTGTAAGTATGCTGTAAAAGCAGAGTCAACGCTGTATTCGTGAGAGTCCTTACATGACGTGAAAACCAGTATAAGCAGCACTACACAGGCCGAAGAATTTCTTAGACACTTCATATTGTTGTTCTTTTTTTTGAAAAAAATCGATGCAAATATAAACAAAAAACCACTGTCCGCTGTTATTAGAGCATTAACAAACTAACTTTTAAAGTAAATTATAAGATTCATTAATTATGGCAACAGTAAAATTTAAAGGAGGCGATGTACACACCAATGGTCAATTACCTGTAGTAGGAAGCCAGGCTCCCGATTTCACATTGGTAGGTAGCGGTTTAGAAGAAATTAATTTGAGCACTTATAAAGGGAAACGCATTGTGTTGAACATCTTTCCAAGTGTAGATACAGGTACTTGCGCAGCTTCAGTTCGCAAATTCAACAAATGGGTTTCTGAAAAAGAAAATGTAGTGGTTATATGTGTTTCTAAAGATCTTCCATTTGCTCAAAGTCGTTTTTGTGGTGCCGAAGGCCTGGAAAACGTAGTTACAGCATCTGATTTCAGATACAATACTTTTGCAACCGATTATGGAGTTCTTTTGACCGACGGACCTCTTAAAGGATTAATTTCTCGTTCGGTAGTAGCTATTGACGAAAGTGGTAAGGTAGTGTATACCGAATTAGTTCCGGAAATTACAGAAGAACCCAAATACGAGATTGCCGGATTCTAAGAAAAAAAAGCCTTGTTTTGTAGACAAGCTTTTCTAATGTGTGTAAATAAAAAAACGATAACTTTTAGCGATAACCTCTCTCTGCTGTGAAGCTCAGAGAGGTTTTTTTTGCCAAAAGCATAAAAAGAAATACATTCCTACTATAAAGTATGGTCTATAATTTTTTTAATGCCACCCCCAGTTTTTTTAATCCTTCCTGCACAGTCAGTGCATCTACCGTTTCGAATGCTTTAAGAGCTATTTGCGCACAGGCACTGGCATCGTCGCCTGCACGGTGGTGATTAAACCGAATGTTATGAAACTGACTGACAACCCCCAATGAATGGCTCGGCAATTGTTTCCAGGTTTTGCGCGAAAGGCTTACACTACAAAAGTATTCAGCATGAGGAATGGCCAGATCATAATGAGCCAATGCCGCACGTAATACGCGCATGTCAAAAGCAGCATTGTGCGCCACCAGATATTGGTCTTCGAACCAAGGCTGTAATTCAGTCCATATTTCGTCAAAGGTGCAAGCCGGAGCCACGTCGGCACTCGAAATTCCGTGTACACGTTGATTCCATGGATTCATATACGGAAAACAGGCCGGTTTAATCAACCACGACCTGGACTTTGTTATCACACCGTTTGTAACCTGAGTTAATCCTATTTCGCAGGGAAATTCAGCATGCGCTGTTTCAAAATCAATAGCAGTAAAGTTCATTTTTTTATTTGATAATTTCAGGATTCAAAGATATATTTTTCCTTGCAAAATCCAGCATTGTAATTCACTTTTAAGTTACATATTGCCAGTAGAAATGTCTGTTTTATGTCAACTAAGGGGCTATGTGCCGAACAACCCTATCCAATTACCCTAATAATGGATGAATTCTGTTAAATATACAAGCTATATACTACAGTCCTCAATATGTTCACCAGAGAATATGTATCTTTGCACAATAATCATCAAAATGTGCAAAATGAATAATTTGAAAATTGGAAATCTTACGGCTCGTTTACCCATTATTCAGGGTGGTATGGGCGTTGGAATTTCGTTGAATGGGTTAGCATCTGCAGTTGCCAATGAAGGCGGCGTAGGCGTTATATCTTGTGCAGGGCTTGGTCTTATTTATCGCAATACAGCAAAAGATTACATGGAAGCTTGTATCTGCGGACTAAAGGAAGAAATCAGAAAAGCAAAAGAAAAAACTTCGGGTATTATCGGAGTAAACATTATGATGGCGTTGACCAATTTCAATGAAATGGTGAAAACAGCCATTGCCGAAAAGGCAGATGTAATTTTTGCTGGTGCCGGTCTGCCATTGGATTTACCTAAATACAGAACCGAAGGTTGTACGACCAAAATGGTTCCCATCGTTTCGTCGGCAAGAGCCGCCAAAATTATTTGCGAGAAATGGAAGACCTTGTATAATTATCTGCCCGACTTAATTGTGGTAGAAGGTCCTAAAGCAGGTGGTCACCTGGGTTTTAAAACTAACCAGATTACCGATCCGGATTTTTCACTCGAAAAATTGATTCCTGAAGTCGTAAAAGAAGTAGCTTATTTCGAAGAAAAGTACAATCAGGAAATTCCCGTTGTAGCAGCCGGAGGTATTTATTCGGGCGAAGATATGTACAAATTTATGCAACTGGGAGCTAAAGGAGTTCAAATTGCCAGTCGGTTTGTAACTACCAATGAATGTGATGCCGACGATAGGTTTAAACAATCGTATATAGACGCCAAACTAGATGATGTTGAAATTATTCAGAGCCCGGTGGGTATGCCCGGAAGAGCATTGAATAATGGCTTTTTGGACAAGGTAAAACAAGGTTTAACCCGTCCAAAATCATGTCCTTACAACTGTTTACGCACATGCGATTACACCAAGGTACCTTATTGCATCATTGTGGCTTTGTACAATGCCTACAAAGGGAATCTGGATAAAGGGTATGCCTTTGCGGGTAGCAACGCTTATCTGGCTCCCCGGATTTTTTCGGTAAAGGAAGTGATTGATGATTTAAAATCTCATTTTGAACAGTCACATAAAAAAGCAATTGCTAAAATTAAGAAACAATTAGCATTGGATAAAGAGAAATAATTTGTAAAAAAAACATTTCAGTTATATACCAAAAGAGGTTGTTTAATAGTCTGCTATTAACAGCCTCTTTTTTATTAAGATAGTTGAATAATTGCCGGATAATTCAATTTTGCAGCTGTAACCGACAGAATTATAATAAAAAATATTTCAAAAGCCGGAATTATTACCGGATGCTTATATTTAACGATATATTCTTGATAAAAAATTTCATTTTATCAGAATTAATGGTTAATATTGCAGAAATTTGCGAAAAGTAAAAACGATGAAAAGCTTAAATATAAAATATATCGAGGCATTAGATGACATTGATATTGAATCGACCGATACTATACTGGATGATTATGGAGTAAAGGATAGAATTGAAACACTAAACTGGGCAAAAGAATATCCATACAGACCTATCACTCAATTTTATATAGCCAGATCGAAAGACAGTATTTTTATTAAGTTCTCTGTTCACGGAAGTATGCTTCGTGCTATCTATTCGAACGATCAGGAACCGGTAAATGAAGACAGCTGCGTTGAATTTTTTTGTAAGCTGCCGGAAAACGGTACATACATGAATTTTGAATTCAACTGTATCGGAACGTGTAAAGCCTCAAAACGCATAGAGCGTAACAAAGATGTAACACCATACAGCAAAGAAGAGTTATCCATGATTAAACGCTTGCCGTCACTTGGACGCAGAGCTTTTAATGAAATGGAAGGTATGTTTGAATGGGAGCTGACCGTGAAAATTCCTATGCGCATTATGGGTATCAATCCGGATCACCTGCCGGAAAAGATATTAGGAAACTTTTATAAATGTGCCGACGGAACCGACTCCCGCCATTTTGTAACCTGGAGCCCGGTAAAAACCGAACAACCCGACTTCCATCGTCCTGAATTTTTCGGCGAATTATATTTCGAATAAAAGACTAAACTTTCATTGCCTTCGGGCAAATAAAATCGTCATACTATCAGATCCTGATAATATGACGATTTTTTTATGAATTTTTGCCGCACATCGGAAGAAAGTTTTTATCAGGAAGAACAAAAAAACAACATTAACTGTTGTACATCCAAGAATACGGAGAATAGACAAACAGTAATATTGTATGTTCCGTTTTTTTTCAGACACTATAAACAATGGATTTCAGGCCCGTCGCATCCTTGCATAAATCCGAAATCAAATTATCAACAAATTAATTATCAACAAAAAATAAAGAAAAAAGATGAAGAAGAAGATTAGTCTATTAATGGTACTTACGCTGGCCACTTTGGCAGTATCAGCCGAAACATGGGTTTCGGATCGCTCGCACTCCAAGTTGGGTTTTTCCATTTCGCACATGGTGGTTTCGCACGTATCGGGTAGTTTCAAACAGTTTGAAGTGAAAGCCGTTACTTCAAAGGCCGACTATAGCGATGTAAAAATTGATGTTGTTGCACAGATTCCAAGCATTAACACGGATGATGATAAACGCGATGCACATTTACAAACCGAGGACTTTTTTAATTCGAAACAATTTCCAACACTTACATTCAAAAGCACTTCGGTAACTCATGTGAAAGGTAAAGCTTACAAGCTAAAAGGTAATCTGACTATGCATGGAGTAACTAAACCGGTGGTATTGGATCTTATATTCGAAGGAAAGGTAACCAATCCGATGAATAAAAAAGTACTAGCTGCATTTACGGTGAAAGGAGTTTTAAAAAGATCTGCCTTCGCTATCGGTGCTAAATTCCCGGCTGCCATGTTGGGCGACGATGTTACGCTGGATATCAACGCAGAACTCAGCCCGGCTAATTAAGCTTCTGTTACTGATTGAGGATACTAAAACGAGCTGTGCAACTACCATGTTGTGCAGCTCGTTTTATATTTCGGACTAATATGAAGGTAATAAGCAGAAATTTAAACGGAAACAAAGCACTATTCGCTACTATTTAGTAAATTTGCATGATCTGGAAAAATACGGATTAACAGGACAACTCATCATAATAAAATACAATCATGAATATTGAAAAAATTAAATGGAACGGAATGGATGCCGTTTTACTCGAAACGAAAGTATACGAAGCCATTATTGTGCCTTCGGTAGGTGCTAATCTGGTAAAGCTCTACAACAAGCAAAAAAAAGTAGATATTCTGCATACCCCTACAGCCGAAGAGATGGATACTTTTATAAATCGTCCGCAAATATTCGGTGTGCCCTTGCTGTTTCCACCTAACCGCATCGAAGACGGAAAGTATAGCTTTGCCGGTAAAAAATACATGTACCCCATTACCATTCCCGCTCAGAATAATTACCATCATGGTATTATCAAGTCGCAGGTATTTACCGTTACGCACACGCGCATGTCGGCCGATGCCGTGGAAGTGGAAGCCACATTTTTCTCCAACCAGATAAACAACGCCATATTTACCGACTTTCCCCACGAATTTATCTGCAGAATCCGGTTTATATTGACCGATAATGAACTGACTCATATTGCCAGCTTCCAAAACCTCAGCAATGCACCTATGCCCCTGGGAGTTGGGTACCATACTCCTATCCGGTTGCCTTTTTCCAAAAACACAGAAAAAGCAGATTATAAACTACGCTTGTCGGCCGGTAAACGCTGGGAACTGACCGACCGCAGTTTGCCTACCGAGGAATTGCTGAACTTATCGGACGAAGAAGCTCTGCTGCGCACCGAAGGTATGACGGTGACCGGTAAACCCATTGAAATAGCATTGACTGACGAAGCACTGACTGTAAACGGCAAGCCTTTTCACGGAGCTATTCTGACTAATACCAAAGATAAGATCAGTGTGTATTACGAAGTAGACAGTCAGTTTAAACACTGGACCCTTTGGAATAATGGTGGCGAAGTAGACTGGGTATGCCCCGAACCGCAAACCTGGGCTATCAATGCACCCAACCTGAAACTTCCTGCCAGCGTAACCGGTTTTCAGGCCGTAAATGCCGGCAAAACATGGAGCGGCACCACCCGATTCTATGTAAAATAAGAACGATTATCCTTTATTTTACATGACCAAAAGAATAAACCACAAAAGACACAAAAGTCACACAAAAGTTTTTATGAAATAAAAACTTAGCTTTTGTTCCCTTGAAAACGCAGACTGTATATAACTCAACATTTTCATCATTTGCTTTTGTGTACCTTTTGTGACTTTTGTGATTAATCATTTTTGAAGTCCACAAAAGATAATATCTCTCGATATTATTTTAGCTTTAGAAGTGAGTATTCATAGAAATAAGCTACACACCTTATCATTACAGGCTGTTTCCAACTGATTGGAAGCAGCCTGTTTTGCTTTATGTCCGGTAGGTTTGCTTTCATGATTCGGCATGCATATAGAATGCGTCTATATATACATAGTATTTATTTGTTTGCTTTATATTGTTTTGCCCATTACCTTTGTATCATAAATAAAAAACAACAATAAAAATTAGAATTATGAGAACATTAGAATTTACAAAATTGGAACAAGGTGCAGCAAAAAATGTAGCAAACGCATTAAATCAATTGCTGGCCGATTATCAGATTTTTTATACTAACCTACGCGGTTTTCATTGGAATGTAAAAGGAAAAGAATTTTTTGTGTTGCATGCCGAATTTGAAAAGCTTTATAATAATGCCAGCGAAAAAGCGGATGAAATAGCCGAGCGCATCTTGATGCTCGACGGGGTACCGGCTCATAAATACAGCGATTATCTGAAAATATCGAAAATTAAAGAAGCCGACTACGAAACCGGTGGAGATGCAGGTTTGAAACATGTGCTTCAGTCGTACAGCTATTTTATTGAATCCGAACGACAGATTTTAATCCTGGCTTCGGTAGCAGGCGACGAAGCCACTGTGGCTATGATGAGCGACTATATCAGAGAACAAGAAAAAATGGTGTGGATGCTGACTGCTTACTCTACTAAATAAGAGTTCGACGGCCGACATCGGGGACTGAAAACTGCATGCAACCAATGCCTGTAGCTACCCATACCCACCGCCAGATTAAAGGAAGAGCCCTCAGGTTCTTCCTTTTTTATTATTTAGCGTGCAACTGTAAAAAAGTACGATCTTCCCTACCCCGCTTCGACAAACATAACGCCGATTTTCGACTACATTTCTCCACCGGAATAACCCATAAATTCGATCAGTTTTCTTCATTTTTTTATTTTAAATTAGTTAAAATAGGCTCATTTTTAGCTAATTTCTTACATCTACAATTTATTGTCCACCATTTTCTTATTTTGTCCACTTGTAAATGCCTCATAATAAGAATTTAGAGAAAAAACCTTGTCCACCTGTTTTCGACGTCGTTTTTTGGAGGTTCTATATTTCGTTCATAACTTAGTACCAGCAAAATGTGAAATAACCCGGGCCTTTCTGGAGACGTCCTGAAACAGTTATCATCACACAATACCCGGTTTGGAAGCTATACAGAGCATTCGTATTCGAATACGAGAGACCTGTATTTAAATACGAGAGTTCCGTATTCAAATACGAAAGACCTGTATTCGAATACGAGAGTTCCGTATTCAAATACGAAAGACCCGTATTCGAATACGAAAGCTTCGGATAAAAATACGAAGCAGTAGGAGACGAATATCGTCAGACGATTAAATATCTGAATCAGAATACAATTTATGGAATTTCTAACTATTAATATATTATTTATTTTGTAACTCATAAAAAAATAACGAACATGAGTACTACAGATTTTATACCTCACAGCGATGGCGCATTTCACGGGTGGCAAGGCGATTTTGTTGAAATAATAGAACAGAATGCAACTGCCTGGGGAATATCTGCTGAGGATATTGCTTCATTAAAAGCAAAAAAAAGCGTCTGGGATCTTGCTTACCCGAAGGCAAGTAATAAACAGAATCGTACCTCGGCTGATGTACAGGCCAAAGACGATGCTCGTTTAGATTATGTGGATGTAATTCGTCCTTTCACGGC
>Ga0302171_10000316_pt1 | contig 11290 bp, 9 predicted proteins | sample I_Fen_N2_2_FD_193495 | JGI IMG/M metagenome (GOLD analysis project Ga0302171, IMG submission 193495) | Peat permafrost microbial communities from Stordalen Mire near Abisko, Sweden - I_Fen_N2_2 | ecosystem: Environmental > Terrestrial > Soil > Wetlands > Permafrost | place: Sweden: Abisko... | reverse complement strand
GATGAAAACCCGACCCTGCGCATGTTGCTGGGCGGTGCGTTGATCATCGTCGCGATTGTGGTGTCCAGCAGGCTTGCGAACGGTTCGAGCAAGAAAGCCGTCGCCGCAGAGGCCGCCTCTCACTGAGTGCGATCGTTGTGTCCGAGATCCCGGTCCGGATCGATTTGATCGCGGACCCGCTGTTTGAGGATCTTGGCCTCGGGAAACCCACCGTCAACCTTGCGCTCCCAGATTTGCACCTCGTCGCAGGAAATGTGAAAGACGCCGCCCGTGCCGGGTACCAGGGACACTTTACCCAGATCGTCGCCGAACGTGCTGAGAAGCTCCTGGGCCAGCCAGGCAGCGCGCAACAACCACTGGCATTGGGTGCAATAAGTGATGACGATTTCCGGTTTGCTCGCGGCCATGAAAGACAGGTTCCCTGAGGCATAAAGACTGACGTTTGAATGCGCTCCAGCTTACAACACATCACATCTGTGGCGAGGGAGCTTGCTCCCTCGCCACAATAGTTCCCTACACCCAAGGTTATCGGGTGACGGCAAATTAACTGCGGGCCGCCTGTTTCGGCGGTTCAAGGTCCGGCGATGGAACCGGCTCTGCGAACTCGACGAGAAAGCTGCCGTCCATCGATCGGGAAACGGGTTCGAGTTCCCATTCAATGTCGGGCTCCGGCAACGTAGAGGCACTCGATGGCGATGCGGTGGCGTCGATCAAGCCCCAACTCGCCCCCATCGACAGGTCATCCAGGTTCAACTGGAACTCGTTGCCAGACGCTGCCGCCACGGGCACTGCGGCTGATGCGACAGGGCTCAACCCGGGATGACGTGCACGGATTTCCAGAAATTCTTGTGGGGCAAACCCGGAACTGCGCAGGCTGGCCTGTTGCGCGTCATGGGCCGCGATTTCACCTTGCTTACCCAGAACGTCCTGCCATGGTTCCACCGATCGGTTCAGTACCGGCTCTTGCTTGGCCGCAGGTTCGGGGGCGGTCTGTAGTGGCTGGCGGCGACGCCGAACGAACCATCCCAGCAGCCCCAACACCACCAGCGCCGGCAGCCCGAATATCAGCGACAAATCCCTCCCGGGCTCTGCCGCAACGACAGGCGTCGGCGTCACCACCGCAGGCTCATCCGGCTCTGCTGCCGACAGCTGAACTTCTGCCAACCGGGTTTGCAACTCGGCTACCTGCTTTTTCCCAGCGGCGATCTGTTCGCCCTGTGCCAGGAGCTTCGCCTTGAGCTCGTCAACGCTTGCCTGCAACTGCTGGTTTTGCAGCACGCTGGCGGCCAATTGTTCATCAAGCGGATGAATCAGTGGAGCGGCGGCAGGCTTGGGCGGCTCCTTGCGCGCAGGAAGTGGCGCGGTGGCAGGCTGGACACTCGGAAATTCGGAAGAGGGTCGGCCGATCAGCGGTTCATCCGTTGCCGGCACAATATTGGGTGATCCTGGAGGGTCGATCAGCACCGTGTACTCACGCAGCAACCGGCCGTTGGGCTGATTGAGCTGTACGAGGAAATTCAGGAAGGGTTCATTGACCGGTTTGTTAGATGTCACCTGGATCAGGCGACGGTTGCCCCGCAGGACAGGAGTGAACTTCAGGTTATCAAGGAAGAGCACCCGCTCGACACCGGCCCGGCTGAAATCGTCCGCTGTCGCCAGGCTGGCCGACAGTTCGCCCTCCTCCAGACCTGCGGCATCCATCAGCGCAATGTCGGCTCGCAGCGGCTGATTCAATGCCGAGTGAACGGTCATTTCACCGAGCCCCAGCGCTGACGCCAATGCCGAGTAAGTGACAACGGCACCGACCAGCAACAATCGGGTGCAACAGCGTACAACGAAAAGCCGACTCTCAAGCATGAGCATCCCTTAGTAACCAGAACCAACCTGCACGTGTTCGCACATCCGGTACGAACACGATATCGCGCAGTAGTTCTTATAGTCTGCTCAATGCGGCCGCTCACCAGTCTGGCGCGGGGTTATGCCTCAAGATTTTTCAAGGTTGCCAAGAATGTGCCCATGAACCCGCATGCACACCGCCAAATCCGCCTCATCCACGCCTTCGAACAGCTCGTGGCGCAGTTGCGTGGCAATGGTTTCAATTTGTTCGATCAGGGGGAGCGCCGGGGCGCAGAGGACGATCTTCTTTGCTCGACGGTCTTCCAGCACCGCTTGACGCTGCACCAGGCCCTGGCTTTCCAGGCTATCGAGCAGGCGGGCCAGGGTGGGGCCTTCCACGCCGACGCTTTGCGCCAGTTCACGTTGTGTCGGGGCTTCGTCGAAACGCGCCAGGTGCAGCAGCACCAGCCAACGCGCCTGGGACAGTCCGAGCCCGGCCAGTCGGCGGTCGAGTTCGGCACGCCAGCCGCGTGACATCTGGGCCAATTGCATGCCAAAGCGGTGTTGATCGGTTAACGGCATAAAACACTCATGATTAGACTGAAACAGAGAAAACCTAATAATTAGTCAGCTAAGCATGAGCCTTGCCCTGAGGCAAGGCTTGATCTGTACTGAATCGTTACACCTGCACGACAGATCACTCAAATCTCGAATTCGGACTGCAATGCAGCCCGTACACAGTACAAAACACCTTCCGGCACCCGGCCTGCAAACAGCGCGGAAATCTCCGACACTGGCGGTAACTCGCCTTCGCCGTCGAGGAACGCATCCTGAACTTCGCCCATCAAGTCCTCGGGCAAATCCAGTGCCTGTTCCAGCGACAGCTGCTGCTTGCCAATGGCCTCGGCCAGCATGGTGTAGACGTTCTTTTCCGAGCATTGCAGTTGACCGGCAATCTGCAGCGGCGTCATGCCGGCGCGCGCCAGGGTGATCAATTCGTGGCGCACATCGGCCACCACCTTCGGTGCCTCGACCTGGCCGCCGAGAACTTCGAGGAAGGCCTCGCCATAACGTTCCAGCTTGCGCGCGCCGACGCCACTGACCGTGGCCATTTCCGCCAGGGAAGTGGGCTGGCTGCGGAGCATTTCCAGCAAGGTGGAATCCGGGAAGATGACGTAAGGCGGCACACCGTGTTCTTCGGCGAGTTTGCGTCGCAGGGCACGCAAGGCTTCCCACTGTTCGCGTTCTTCGCCGCGCACCAGTTGGCTCGCCTGGCTCTTGCTGCTTTTGGTCGTGGTTTGCGCCTTGAGGTCGCGGCGCAGCTCCAGGGTCACTTCACCCTTGAGCAGCGGCCGGCAGCTGTCACTCAGGCGCAAGCCGCCGTAACCTTCCAGGTCGATATCCGCCAGCCCCCGGGCAACCAGTTGTCGGAACAACGAGCGCCATTCGCCTTCGGCCATCGCTTTGCCGACACCGTAAACCGACAGATGCTGATGACCGAAACTGCGGACTTTTTCGTTGTCCTTGCCCAGCAATACATCCACCAAATGCCCGACACCGTAGCGCTGGCCGGTGCGGTAGATCGCCGAAAGCGCCTGACGGGCGGGCTCGGTGGCGTCCCAGGTCTGCACGCCGTCGACACAGTTGTCGCAGTGACCACAGGGCTCGGGCATGTCCTCGTCGAAATAGGCCAGCAGGGTCTGGCGGCGGCAGCGGGTTTCTTCGCACAACGAGAGCATGGCGTCGAGCTTGTGCTGCTCCAGGCGCTTGTGGCGTTCGTCGCCTTCGGAGTTCTGCAGCATCTGCTTGAGCATCACCACGTCTTGCAGGCCGTAGGCCATCCAGGCGTCTGCCGGCAGGCCATCACGCCCGCCGCGACCGGTTTCCTGATAGTAGGCCTCAAGGGATTTCGGCAGATCGAGGTGTGCGACAAAACGTACGTTGGGTTTGTCGATGCCCATGCCGAACGCCACGGTGGCGACCATGATCAGGCCTTCCTCGTTGAGGAAGCGCTTCTGGTGGTAGGCGCGCAAATCGTTGGGCAACCCGGCGTGGTAGGGCAGCGCCGGGAAGCCTTGCTCACTGAGGAATGCCGCCACCTCCTCGACTTTTTTGCGCGACAGGCAATACACAATGCCGGCATCGCTGCGCCGTTCGGCGAGAAACGCCAGCAACTGCTTGCGCGGCTGCTCCTTGGGCACGATGCGATAAAAGATGTTCGGTCGATCGAAGCTCGACAGGAAGCGCTCGGCGTTCTGCAAGTGCAGGCGAGTGACAATCTCTTCCCGGGTGCGTTTGTCGGCGGTGGCGGTCAGGGCGATGCGTGGCACATCGGGGAACATTTCCGCCAACTGGCCCAGTTGCAGGTACTCCGGACGGAAATCATGCCCCCATTGCGACACGCAGTGCGCTTCGTCAATGGCGAACAGAGCAATGTTCAACCCTTGCAGGAACGCCAGCATGCGTGGCTGGACCAGCCGTTCCGGCGCGAGATAGAGCATTTTCACTTCGCCGCGCTTGATGCGGGCCGCCAGGTCGCGCTGTTGCTCGGCACTGAGGGTAGAGTTCAATGCGGCGGCGGCCACGCCCAGCTCTTCGAGCGTCGCGACCTGATCGTCCATCAAGGCAATCAGCGGCGACACCACGACGGCCAGGCCATCGCGCAACAGCGCCGGCACCTGGAAGCACAAGGATTTGCCGCCACCGGTAGGCATCAGAACCAGGGCATCGCCGCCGCTGGCCACGCGCTCAATGATTGCACCCTGACGGCCACGGAAACTGTCGTAGCCGAAGATGTCCTTGAGGACGCGTTGAGCCTGTTCGAGCATAAAAACTCCAAAAATCACCGAAACATCCCTGCAAGGCTGGTTCAGAACCGCCAGCTCCACACCGACAAATCGTAAGTGCGCGTTGCATGTCGCTTCACATTTCAGCCGGGACGCCAGCAGGGCATCACAAAACGCGCGAGTATACCCGAGCACTGTCCGGCAAAGGGCGCCGCTGATAAGACACACCAACAACACCGTATAAATCCTGTGGCAGTGAGCTTGCTCGCGATGGCGGTGGATCAGGCAGCGACGATGTTGGATGTGACGACCCCATCGCGAGCAAGCTCACACACAGGGAATGCGGTGCAAATATGCCGCGCGGCTGGCCTGAGCGCTCAAGAAGGCCTAGAATTCCCGCATCTGTTAATTCCCCAAGGTAGTCCTTTAATGTCCTTCGCTGAGCAACTAACCCGCCTGCAAGTCTTCCTCGACGCCGATGAACTGCATGACGAGGCGCTGGACTACGTGGCCGCCCACGGCTACCTCACCGCGCTGTCGATCTGTTCCGAAGAGGTCCCGGATCGTGAGTGGATCGACGCGCTCTTCGCCGAAGAGCCGCATTACGCCGACGACACCGAGCGCGAAGCGATCGAATCCACGTTGCTGGCCCTCAAGGCGCACATCGCCCGTCAACTGGCCTCTGATGAAGAGTTCGAGTTGCCCTGCGACCTGGACCTGGGCGATGACCCGGACGATTCCGATCTGCGTGGCTGGTGCATCGGCTTCATGGAAGGCGTGTTCCTGCGCGAAGAAGCCTGGTTCGAAACCGCCGAAGATGAAGTCAGCGAAATGTTGCTGCCGATCATGGTCGGTTCGGGCCTGTTCGACGAGCAACCGGAGTTCTCCGACATCGCCGCCGACGCCAACCTGATGGACGACATGATCGTACAGATCCCGGAAGCCCTGACCGCGCTATACCTGCTGTGCAACGCGCCAGACGAAAAACCGGCGATCCTCAAGCCACGCCACCACTAAGGTCGTGCCTATGGACGCCCCCATAGGCAACCGCCCCCTGATGTTGCGTTACGTGTTGCTGACCATCGGCTGGCTCAGCGTAGCGCTGGGGGTGATCGGGATTTTCCTGCCGGTATTGCCCACCACGCCCTTCCTGCTGCTGGCGGCCGCCTGTTTCGCCCGCAGTTCGCCGCGTTTTTATCGATGGCTGGTGGAGCATCGGCACCTTGGGCCCTGGATTCGCGACTACCTCGACGGCAACGGCATTCCGCTCAAGGGCAAGGTCTACGCCATCGGCCTGATGTGGGCGAGCATCCTGTTCTCCTGCTATCTCGTGCCCCTGCCTTGGGCTCGCGGCTTCATGCTGACCAGCGCGGTGCTGGTGACGATCTATATCCTTCGCCAGAAAACCCTGCACAAATCCTGAACTTCTGTGGCGCCTTCGCCACGCAGGCCGTCCTGCGTGACACCTTCATCCGACGATCTGCCCCTCTTCGCGGCAAACACCACCTAGACTTCAACACTCAACACACGAGCAGCCGGACATGTCCCGCAGCCAGCGAAGTCCAGGATGGCCAACGTTCCGACTTCGGATCGGCGGGCGACTGCTATTGGCCGCTTTTCTGCTGATCGGCCTGACCAGCGCCTCGGCCTATTGGGATTTTGCACAGATTCTTGAAAGCGTCGGACAGCGTTACGGCCCCCTCGGCCTTGAAGAGAGACGTATCGTGGCCTGGAGTCAAATGCTCCAGGGCGAACGCAACGCGCCTGAGCGCGAACAACTCAATGCGGTCAATCGTTTCTTCAATCAACAACTGAATTTTCAGGACGATAGCCGCGTCTGGCATCAGGCCGACTACTGGGCCACGCCCGCCGAATCCCTGATCAAGGGCGCCGCGGACTGTGAAGACTACGCACTGGCGAAATATTTCAGCCTGCGCCAACTCGGCATTCCCAGCGAAAAACTGCGCATCACTTACGTCAAGGCGCTGACCCAGAACCAGGCGCATATGGTGCTGACCTTCTACAGCAGCCCTGCCGCCGACCCGCTGGTGCTGGATAACCTGGTCAGCGACATCCGCCCCGCCTCCCAACGCAAAGACTTGTTGCCGGTGTATGCCTTCAATGCCGAAGGCCTCTACCTACCCGGTGCCAAGGGCGGCAATCGCAGCAGCGACTCGAAAAAACTGTCGCGCTGGCAAGACGTCCTGAAAAAGATGCAGGCCGAGGGGTTCTCCGTGGGCAACGGTTAACGGCCACAGCAAGGAGCGTTCGATGAAACTGCGCAACCAATTGTTTCTCGCTATCTGCCTGTTCCTGCTGGTGGCGTTCAGTGGCAGTTTCTTTGTCAGCCTGGAAAGCTCCCGCGAACAGATGCTCGGTCAACTGCGCTCCCATGCCCAGGACGCCGCCACTGCATTGGGCTTGTCGCTGACGGCACAGATCGATGATCCGGCCATGATGGAGCTGATGGTCAGTTCAATTTTCGACAGTGGCTACTTCAACAGCATTCGCATTATCGATGTCGAGAATCAGCAGGTACTGGTCGAGCGTAACGTTGCCGGGCGTATCGAGGGCGTACCGGGGTGGTTCGTCAGCCTGGTGAACCTGCGTATCGAGGGGGGCGATGCGCTGATCATGCGCGGCTGGGAGCAAGCGGCACGCGTGGAAGTGTTGAGCAACCCGCAATTCGCCCTGGCCAAACTCTGGGACAGCACCCTTGGCAGCCTGATCTGGCTGCTGGTATGCGGAGTGCTCAGTGCCGTCTTCGGTGGCTGGTTGCTGCGTCGGCAATTTCGCCCGCTGGACGCCTTGGTCAAACAGGCCGAAGCCATCAGCTAGCATGAGTTCCTGAGCCTGCCGAAATTGCCACGCACACCGGAATTGAAACGGGTCGTGCTGGCAATGAACCAGATGGTCGAGAAACTCAAAGCGTTATTCGCCGAAGAAGCCGAACGCAGTGAAAAACTACGCAGCGAGTCCTATCAGGACAGCCTGACCGGGTTGGCCAACCGTCGCTTGCTGGATGAGCAGCTGGCCGATTACTTACTGGTCGATGAACAAAACAGCGACGGCCATTTGCTGATGCTGCAGATCAACGATCTGGTGGGACTCAATCAACGTCTTGGCGGGCAACGCACCGATGCATTGATCAGCGCGACGGGCGAATTGCTCAAGCGCTTGACTCAATTGCCCGAACGGCGGGCCTGGCTGGCGGCACGCAACCGTGGCGGCGAATTCAGTCTGCTGATGCCGGGACTGAACACCGAGGGCGCCGAGCGACTGGCCGCCGAGATCAGCGCCCCCTTGGAAAACCTGCGTCTGACCGGCGCCAGCGATTGCACGCCCGTCGCCCATTTGGGCATTGTCGCCTATCACCCCGGTGAGCCGGCCAGCGACGTGCTACTGCGCCTGGACCATGCACTGACTCAAGCCCGGCAACGCTCCGACCGCCCCTGGGTGCTGCTGGGGCACCACGAGACCGTACCGAATCAGCCTCAACATGACTGGCGTGCCTGGCTCGACGACGCCCTGACCCAAGGCAAATTGCAGCTGTATTTTCAGCCGGTGGTGCAATGCGCTGACACCCGTCTGGTGCTGCACCACAAAGTCCTCGCGCGTCTGATCGATCCGCAGGGCGAAGCGATTGCCGCCGGACATTTCCTGCCGTGGATCGAGCGTCTGGGCTGGTCGGCACGCTTCGATCTGGCGATGCTCGACGCCACCCTCGAATACCTCGCCGCCAACCGCTGGCCACTGGCGCTGAGCTTGTCCGGCAGTACCCTGCGCGACCGGGCGCAGCTGCGACTGATCCTCGACATGCTCGAATCGCTGCCGGATCTGGCACCGCTGCTGACCCTGGAAATCGACGAATGCCAACTGCCGCCCGCGGACGAGTTGCAACGGCTGAGTCACAGTGTGCTCAACACCGGTTTTCGCATCGGCTTGCAGCATTTTGGCGGCAGCTTCAGTCAGATCGGCAACCTGACGCAACTGGGTCTGGCTTACTTGAAAATCGATGGAGCCTACATCAGGCACATCGATGAGCAACGAGATAAACGGCTGTTCATCGAGGCGATCTTCAGGGCCACCAACAGCATTGACCTCCCGTTGATTGCAGAAATGGTCGAGACTCAGGGTGAGCTGGAAACGATCAAGGAACTGGGGGTGTTTGGGGTAATGGGAAGATTGATCGGCGCGCCTGAACCGATGTGAAGCCAGCAGATCAACAGATCGCAGCCTTCGGCGGCTCCTACAGGATCCAGACGATCCCAGGCAGGAGCTGCCGGAGGCTGCGACCTTTTTCAGATCAAACGGTATCCACCTTCAACGAATGATCATTGAGCATCCCGTTGATGATGGTCGCCGTATCCGCCCCGGCAATCACCCCGCCCGCCCCCGGCGTCACCCCGTAATGGCTGGCCAGGTTGACACCCGCCAGATCGATGGTCTGGTTCGGCGCCGCGCCGGCCAATGCACTGACGTCGATGCTGGTCACCACTGACGCACCGCTGCCACTGACGGTGAAGTGCAGATAGTCATCCAGCGATGCCGCAGTGTTGCTTTCCCCTTGCAGCAACTGCGACAAGTCCAGTTTGTCGGTGCCTGGTGCGAAGTCGGTCACTACGTCGTGACCGCTGTTGCCCTTGAGCCACTCGAAAGTGTCGGCCCCGGCTCCGCCGGTGAGGGTGTTGTTGCCCAGGCCGCCAATCAGGAAATCATCGCCGCCCCCGCCATTGAGCACATCGTTACCCAGTCCGCCATTGATGATGTTGCTGTTGTTGTCACCGGTGAGGGTGTCGTTGTAGTTGGAGCCCGTCAGGTTTTCGATACCGGTCAGGGTATCGATGCCTGCGCCGAGGGTGTCTTGCGCACCGAGCAAGCCTAGGTTGACTGTGACCCCGGCCGTGGCATGGGCGTAGCTGGCGGTGTCGTTGCCGATGCCTCCGTCGAGTAGATCATTGCCCGGACCGCTGTAGAGCAAGTCGTTGCCGGCGCCGCCGTGCAGCTCGTTATTGCCGGGGCCTGCGGTGAGGATGTCATTGCCGTCACCGCCATTGAGGATGTTGTCGCCATTGCCCGCCACCAGTGTGTCATTGCCCGCCGTCCCGGTGAGGACGTGACTGTCCTGGTAGCTGATGGACAGGTGGGCGCTGTCGCTGCCGCCATGGCTGTCACTGGCGATGGAGGTGCCATGGTCATCCGGGGCAATGTCATGGGCACCGGCGTAGTTGACGGTCATGGTCAGTTGGTAGTTTTCCGCCCCGTTGGAGTTGCTGCCACTGGTATTGGTGATATTGGTGATGTGGATCTGGTAGGTCGCATCCGACGTTGCCGTCAGGGTTTGCCCGTCCGCAAGGGCAATCCAGGCTCCGCCGTCGACCGAATATTCCATGGCCACATGGCCCGCTGCCAGGTTGTGATCCAGGTTGAGGGTTTCGCCCTGCTTCAGATTGACGGTGATGCGATCCTCATCATTGGCGTGGGCATTGGTCACCGCACCCAGGTAACCGCTGACCACCAGCACCGCCGTCATGGTCGCTGCATTGGCCGAGAACGCACTGCGTACGTCGGCCAGGTTCTGGTTCTCGGTGTTGTTGGGGTTGGTACCTTTGAAGTTGATCGCGCCTGTGCCAGTGAAGTCCGCTGCCTTGGAGATCCAGCCGGTGTTTTCGGTGTTCACCACCGACGCGGCCTTCTGCGACACGTAATGGTTATCTCCGGTGTCGAGGTTCTCCACCAGAGTGCCTTTGCTGTCGTTAACGTTGCCTTTCGGGTCGTAGGTGGTGCCATCGACGGTTATGGTTTTGTGGAGGCCACCGTCGGCAGCGAACGTTGCGCCCTCGCCCATTGGCGAACCCGTTAGCGGTGTACTGACCACCGTGCCCGACAGCACCGAGTTCTGTTGATTGAGATCGGTGACCAACACCGGGTTGGTATTGTTGCCAGATGTGGTGGTGTCGTCATGCGCCAGTCGATCCGGGTCGGGACTGCTCACACCGTCACCCAGGCCAACCGCATCGTTCTTGGTGTCTCTGGACTCAAGGGCTCCCTTCGTAGTGGCCTCGCCCTGCGACCCGACATCACCTTCGTTGGGCTTACCGTCAGAGAGGGAATACCCGACGTTTTGCGCCCCCGTTAGTTTGCCACTGGTGTCGAACGCCGTTTTCGCCGCAGCCACGGCAGCGTCATTGCTGGTGCTATCACCCGCCAACGGGCCGGAGAGGCTTGGCTTGGCCGTTGTAACACCCCCCCCGATCGGGGTCTTGTCGGTGGCGCCACTGGCAGTTTCGCTGCCATGACCCGGTTCGCTGTCGGGGACGTGTCCAGCCACCTGGTCCTGGCCGTCCTTGGTGTCGTCGAGGGCTTTTTCGTGGGTGGTCACGTCGTTGTCACTGACCGCCTTGATGCAGCTGTTGTTCACGTCGATGGTGAGGGTCGTGGTGCTCTGGTCGCCGTCACCGTCACGCAGGGTGTAGGTGAAGGTGTCGGTCGCGCCCGGACCGTTCACGCTGTTGGGGTAGCTGTGGTATTCGGCGTTGCCGTGGGCGTCCAGGGTCAGGTAACCGTAGGTGCCGTTGATCTGGCTGTTGAGGCCACCCACGACCGGCGTCGAGGTGTCCGAGCCGGCGCGCACGCCGACCACGCCACCACCGGCATCCGGGCCATAC
>Ga0302171_10000315_pt1 | contig 11313 bp, 7 predicted proteins | sample I_Fen_N2_2_FD_193495 | JGI IMG/M metagenome (GOLD analysis project Ga0302171, IMG submission 193495) | Peat permafrost microbial communities from Stordalen Mire near Abisko, Sweden - I_Fen_N2_2 | ecosystem: Environmental > Terrestrial > Soil > Wetlands > Permafrost | place: Sweden: Abisko... | reverse complement strand
TGTGATTTTTTTAGGAATTGTATAACCCAATGTTATGTTATTCAAGCGTAAAAAAGATCCATCTTCTATAGCCCAAGATGTAACCGCATAACTTCCAGTTGGCGAAGCCCAAGTACTTGCATTTGCATTCATGGCTGTTAATGTGGCAGCGTCGGTTACTCTGTTACCTGTTGCCCAATCAATTTGAGTGTAAGAATTAGCTGTACCAGCCAACATATTTCTATATTTATAATACTCGGATGATAATTCAATTTTATTAGCATTATAAATATTATTACCATAAACCCAATTGAAATTTATCGAAGCATCAAATCCTTTATAAGTAGTTGTAAATGCAAATGCACCAAAATGTTTCGGATTAGTATCACCTATTTTCTGGCGGTCGGCGTCTGTTATTTGACCATCCCCATTTAAATCTTTCAGCTTCATAGCACCCGGGCCCCAACTTGTACCATCGATTGTACTATTATTGACAAATTTATTTCCGTTAGCATCAGAATAGGTTTTTGTAGTTGCATCATAATTAGAGTACTTAGTTGCATTCATCACCCATTTACCACCACTCCATGAGAAATCACTTGCACTGTACATTCCATCACTTACAAATCCATAAATCTGGCCTACCGGTTGCCCCGGAGTAACGATATAACTACTTGAGGCATTTGTCATACTACCAGCCCAGTTTTCATTAAATGTATAGCTCGTCAAAGATCCTAACTTTATCACTTTATTACGATTGGCACTAATATTGAATGTGAAATTAAGAGTAAAATCTTTTGATTGGACTAATGCCGCATTCAGATTAAATTCTAACCCCTTATTAGAAGTTGTTGCTGTATTTTGCCATTGGTCTGTATACCCTACACCACCAATATTCATATCAATTAATGCATCATTAGTTGTATTTGAATATGCTTCAATTGATCCATTAAACCGGTTGTTGAAAAAGCCATAATCCAGACCCACATTTCGAGTTGTAGTGGTTTCCCATTTCAAATTTGCATTTGCTAAAGTAGTTCCGGCTGAATAAATGTTGGAAAAAATTGAAGATTGAAGATAGTTTGAATGACTTGAAGAATACGTTCTGATAAATGCTGAAGAAGGAATATTGTTATTTCCTGCTTTACCGTAACTTAAACGCAATTTCAGATTAGATAACCAATCTTGGGTTCTATTCATAAATTTTTCTTCCGAAATTCTCCAACCTGCAGAGGCAGATGGAAAATATCCCCATTCATTTCCATTTGAGAATTTACTCGAACCATCGGCACGAAATGTAAGTGCTAATAGGTATTTATCTTTAATGTCATAATTTACACGCCCAAAATAAGAAAACAATCTATCATCCGGATTTTTAAAATTAATAACACTAACTTTTGTTCCATCCGCTAAATTAGCCCAAACATCTTGGGAAGTATACGTCCTTGTAAATGCTTCGATATCTTGATAAAGATAATCTGATGATTTCAAATAGCTTTCCTGCCCTAAAACGACACTTAAATTTTGACCTTCGAACAAATTATCTTTCTTATAATTCAGAACATTGGTATTTTGTATAACTTTTTGATTTGTATTTTTCAAAATGGTAGCCGGTGCAGATGCATTATCCCGTTTTTGAGCTCCACCATTCATAATATAGTAAGATGTAAGCCCATAAAACCGCTTGTCATCGCTATTTGTTTTGGTATATCCAATTGTAGAACTAAAAATAAGATCCTTCGTAAGATTAAGTGTTAGCCCACCATTAATATTCAAATCCTTATTGAATTGAGTCCTATCATTATCATCGCTAGTTACAAGCGGGGAATACAAACTTGAAGTTGATTCAACATCATCACTCTGGGATGTCAGATTTTTTAATGGGATAGGCGTATAAACAACTGCACTTTTTACGCGCGAATCATTCGTTGATTTTTCGGTTCCGGTTTGATCATTTGCTCCCGACCCATTTACAGTTGTTGCAGCATAGCGGGTGGCAAAATCGAATTTCAGCCATCTTAAAGGCACATAATTAAATTTTAGTCCTACATTATCGCGGGTATAATCAGACTTATACATGATTGCCTTATCATACATATGACTATAAGTAGCGTTATAATTAAACACTTTACTTCCACCATTTATAGATACAGCATGATTCTGGGTTGTTCCGGTTCTTCCAAAAGTTTCCTTTTGCCAATCGGTACCCTTCATTGATTTATATAAATCAATATCTCCATAACTTCCAAAATAATTTTCGTATTCACTGGCAACAGCCCCGTCCCAAACAGCCCTTTCGTATTGCTTTTGAGCAAACTGATAAGGAGATAATACATCTAAGGTTTTCGAGACTTTTTTTACTCCGAAGTAAGCATTATAAGAGACGGATAGTTTACCTTGCTGAGCTGATTTGGTGGTAACAATAATAACTCCGTTTGCTCCACGTGAACCATAAATAGCAGTTGAAGAAGCATCTTTTAAAACAGAGATATCTGAAATTTCGGAAGGTGCAATATCTTTAATATCGTCTTTAGCAAAACCATCGACAATATATAAAGGAGCGTTGCTTTGAGTAATAGATCCACCACCGCGAACCCTGATTTTTATCTCAGCATCGGGCGAACCCTCGGTAGTAGTAACTTGCACACCGGCAAGTTTACCGGTTAAAGCTTCGGCAGCAGTTGCCACCGGAATGTCTTTCATCGCTTTTTCACCGACAGAAGCAACAGAGCCGGTTAAATCTTTTTTCTTTTGTGTACCGTAACCAATGACTACGATTTCGTCGAGCGACTTATCAGTACTTTGGAGAGTGACATTAATTACATTGCCGTTGATAGCAATTTCCTTTTTCTCCATTCCCACATAAGTGACTACAAGTGTTTTTCCGTTTTCCGGAACGTTCAGTTTGTAGAGCCCGTCCAAATCCGTAATTGTTGCAGCTGATGTGCCTTTTACAATTATGGATGCCCCGATAATTGTTTCACCCGATGCATCTTTAATTACTCCTGTAACCGTTTTGACCTGTGCACTGGCTATACCTGCCGTGAAAACCGACACCAGCAAAGTAAGTATCCAACGATTGAAAAATAGCTTTTTTAGATGTTTTACTTCTTTCATTGTTTTTTCATGTATTAAATTGATTTGTTTGTTATAGATTAACGAAACAAAAATATGGTTTTATTTTGCTACAAATGTGCAAAAAATGACATTTATCAGTGGAATTTTTGACTTAAGTGATGTGGATTATTAAAAAGAGACGTAGATATAGCGCAGACAAAGCTATTATAGCATGATACCTGCCTATAATAAGCTTAATTGGGAGATAAAACAAATCTTATGAAACGGGAATCGGGAAGAATAGAACTGCAATTATGCTTAACAAAAAACATCGTACTAGTACGAACGAGCATTGCAGCCCTGAAAACATCAGTCGTACTAGTACGAACGTGCTTTTCTGATTTACAACTATCAGTTGTTGCAGTACGAACGTGCTTTTCTGATTAGTAAATATCAATCGTTGTAGTACGAATGAGCTTTTCTGATTAGTAAACATCAATCGTTGTAGTACGAATGAGCTTTTCTGATCTGAAAACATCAGTCGTATCGGTACGACGAAATATTATAGCGGCCGAAAACACAAAAAATCCGCCATAGATCTGAATTCAATAGCGGATTATCTGTTTTGAGAGCCCGAAACTTTAATCTTTCAGGTTCAATAAATAAGTTTTAAACGATTCGAAGTCTTTGGACATAGCCAGACTTTTCTTTTCGCCTTTCATAAACTCCTGCAACTTGAGTGGAATCTCTACTTTTTCGCCGGTGATGTTTTCCACCGTATCCAAAAATTTAGCCGGATGAGCAGTTTCCATAAAAACACCGATTTCAGCAGGATTCAGTCCATCTTTCAAGGCCTGATAACCGCAAGCACCGTGTGGGTCGAGTAAATAACCGGTTTCCTGTTTACAGGTTTTCAATGCAGTGGCAATTTGCTCATCGTTGTAGCTCACTCCACTGATTTCAGCCGAGATAGCTGCGTGCGAATCGTTATACAAATCGAGCACGCGGGCAAAATTGCTCGGATCGCCCACATCCATGGCGTTGGCAATAGTAGATACCGAAGGACGCGGAGTATACAGACCGGTGCGAAGATATTGAAGGAAAATGTCATTCCGGTTATTGGCAGCAATGAAACGTTTCACGGGCAATCCCATCTTTTTGGCAAAAAGTCCGGCCGTAATATTGCCGAAATTTCCACTCGGAACACACATCACCACATCATGGGCCTTGTTCAGCTTTTTCAGTTGGGCATACGCATAAAAATAATAGAAAGACTGAGGTAAAAAACGGGCCACATTGATAGAATTAGCCGAAGTCAATTTTAATTTGGCATTGAGATCCGCATCCATAAAGGCCGATTTCACCAAGGCCTGACAGTCATCAAACGTACCATCTACCTCCAGCGCTGTAATATTTTGCCCCAGAGTTGTAAACTGACATTCCTGAATAGGACTTACCAAACCTTTGGGATAAAGAACATACACATGAATGCCTTCAACGCCCAGAAAACCATTTGCCACCGCACTTCCGGTATCGCCCGAAGTAGCCACCAACACATTTACCCTGGTTTTACTTTGTTTTTGAATAAAATAGCCCAACAAACGCGACATAAACCGTCCGCCAACATCCTTAAACGCCAGTGTAGGCCCATGATAAAGCTCCAGACTGTAGATATTATCCGTCACCTGCACCAACGGCACATCAAAATTCAACGTTTCGTACACAATCTTTTTCAATGCTTCGGCTTCCACATCTTCGCCAAAGAAAGCGTCGGCTACCGTGTAGGCAATTTCCTGAAATGATTGTGTTTCGAGCGTTTCGAAAAACGATTGTGGCAGTTTTTTAATCGAATCGGGCATAAACAAGCCTTTATCTTCGGCCAGCCCTTTCACCACGGCGTCCTGCAAACTAACGCCGCTTACTTTTTTGTTGGTACTGTAATATTTCATTGAGACGACCCCTAACCCCTAAAGGGGTATTAAGTTAGTATTTTTTGATTTAAACTCTATTTGATATTTACCTTAAAATGATGTAGACGAAACTTGCCCGGTTCCCCTTTAGGGGTTAGGGGTTATTTCATTTTATCAGCTCTTTCATAAACTCATCCCCTCTCAACAAACCATAGCTTCCTTTTTCAGCTGCAAACTCGTCGTAAACAGTTACATCATCAGCCTTTTGACCCGGTCGGTAAATGATAAACGGAATCGGAGATTTGGTATGTGTTTTAGTGGCACAAGGCGTAGGATGATCGGGCAAAACAGCTATTGTAACCGGTTCGTTCCAGGTTGAAACTTCATCGAAGATTGGTTTCACCACACGATAATCCAGATATTCAATCGTTTTTATTTTCAACTCCACATCTCCTTCGTGTCCGGCTTCGTCACTCGCTTCGATGTGCAGATACACAAAATCGTCGGTACGCAGAGCATCAATGGCAGCTTGTGCTTTTCCCTCGTAATTCGTATCATAAAGTCCGGTGGCACCCGGTACATTAATCACTTTCAATCCGGCATAAACACCTATTCCCTTAATCAGATCCACAGCCGAAATCACCGATCCACTGTTCAGCTTATACGTTTCGAGTAAGGTTTTCATCTCGGGCTTGTATCCCGGCGACCACAGCCAAATACTGTTGGCTTTATCTTTTCCGGCAGCAGCACGTTTCAGGTTTACCGGATGATTTTCAAGCAATGCCTGCGATTTTATCGTCAGATCATTCAAAAAATCGACGGTTGCTTGTGCTTCGGGGTTCTCTGCCTGAATCATCACATCGGCAAACGGTGTTCCCGGAACATCGTGAGGGGGTGTACATTTCAGGTGTTTATTTCCACCTTTCATTTTAAACAAATGACGGTACGATACGCCGGAGAAAAAGCTGGCAGCCTCAGATCCGAGTTCCTTTTGCAAAAAAAGAATCAGTTCGTGGGCTTCTTCATTACTGATATGCCCGGCCGAATGATTCTTTATCTTTTTATCTTCAATGCAAATAAGATTGCAGCGCATGGCCATTTCGCCCGGCTCGATGGCCACACCCATACTTGCCGCCTCCAACGAACCACGACCTTCAAACACACTGGCTACATCATAACCCATCACACTCAGGTTGGCAATCTCACTTCCCGGTGCAAAGCCCGCCGGTATAGTATCCAGCAAACCATTACAGCCCAGCGCGGCCAGTTTATCAATATTCGGCTTATTGGCAGCCTGCAGACAGGTTTTATTTCCAAGGGCGGCAATAGTCTCATCGGCCATACCATCGCCAAGTATAATTAAGTATTTCATATTATCAACCCCTAACCCCTAAAGGGGGATTAAGTTACCTTTTATCTATTAAAACTATGTTATTCTTACTTTCAAATATTGAGAACCAAGGAGATGAACCAGCTACGTTCCCCTTTAGGGGTTAGGGGCTCTCCTATTCCAAAAAGTCTTTATAATCGGATAAAGCTGTTTCAAATTTTGTTACGGCTTCTTGCAATGTGGTATAACTTTCGCCACCGGCAGCATTTAAGTGCCCGCCACCATTAAACAAGTCAGCCGAGACTTTGTTTGCCGGAAAAGTACCTTGTGAACGCAACGAGATTTTAATTTTATCGGAATCTTCGCGCATAAATACCGAAAAAATCACCCCTTCAATAGATAAAGGCATGTTTACTAATCCTTCGGCATCACCGGTTTGGTAATTGAACTCTTCCAGTTCTTTCAATGATAACGTTATCAATGCAGCTTTATGCTCCGGATAAACTTTCATCTTATTATATAGTGCGTAACCCATCAGCCTCATTCTGTCGGCAGAATAGTTATTAAATACCTTGCGGTAAATATCGTCTTTATCCACCCCGAGTTTAATTAGCTCCGCAATAATGGTGTAAATTTCCTGCTTGTTGGAGTTATACGTAAATCCACCCGTGTCTGTCATCATGCCTGTGTAAATACATTCGGCACAAGCCAGATTTATCATCGAAAAATCACCCAAACGACAAATTAATCTGAATATCAACTCACTTGTAGACGACACCTCTGGATACGACACAGTTATTTTAGCATAAGTATCGGGATGTAGATGATGATCAACTAATATTTTAGGAGCTGCCGCATTAATCACCGCGTCCGCCATCTTTGCCATCCGGCTGGCCTGGTTAAAATCAAGCGTAAAAATCAGTTCTGCAGCGGCAATCAGTTCGTCCGCCGTTTCTTTATCTTTTTCATAAATAAGTACACCTTCTGATCCCGGCATCCAGGCCAAAAAGTTGGCATACATTGTCGGAACTATGACAACAGGTTCTTTTTCAATAGTCATCAGGTAATGCCACAAAGCAAGTGTTGATCCCATGGCATCTCCATCGGGTCCAACATGCGCCACTATGACTATTTTATCAACGCCATCAATAGCTTTTTTGACCTTCGTTATCTGGTCTTCAGCAATAATCTTAGAAATCATTTGTCAGGTTTTAAATTGATTACAAAAGTAGCAAAAAAATACGATTTCGAGAGTTATTTGTTTTTATAGCGGTTAATCTTTAATATTTAAAACATAAGCTCCTTGCTCAGCCACCGAGTAAAATGCTATTTGTCTATTCTTACAGGTTTGTTTTATATTCTCTGTGTACCAGTTGGAAATGCTCTTATCAACAATGACTTTTCGGGGATGCACACAATCCAGAAGTTGCACCATTTTAGGTTTCAACCTGTTTCCGATTATCAAATAATCAACTTCAAGCGGCAATGATGTTATCTTCCTTGTCAAAAACTCCTCCGTAAGAATTAAAATCCGAGAACCTTCATAGCAGGCAAATCCATCCTGAAACCAATTTGTATTTTGAATAAATTCAGGTCTTTCAAGTTTCTGGTTTTGCCAAAATGTCTTTGCTATACGTTCAGCTTCAGTAGAGTCAGTAGAATAAACATAATTCTTATTCCGGTTAATGAAATTGACATGCGTGTTTTTCCTACCGGCATAAACAATCATTCTTTTGGAAGTCAAAGTCTGATAATTTACCTGCAAACTAAAAATACACGCCATCAAAACCGATAATAATCCAACAAACAGAGGCGTAAATCTTTTTGTAAAATAATATCCCGACAAACAGAAAATTGCCAGAAAAATAACGATCGTTTGTTTTATATCAAATGAAATATGAGAGACGGAATGAGGCAGATTCTGAATAGTCACAATGATAAAATTCAGCAACCAAAGCGACCATTTCAATACAAATGCTACAGCTACAGAAAAATAGGGAATAAACGAAACCGACAACAAAGCTATTGCAAGGTAAATCACCAAACTCGAAAGTGGAATAGCAATAAAATTAGTCAGTAAAAAGTAATTGGGAAATTGCTGAAAATAATACAGCGTAAACGGAGTCGTCCCAAGCTGGGCAGCAATTGACACAGAAAATATCTCCCAAATAAAACGATTTATCTTACCCGCTGGTTTATATATTTTATCTACAATGGGCTGAAAAAATAGTATGCTCAGAACAGCTGAATAACTAAGCTGAAACCCCACATCGAATAAAAAGTTAGGATTATAAAGCAACATCAGGAACATCGACATGAAAATCGTATTGTAGATTTGTGATTTTCGCTCAAAACAGGTGGCTAGTGCAACAAATGAAAACATCAATGTAGCACGTATCACTGCTGGCGACAAACCCGTAACAAAGGCATACATCCACAAAAATGCCATAATGAATAATGCCTTGAAGATCCGTTGGCGTTGCGATTTATTCAAAAAGCCCAGCAGAAAAGCCATGACCACATAGATAACACCAACGTGCATGCCACTCACCGACAGAATATGCATTGCTCCGGTGGCACTATAACTGGCTCGCAAGTCCGGCTGCAAATCATCAGTATACCCAAGCGTCAGAGCTGCCAAAACAGCAAACTCATCACCGCGAATGTTGAACTTCCGATACACATCCAATAAATAATTCCGGCATCTATCGGCTTCCCGCTGAATTGAGAAAGAAGTGTTTCTATCGGTTACTTGCCAGGTACCGGATGGAATGTAAGAGGTCGCTCTGATCCCTTGCCGTTTCAGATAAGCCGCATAGTCAAAAGCATCGGGATTCAACGATCTCTCCGGTGGCATAAACTCCGCTCCGACTAACAACCGATCACCAAACAATAACTTTGCTGCATCCTTATCCTTTTGAACATATAAAATAGCTTGCCCCCGCGCCGGTTTCCATGAGGTATCAAAAAATGCCAGGACATCAACTTTACAAAGATATGAATTCGTCTTTTCTATTGGAGCTGAAGTCAGTTCTACCCGATAAATACCTTTCTTATGAAGATGAGTAAAAACATCAGCCTTTTCGTGTAAAGCACTTAATCCATAGCCCAGCAACAATAGAAACAAAAAAATTCCGCAGCCAAAAAGCCAACGGAATTGAAATTGTCGCTTTGGCACACGAATAGCCAACGACAACAGAATCAAAATCAAAATCAAGGAAAGTCCAAACAAAGCACACAAACCCCAATGGACCAACTCCGCATATTGGCACAACACAATACCAACCATAAAAGGGAGCAACAATCTGAAAAAAGGAGTTCGTTGCAAAAAATTCATAAGCTTTATGTATTCAGCATATCGTGTATGGTTTCAATAGGGTTTGAAGCATTAAACACTGCACTTCCGGCAACCAGTACATTTACACCGCTTTCAAATAATTTTGAAGCATTCTGAGCATTAATTCCACCATCAACCTCAATCAGGCACTGAGCGTTTTTACGTTTAATGATCTCCTTTAGTTCTGCAATTCGGTCGTAGCTTTCTTCAATAAACTGTTGACCTCCATAACCGGCAAAAACAGTCATCAAAAGAACCAGATCCACTTTATCTACATAAGGTTCGAGCACGTTCACCGGAACATCGGGGTTAATTGTGATTCCGACTTTTATTCCTTCGGACTTAATCATTTCAATAACTTCCAATGGATTTTCAACCGTTTCATAATGGAAAGTCAAGACACTTGCACCTGCCTTAGCAAAACGTGTAATGTATTTCTCCGGATGAACAATCATTAGATGCACATCCAAAGGTTTTTCGCAATACTTTTTTGCGGCTTCCAATACGGGAAATCCAAAAGAAATATTCGGAACAAAAGTTCCATCCATTACGTCAATGTGAAGCCATTCCGCTTCACTGACGTTAATCATTTCGCAAGCAGCTTGCAAGTTTCCAAAATCAGCAGCTAATATAGAGGGAGAAATAATTTTAGTCATGAGGTTTGAGTATATATCTTCTTATAATAAATTCAAAAATTCTTAATCCTGCAAATATAATAAAAAAAGGACTTCCAACGATTTGGAAGTCCTTTTTTTTAGTTCAAAAACAGTTCAACGTGCTGATTTTCGGTAATGCGTTCAACCCTATAGGTTGATGCAAATTCGAGAATTTTCTTCATTGTTGTCACTTTAGGCTGCATTTCAGGATTATTTTCAAGTCTTTGCTTTTCTGAAATTAAATCCGTTTTTTTTAATTGAGTAGATATTCTTTGCATAGGCAACTTACTAATTTTATTCATTATAAAACTAAAACGTTGCCAGAACTAAAAAAGTATATTTAGTCTATTATTTTTTATTTGAGCTCCAGGTACACATCCTTCTCTGCTGCAATTTTGCGCATATTCAGCAAAGCATACCGCATACGGCCAAGTGCTGTGTTGATGCTCACGTCCGTTTTCTCGGCAATTTCTTTGAAGCTCAAATCTTCAAAAAATCGCATACGAATCACGCGTTGTTGTGACTCGGGAAGCAAATCTATCAAACGAGTAACATCAGTCATTACTTGTTCATTAGACATAGAATCTTCAATGCTCTTTTCTGAAAGCTTGGCATTATTCACAATATCATAATCTACAGCATCGGCAGAAAAAGTATTCTCATTCTTTTCCCTGCGGAAATAATCGATAATCAGATTATGCGCTATGCGATTAATCCACGCCAGAAACTTGCCGGATTCAACATAGCGACCTTGCTGAATAGTAGCAATAGCCTTAATAAACGTGTCTTGGAAAATATCTTCGGTGAGATCTCTATTACGTACAATCAAATAAATATAAGTATAAACTTTTGATTTATAACGTAACAATAAAATTTCAAACGCTTGATTCGTACCAATCTCGTACAATCTTACCAACTCATCGTCAGTTAATTGATTCAGATCATTCATCACTTTTTATTTATTAGTTAAAGTAATTTTGTACTATAGGCGTTTTTTATATTATTTTAGAGTCAGTAAAAATGTTTAGTCTGCAAATATAGCGA
>Ga0302171_10000312_pt1 | contig 11329 bp, 6 predicted proteins | sample I_Fen_N2_2_FD_193495 | JGI IMG/M metagenome (GOLD analysis project Ga0302171, IMG submission 193495) | Peat permafrost microbial communities from Stordalen Mire near Abisko, Sweden - I_Fen_N2_2 | ecosystem: Environmental > Terrestrial > Soil > Wetlands > Permafrost | place: Sweden: Abisko... | reverse complement strand
GATGGTGCGGCGCTCGAAGCTCTGCTTGAGGTAGCGCTCGACGCTCGACATCAGGTTCCAGTCGCCGTGGCAGATCAGCGAGATCGCCAGGCCTTCGTTGCCGGCACGGCCGGTGCGACCGATACGGTGAACGTATTCGTCGCCGCTGCGTGGCATGTCGAAGTTGATCACCAGGTCCAGGCCATCCACGTCCAGGCCGCGTGCGGCGACGTCGGTGGCGACGAGGATTTTCACGCCGCCCTGCTTCAGGCGGTCGATGGCCAGCTTGCGGTCTTTCTGGTCTTTGTCGCCGTGCAGCACGAACGCTTTGTATTCCTGCGCCACCAGACGACCGTAGATGCGGTCGGCCATGGCCCGGGTGTTGGTGAACACGATGGCCTTCTGGTAGGTCTCGTTGGCCAACAGCCAGTTGAGGATCTGCTCTTTATGCACGTTGTGGTCAGCGGTGATGATCTGCTGACGGGTGGTCGCGTTCAGGTCGCTGACGTTGTTGACCTGCAGGTGCTCAGGGTTGTTCAACACCTTGGCCACCATGTCGCGCAGGCCCGAGCCGCCGGTGGTGGCGGAGAACAGCATGGTCTGCTGGCGGTTGGTGCATTCGGCTACCAGACGCTGTACGTCGTCGGCAAAGCCCATGTCGAGCATGCGGTCGGCTTCGTCGAGGACCAGCACTTCAACTTCTTTCAAGTCGAGGTTGCCGGCGTTCAGTTGCTCGATCATCCGGCCCGGCGTGCCGATCAGGATGTCCGGTACCTTGCGCAGCATGGCGGCCTGGACCTTGAAGTCTTCACCGCCAGTGATCAGGCCGGATTTGATGAAGGTGAACTGCGAGAAGCGTTCGACTTCTTTCAAGGTCTGCTGGGCCAGCTCGCGGGTCGGCAGCAGGATCAGCGCCTTGATGCTGACGCGGATCTTGGCCGGACCGATCAGGCGGTTGAGGATCGGCAAAACGAATGCAGCGGTCTTGCCGCTACCGGTTTGCGCTGTCACCCGCAGGTCACGCCCTTGCAGCGCCAGCGGGATAGCCGCTGCTTGCACAGGCGTTGGCTCGACAAATTTCAGCTCGGCCACGGCTTTGAGCAGGCGTTCGTGCAGGGCGAATTGGGAAAACACGGGTGCTACCTCGAAGAAATGCAAAAAAACAGCTGCATAGGGTAACGGTTTCGAGCGCTCAGGCCGAGTTTCTTTATGCAAACGACAGCAAACAGTGGCTTTTTTGTTGCCTGATTTGTCCCCGAGTCTAATTCAAAGCCTCTAACTGGCTGGCATTCTCACCTAAATGGGTGTCCGGGATTCGTTGGCCGCCCGACCTCAAGCGGTGTGATCTGAAATCATTTGGTCAGCAAATGAGTACAAGTGGAAATAGCCTTCACGACACGCAAATGCGAATACGTATCAACGGCAAATAATTTGATATACCATGCGCCGCGAACTATTGGCACGTATGCCGTCCCCTTTGGCTATTTTCTCAAGGCTTCCCCGATGCGTCGTACGCTGGTCTCTATCTGTGTCCTTAATGTGTTTTCCGCTCCCTCTTGGGCGCAACCCACAACCGATACCCCCAGTCTAGAGTTGCAAGCGACCGAAATCGTCGGGTCAGCCGAGTACGAAACGGCTCAAGGGCCAGTGCAGGGTTACCGCGCAACGCGATCCGCCAGCGCGACGCGAACTGACACGTCGATTCATGAAACTCCGCAATCCATCAGCGTGGTGACCAAAGAGGTGGTGGAGGACATTGGGGCTACGCGCCTTCAAGAAGCACTCGACTATGCCGGCGGGGTGGGACGCGCCAACAACTTCGGCGGCCAAGGGCTGACCACTTTCACGGTGCGTGGATTTACCACCGGCGAGTTCTATCGAAACGGCTTTCCGATCAACCGCGGTTATCCGAACATGCCCGATGCCAATACCATCGAGCGGCTCGAAGTGCTACGAGGGCCGGCGACCATGCTCTACGGTCGAGGCGACCCGGGTGGCACGTTCAACGTGGTATCCAAACAGCCTCTGGCCGTGCCCACCGTCACGCTGGGCAGCCAACTCGATGACCAGGGGATGAAGCGCGGCACACTGGACGCCTCCGGTCCGCTGGATGAAGAAGGCCGCCTGGCCTATCGCTTGAACGTGGTGGGTGAGGGCGGCGATACGTTCCGCGATCATGTCGAGAGCGAACGTTACGGCGTGACGCCGGTGCTTTCCTGGCAGGCCACCGATGACACCAAGGTGATTTTCGAGGGCGACTTCATGCGCAACAATCACCCGCTCGATCGCGGTGTGACCCGCTATCCCAACCAGATTGGCACCGCGTCGCGTGATACGTTCTTCGGTGAAAAAGACGTCGGCAAGTTGCACAACGACAACAACATGGCCCAATTGCGTTTCGAGCACTTCCTGAGTGACAACTGGACATTGGGTGGCGGTTTCCAATGGCTCGATGGCACCTTGCAGGGCAATGCCATTGAAGCCAACGGCGTCGCAGCCGACGGCCGCACGCTGGGGCGCAACTTCAACTATCGCAAGCTGGAGTGGACGGACAAGGACATTCAACTGAACCTTACCGGGCATTTCTCCACCGGCGGTTTCGATCACACCTTGTTGACCGGTGTCGAATACGAAGATTACGACTACAAGTCCATCATCCAGCGTTCCAGTGGTGCAGTGGGTGCCTACCCGATTGATCTCTTCAACCCGGTGTACGGCCAGCCTCGTCCGACCCTGACCCGCACGCCGACCCACGATAAGGAAAATCTCAAGACATACGCCGCCTTCGTCCAGGACCAGGTGGCATTGACCGAGCGCTTGAAAGTTTTGGCTGGCGCCCGTTTTGAGCGTTTCGAGCATGACTATGAAACCTTTGTGCCGGGGGCCAGGAGCTGGGAGGCGAGCGACAACGCGGTGACCCCGCGTCTCGGAGTGCTTTATGACCTTACCGATACCGTCGCGGTGTATGCCGATACCGCGCGCTCGTTCAAACCCAATACGGGCGCGAGTCGACAGGGGGGTGGCTTTGAGCCGGAAAAGGGTCAGTCCTATGAGATGGGGATCAAATGGGAGGCGCTGGATCGCCAGTTGAGTGTTGACGCCGCGATCTACCAGATTGAAAAACGAAACGTCCTCACCACCGACCCCCTGGACTCGACGTTCAGCGTGGCGGCTGGCGAAGTCCGCAGCCGGGGCTTTGATTTGGACGTGGCAGGCAATGTAACCCCGGAATGGAGAGTGATTGGCGGCTATGCCTATGTCGACGCCGAAGTCACCCAGGACAATGTGATCCAGTCGGGCACTCGGCTGTTGAACATCCCGAAGAACAGCTTCAGCCTGCTCAACGTGTATGAATTCCAGGATGGCAACCTGAAAGGGCTGGGCTTGGGTGTGGGTAGCAAGTACGTCGACGAACGTGCAGGCCAGACTGCTAACACAGCGTTTTCGATGGGCAGTTACACCGTCGTCGATTTGCTCAGCTTTTATAAGATCAACGACAAGGTCAGGCTTAATCTCGATGTGAAGAACGTGTTCGACCGGGACTATGAAGAAGGCGCCTTCGGTAATGTCTACGCTTACCCGGGTGAACCGAGAACCGTTCAAGTCGGTATTTCGTACACCCTGTAGTCGATCCGGAAGATGGGGTTAGAGCTTGACGGCCCTTCCAGCGCCTTTCTTGTTGGGTATAACAATACAAGTGTTCCCTCACCCTGAGTGGAAAGTTGACTGCCGAGGCATAACATCTCAGGCTGGATAACTGTTGTGCCGCCCGTGCAACGCGTGGCGGCCAACATTTTTCCGTCCCATCCATCAGGCCTTCCAGTGTCAATTGAAATGGAGCAGTAACGTTTGGAATTAAGACAACTGCGCTATTTCGTAAAAATTGTCGAGCAAGGGAGCCTGGGACGCGCAGCGCTTGAGCTGGACGTCGGCGTGTCGGCTCTCAGCCAACAGATCGCGAAACTTGAAAACGAACTGGCAACCCGACTTCTGAATCGCACCACTACCGGCGTCACACCGACCAGCGCCGGGATGGCGTTCCTGCACCATGCCCAGCTGTGCTTGCGGCAATCCGAAAATGCGATCATGGCGGCTCACCGTGGGCGTATGAGTGGGTATGTCACCGTAGGCTTGCCGCCTACGACTGCCACTGTGCTTGCCCTGCCATTGATCAACGCGATGCGAGAGCGCTATCCGGATATTCAATTGCATCTGGTTGAGATGCTGTCCGGGCACTTGGCCACGCAACTCAATGCACGCCAGATAGACTTGGCCATTTTGTTTCAACTTGAAGGTGGAAAGCGCTGGAGCGTTACACCGCTGCTCGACGAGAAACTATTTGTCATCAGCTCGCCTCACCTGCCCCACGCGCCACGAGGAGCCTGCGTGCAGCTGGCGGATCTGGGTCAACTTCCGCTGGTGATGCCGAGTGCGCAACACGGGTTGCGTTCAACGCTGATGACCGCGTTTGAACGCGTGGGATTGGCTCCCAACATCATCATGGAAGTGGATGGTCTTGCCGTATTGATGAATGCCGTACGCGCAGGTCATGCCGCCACCATCCAGCCCGGTGCAGCGGCGGCGCTTAAAGGCGAGTCGGGACTTTCAGTGGTGGAAATTTCCGATACTCACGCAGGCAGACGAAACCTGTTGGCGACGCTGCCTGACGATGAACTGGCTCCCGCAGCCCTGGCGGCGCGACTGGTCATCACCGATGTCGCGCGACAGTTGGTGATGGATCATCAGTGGCCAGGCGCCTCGTGGATCGACGACGGCGCGCCATGATCTCGTTGCCCCCTACCCCGGCGTTACGATGAGCGCCAATCGGCAAAGCCTTTATAAAAACTAAACACCCCAAGCGGTAATGCGCCTTTCGACACAAAACTGTCTGCCCTAAGGTCTCCCTACTCGCGAGGAGTTTTTCGTTCATGCCTCCTTGCGATTGAGGAGTGATGATGATCGACGTATTAGTAATTGGCGGCGGCAATGCGGCCTTGTGTGCAGCCTTGATGGCTCGGGAGGCCGGCGCTAGCGTCATGTTGCTGGAGGGTGCACCAAAAGCCTGGCGCGGCGGCAACTCGCAACACACCCGAAACCTGCGCTGCATGCACGACGCGCCGCAAGATGTACTGGTCGATGCCTATCCCGAAGAAGAGTATTGGCAGGATCTGCTGAAGGTCACCGGTGGGATTACCGACGAGAAGCTTGCACGTCTTGTCATCCGCGCCTCATCGAACTGCCGTGACTGGATGCGCTCCCATGGCGTGCATTTCCAGCCGTCGCTGTCCGGTGCCCTCCATGTTGCGCGCACCAATGCATTTTTCATGGGTGGCGGCAAAGCACTGGTTAACGCTTACTTCCGCAGCGCCGAGAAGCTGGGCGTCGAAATTCGCTATGACGCTCAAGTGACAGATATCGAATTGAAGGATGGAAAATTCATCGCCGCCCACATCAGTGAGCGCGATGTCGATGGACAACGTTTTCCCGCCGAGCGTATCCAGGCCAAGGCCTGCGTCTTGGCTGCCGGCGGATTCGAATCCAACCGCGAATGGCTCCGTGAGGCCTGGGGTCAAAACGAGCGCGGAGAATGGCCTTCAGACAATTTTTTGATTCGCGGGACGCGTTTCAATACCGGCGTACTGCTTCGGCGCATGCAGAACCTGGGCGCCGATTTCATTGGTGACCCGACGCAAGCACACATGGTGGCCATCGACGCCCGCGCCCCCCTGTATGACGGAGGTATCTGTACCCGTATCGATTGCGTATCGCTGGGCGTGGTGGTTAATCGCGACGGCGAACGCTTCTATGACGAGGGTGAAGACTTCTGGCCCAAGCGCTATGCGATCTGGGGTCGCCTGGTCGCGGGTCAACCCGGTCAACAGGCCTACTCGATCATCGACCAACAAGCCCTCGGCCGGTTCATGCCGCCGGTATTTCCGGGCACTAAAGCCAACTCGCTGGAAGATCTGGCCCGCCAGTTGAAGCTTCCCGTTACGCAATTCGTCAACACCATCGAGCAATACAACGCGGCCTGCCGCGTCGGCACGTTCGACCACACCGCGCTGGACGATTGCCACACCGAGGGTTTGACGCCCGCCAAAACCCATTGGGCCCGCCCACTGGTAAAGCCCCCCTTCTGCGCCTACCCCCTTAAGCCCGGCGTGACCTTCACCTATTTAGGCCTCGCTACCGACGACACCGCCGCCGTTCACTTCAACGGCAAGCCTAGCCCCAACCTGTTTGTCGCAGGAGAAATGATGGCGGGCAATGTATTGGGCAAGGGCTACACCGCTGGTATCGGCATGGCCATTGGTACTGCCTTCGGTCGGATTGCCGGTGTACAGGCAGCCGCTTCGGCAGGCTTTGTTTCTCTTTCACAAACGGAATTTAGACATGCAGCTGTTTGATCCCAAGGCACCGAGCGATTTGATTCCGGTGCTCAACCTTGATGAAAGCGAAGTTCAGCGACAAATGACCGTTTGCAATGCCTGCCGTTATTGCGAGGGCTTCTGCGCTGTATTTCCGGCCATGACACGACGCCTGGAGTTTTCCCAGGCCGATATCCATTACCTGGCGAACCTTTGCCATAACTGCGGCGCATGCCTGCATGCCTGCCAGTACGCCGCACCTCACGAATTCGAAATCAATGTGCCCAAGGCCATGGCCAAAGTCCGCCTCGACACTTACGCCGAGTACGCCTGGCCACAGGCGATGGGCACGCTATACCGGCGCAACGGACTGACTCTGGCGCTGTCAGCCGGTACCGGGCTGGCACTGTTCCTGTGTCTTACGTTGATGGTGATGGGCAACTTGTTCACCGCGATGCCCGGGGGAAATTTCTACGGGATCTTCCCGCACAACACCCTGGCCGTAATGTTTGGTGCGGTTTTCGGATTCGCGGTACTCGCGTTGACCCTTGGCGTGCGGCGCTTCTGGCGCAATGTTTCACCGGCCGACGCGCCCGCGCAGGTAAAAACCGCTGCTGCACTGGAAGCCACGGCCAACGTCGCCCGGCTCAAATTCCTGGACGGTGGTCATGGCGAGGGCTGCAATAACGCTGATGATCGATTCACCTTGTGGCGGCGGCGCTTCCACCACTTCACCTTCTACGGCTTCATGCTGTGCTTCGCAGCCACTGGGGTCGCCACGCTCTACCATTTCCTGCTGGACTGGTCGGCGCCCTACCCCGTCTTGAGTTTGCCGGTGATGCTGGGCATCAGCGGTGGGCTCGGATTGCTGGTCGGCCCCGCGGGCCTGTTGTGGTTGAACCTGCGTCGCAACCCCGAACACGGCGACGAAAACCAGAAACCCATGGATCGCGGCTTTATCGCGCTGCTGTTGCTGGTCAGCGCCAGCGGTCTGGCACTCCTGGCGTTCCGTGAAACCGCAGCCCTGGGCCTGTTGCTGGCGATCCATCTCGGCCTGGTCATGGCGTTTTTCCTGACCATGCCCTACAGCAAATTCGCCCATGGCATCTTCCGTAGCGCCGCGCTGCTCAAGTACTCCATCGAAAAACGCCAACCCAACCCGATTAACGCCGGAAGCGACTGATCGTAGAACCACTCATTCCAATAACAATATTGATCACCCGGGTAACCATAATGAAAACAACAACTCAAGATAGCGGATCCAAGGGGTCAAAGCTGGGCGCCATTCTACGGGTCACCAGCGGCAACTTTCTCGAACAGTTTGACTTCTTTCTGTTCGGTTTTTACGCGACCTACATCTCCCAGACGTTCTTTCCTGCCACCAGCGATTTCGCCTCGCTGATGATGACCTTCGCCGTATTCGGCTCGGGATTCCTGATGCGCCCACTGGGCGCTATCGTGCTGGGCGCTTACATCGACAAGGTGGGACGCCGCAAGGGGTTGATCGTGACGCTGTCGATCATGGCCGCGGGAACGGTATTGATTGCACTCGTGCCAGGCTATGCCAGCATTGGTGTCGCGGCACCTGTACTGGTATTGATGGGACGACTGTTGCAGGGTTTCTCCGCTGGCGCGGAGATGGGTGGCGTTTCAGTGTATCTGGCTGAAATCGCCACGCCGGGCCGCCGCGGTTTCTACACCAGCTGGCAGTCGGCCAGCCAGCAGGTGGCGATCGTTCTTGCAGCCGCCTTGGGCTACACGATCAACGCGTCCATGGAAGCTGCCGAAGTGGCCGCCTGGGGCTGGCGGATCCCCTTCTTTATAGGTTGCGTGATTATTCCGTTCATCTTCATCATTCGCCGTTCACTCCAGGAAACCGATGCGTTCAAAGCACGCACGCATCACCCAAGTGCCAGTGAAGTGTTTCGCTCGATGCGAGACAACTGGCGCACAGTGCTGGCGGGGGGCTTGCTGGCCTCAATGACCACCACCACGTTCTATCTGATTACCGTCTACACCCCCACCTTCGGAAGGACTGTACTGAACCTGAGCACCACCGACAGTCTGGTGGTCACGCTCTTCGTCGGCCTGAGCAACTTCATTTGGCTGCCCATCGGCGGCACACTCTCCGACCGCATCGGCCGTCGCCCCTTGTTGCTGGCGATTTCCTTGCTGTGCCTGTTCACCGCTTATCCCGCCATGCATTGGCTGGCCGCAGCGGCAAGCTTTGAACGCCTGCTCGCCGTGCTGTTGTACTTCTCTTTCTTCTTTGGCATTTACAACGGCGCGATGGTTGCGGCCTTGACTGAAGTGATGCCTCAGAACGTACGAGTCGTGGGATTTTCCCTGGCATTCAGTTTGGCGACCGCTGTTTTTGGCGGCTTCACACCCGCCGTATCCACTCTCCTGGTACAGGCAACCGGTGACAAGGCATCGCCTGCCTACTGGCTGATGTTTGCCGCTTTTTGTGGATTCACAGCGACGACGATCTTGTATCGCCGGCAAAAAGCAGTGACAGTCAACGCTTGATCAACGAGAGGTTTCGTTGGCGTTCAGGTTTTTTCGCTGAATAAATCCCTCGCCCTTGCCTGCATTGACACGTCTTTCGTATCAATGCAGGCCTGCCACGCACCCGTCCTGTCCAACACCCTGCCCCCAGCGTCCTGATAAGCGCCGGGCAAGACGGCATCAAATTTTGATTTGCCCCAGCAAGCTTTGCAGGCGATTGCCGATCATATACATCTCGTCGACTGTCTTGACCCCGAGCGGAGTCTGGTTGGGTTTAGCGCACAGCCACCGGTTTTTGAATACCCAACCGACTGATCCACACCGCCATCAGAATCACGCTGCCACCCAGCAGCAACCGCCCCAGTTCCTCATGCTGATTCCAGATCAGCAGATTGAGCAGCAGTCCCACGGGCACATGCAGGTTATTCATCACCGCCAGCGTCCCGCCATTCACCAGACAGGCGCCCTTGTTCCACCAGTACAGACCCAGCGCGGTCGAAACCAGGCCGAGGAACACCAACACGCCCCATTGCAGCGGCGCTTGCGGCCAGAAGTTCTGTTTGCCGAACAGCAAGAACGCCGGTAACGCCACCGCCAGTGCGCCAAGGTAGAAATAACCGAAGCGTCGGTAATGCGGCAGATCGCTTGGGTGACGAGCCACCAGGTGTTTGTAGAGCACCTGCCCGGCGGCGAAGGTGAAGTTGGCCAGTTGCAGCAGCAGGAACCCCATGAAGAAGTCCGGGCTGATCCGGTCATAGCGAATCACCGCAGCCCCGGCCACCGCCACCAGTGCCGACACCAATGCCCATGGATTGAACCGTCGGTTCAGCGCATCTTCGATCAGGGTCACGTGCAGTGGCGTGAGGACCGTGAACAGCAGCACTTCAGGCACCGTCAGCACACGGAAGCTCAGATACAGGCAAACGTAGGTCACGCCAAACTGCAGCGCACCAATCAGTAACATGCCGCGCATGAACGCAGGCTCTACCGAGCGCCAGCGCGTGAGCGGAATAAACACAAGCCCCGCCAGGAGCACACGCACCAGTACCGCGAAGTAACTGTCGACATGACCGGCCAGGTATTCGCCGATCAAACTGAAGGAAAACGCCTGGATCAGCGTGACAAAAAGTAGATAGCCCATGCTCGCCTCGTTTCGAATGGCGGCGAAGATAGCGGTTTTTGCCGGTGATCGCGAACACTCAAACGATACAAAATTCCGGGCAAAAAAAAGCCCGATCTCGCTAAAGCGTTCAATCGGGCGGCAGCACTCAGGAGCAGCAAGTGCAAAGGGAGGTTCGATGCGCGTACAGGCTTGAAGGGGTAGCGCCAGGTCACTAGACCATCCAGCGATTATCTGGCGATTAAAGGGTCAGGCCACTTGAGCAAGCCTGGCGTTCGCCTGGTTCAAGCCTTTTTCCTGGAAGTCACCGCCCAGGTTCATGCCTTCGGCGTGAATGAACGTGACGTCGTGGATGCCGATGAAGCCCATGACCTGACGCAGGTAGGGTTCCTGGTGATCCGCGGCGCTGCCAGCGTAGATCCCGCCACGAGCGGTCAACACATAAGCGCGCTTGCCGGTGAGCAAACCTTGAGGACCGGTTTCGGTGTACTTGAACGTCACGCCGGCACGCAGCACATGGTCAAGCCAGGCCTTGAGGGTGCTCGGGATGGCGAAGTTGTACATCGGTGCGGCCATCACCAGCACATCGGCGGCCAGCAGTTCGTCGGTCAATTGGTTGGAACGTTCCAGGGAAACCTGTTCGATGTCGCTGCGCTGATCGGCAGGCTTCATCCAGCCACCCAGCAGGTTGATGTCCAGATGCGGCACCGGGTTGACGGCCAGGTCACGGACAGTGATTTCGTCCTTCGGGTGAGCGGCTTGCCACTGTTTGATGAAGGTCTGGGTCAGTTGACGGGAAACCGAGTCTTGCTGACGTGCGCTGCTTTCGATGATCAGAACGCGGGACATGGGATGTAACCTCCATCTGAGAATGCTGTAAGTCGATGGAGTGAAGGTTAAACATTGCCATATCGATGAAAAAGCGCAAATAACTGCTATAAACTATCGATAAATTCGTTTATAAGCGAATCATACGTTGCAGGTGCCAGCTTGCTCGCGACAGCGACGGGTGAAAAGGGCTGTCGACTGCCCCGACGCTGTCGCGAGCAAGCTGGCCCCTACAGTCATTTTGGGGTGCAGGTGAGCTTGATACGCATCTTGATGATGGAACGGTTGAACTTGGCAGTCGCATTTTTGTGTTTGCCAGCAGCCACTTCGATATTGCGGGTGCGCGGCGCTTCCGGGCCGTTGTTGAAAACCACCTTACAGATCGCATCGGTGCTGCCGTAGTTGTTCACCTGGATGGTGGCGATATCGCTATCGGTGTCATACGCGTTGTAGTCAATGCTCAAGCCGTTCAGCTGTTTTTCGACATCAATCTGATAAGCAAACGCGGTCAGCGGCAGCATCGCCA
>Ga0302171_10000307_pt1 | contig 11396 bp, 8 predicted proteins | sample I_Fen_N2_2_FD_193495 | JGI IMG/M metagenome (GOLD analysis project Ga0302171, IMG submission 193495) | Peat permafrost microbial communities from Stordalen Mire near Abisko, Sweden - I_Fen_N2_2 | ecosystem: Environmental > Terrestrial > Soil > Wetlands > Permafrost | place: Sweden: Abisko... | reverse complement strand
ACTTCCATCGCGGTGGCAATCTTGGCCAGTGTATCCAGCGATGGAATGGTGTGTCCGTTTTCCACGCGTGACAAGTAACAGCGCAACAGTCCGGTGCGCTTCTCGATGTCGCCCTGGGACATGCCTTTTTGCAGACGATAATTTCGGATTGTTTCACCAATGTTCATGGTGGGTGACGGTCCTTGCGTTTGAAGTGGCTTAGGTTAACTGCATAGTAACGATTTGAGACTTGCCTAGCAAGAAAAAGTTGTACTTATGATGGGTTTATTCTTGATGCAGCAGGCCATTGCAGCAGTAACTAGTTACCATAGCGATACTAAAGTGACGGATGTAATACCAACGGACGTGGGGGATATCGGTAGCTGTAGAGACTACGGTTAAGGAGAGGGCAGCGCTCATCGCCACGCTACCCCATCAGAATGCCGCCGTTGACCTTCAGCACTTCGCCCGTGATGTATCCGGCCTCTTCCGACGCCAGGAACTTCACCGCGTGGGCTACGTCCATGTCGGTGCCTGTGCGGCCGAGCGGCACCGCGGTGCGCATCTTTTCCTTCAACTCTTCCGACAGCACAGACGTCATCGCTGTCTCGATCCATCCCGGAGCCACGGCGTTAACGGTGATGCTGCGCGATGCGACTTCCCGCGCCAGGGCCATGGTCAGGCCAATCAGTCCAGCCTTGGACGACGCATAGTTGGTCTGTCCGGCTTGGCCGATCTGCCCGAAGATACTGGTGACGTTAATGATCCTTCCCCAGCGCTGCTTCAGCATGGGGCCGATCACTGCTTGGGAGAGTAAGAACGGTCCGGTCAAGTTCGTATTGAGCACCTCGTCCCAGTCGGCGCGTTTCATGCGCATCATCAACTGGTCGCGCGTGACCCCGGCGTTATTGACCAGGACGTCGATCCTGCCGAAGTGCGCCATTACAGCCTTCACTCCGGCCTTGATTTCTTCCTCGTTGGCGACGTCCATCTTAAATACTTCACACTCGCCGCCTTGCGCGGCGATCTCCGCAGCCACTTGTTGCAACTTCTCCTGGTTGCGGGCGCACAATGCCAATTTGGCTCCGCCAGCCGCCAGCACCAGCGCGCAAGCCCGGCCAATTCCCTGTGACGCCCCCGTTACCAGTGCAACGCGGCCCTCCACTCCTGCCATTTCGAGCTCCTGTATTGATTCCAGCAGGATTATATCTACCTGCCCCTGCCTGCCGCTGTGAGTTGATCAGTTGAGGAATTTCAGATGAGGCGCTCGGGCGCCCATACCAGCACTTTCAGGGTTCGGGAGAAGTGCACCGCGTCCGCTACTGACGGCAGATCGAGTCCGACGGTTTGCGCCATCGTGTTCCGTTCTAAATCGGCTGACGCTTGTTGCAGCGTCCATGGCAGGTGATGGATGTCGGCTCGATACAGCCGCTGGTGAGTGGCCGAATACAGGCAATAACGCTCGCACAGGAAATGCTCGAGCGATCCGGGCACAGCGTGAAACTCGGCGCCCGCCGGTCCATACGCGAGACGCAACTCCGCCGGTTTGGGCCCATGCGAACGTTGGCTTGAATAGAGCAGTTTTGCCGAGCCCCGCCCCTTAACCTTCATCGCTGCATGCCAGTAAGGAAGCCGATAAAAAATGCGAGCTCCCCACACCGCCGAGAGATGGCTGGCATCCAGGCTGAAGAAGTACACGCCCGGCTTACCCTGGTAGGTGACGTAGGTCCTTACGTTGACTTCGCCGAAGTGTGAAACCCAAGGTAATGACGGAATCCCGGGCGGACGCAGTTGACTCAACCAGAACGGCGTGATGGAAATCCATCCTTTCTGGTTATAGGTATCCAGCGTCAACATTGCTGGCACCAGCGCCCGCAGCTTTTCGGCCGAAACTTCGTAGTGGAGGAACAGCAGATCGCTCCAGCGCTGGGTCATCACCCACGGAGTCATAGGGGCCGGCCAGGGCCGATGCTGGGTGGCAAACAGAATGGAGTCAGCGCCGATCCAGCGGGTGCGTCCTTCTTCGAGGTTGGCGGCAGGGAGGTTGGGTCGATCAGGCACGGCAGTCAAGGTCATTCTATCCCTATTCAGGCGGTCGCCCGTTAACTACTAATTCGTTTTCCTCAGCTAGCACCGATTCGTGCATTGCTCAACCCCGCCCCCGGCTCCTATCATTCAGCACAATGCCGAATGACACGAATCCACTGGTCACCGCGGAAGTCGCTGATCCCGACACCAGCGCGGCTACCGACGTCTACGCCGTCCACGGGGCCGATCCCGAAGTTCTCGCCTATGGCATGGCAAAGTACTCGCGCTCGTCGCTTTCGTTGCGTGAGTCGCTGGCCGAGCTGAACGAGCAGAAGGCTGAGAAGTTTCTCAACACCTTTTACTTTCAGTACGGCCATCGCAGCATCGCCGACCTGGCGCATCTGTCATTTGCCATCGAAAAACTGTCGATCCTGGCCGCCACCGTTTTGGTGGATGAGACCCGTTGGGACGGGCAGGAGCGCTCCACCCGCTATCAGGACTTCCAGAAGAGCGGCTACTACGTTCCCGATTTTTCAAGCGATGCCCCGGCTCTCCGCCTCTATCGCGACACCATCGATTTTCTCTTCGCCGAATACCGGCACTTTTCCGAAGAGATGTTCGTTTACCTGAAGGAGCGCACGCCGAAACCTGAAGAGATGAAGCAGGACGCGTACGAGCGGACATTGAAGGCGCGGGCTTTCGATTTGTCGCGCTATCTGCTGCCCATGGCGTCGAACACTTCGCTGGGCCAGATCGTCAGCGCCAGAACGCTGGAGAACCAGGTCTCGCGGTTGCTGTCAGATCCGCATTCAGAAGTGCGTCAGTTGGGAGAGTTACTGAAGAAAGCGGCGCGCGACGCCGCATACAACGTGAACCACGCGAGTGCCGAGCGCGTGTTGCACGAGGTCCAGCAGCAATCGGCTGAACTGGGCGAGCGTGTGAAGGCCGTGCTTTTGCGTGAGGTCCATTCCGCTCCGACGTTGATGAAGTACGCCGAACCCAATGTTTACGAGCTGGAGAGCCGCCGCGAGTTGACTGCTGCCGCCGCCGAGATACTCGGCTCCCGAGCTATCGATCCCGCTCCGCTTGTTGATCTGCTGGAAGACGAACCGCTCGAGGTTGAGCTGGCGACAACTCTCCTTTATCAGTGCTTGCACCATTCCTATCGGCAGATTCGCGGCGTGGTTGAGGGCATGACTGCCGCCCAGCGCGCTGAGATCATCGACCTGGGGCTGCGTCATCGCGGACGCCACGACGAAGTCGCGCGCGCCTATTGCAGCGGCCAGAAATTCCGCTTCGACATTCTCATGGATATCGGCGCCTTCCGCGACATGCACCGCCACCGCCGCTGCGTGCAGATCTTGCAGGACTTCACCACGCTGCACGGTTACGACCGGCCTGAAGACATGGACGCCGCGAATCTTGCCGGGCGCTATGACGCTGCTATGAATCGCGCGTGCGAGACCGCGACGACTCTCGCGGCGCGGCCGACGTCTGCCGCCGGAGAGCAGTCGCAATATGTCATTCCTCTCGCCTACCGCAAGCGCGCGTTGTTCAAGATGGACTTCGCGGAGGCGCTCTACATCAGCGAATTACGCACAGGCCCTGCGGGGCACTTCTCGTATCGCAACGTGGCGTATGCGATGTATGAGGCCGTAGCTCAACGCTATCCGGACCTGGCGAAGTATTTCCGTGTGACCGACGTGCGCGAGCCGATCGACCTGCTGAAGCGCTAACGTTCCGGGTGGCTTGTAATTGCCTGAAGTTGGCAATTGTGGGAACGCGCCCTCCCCAGCGTTTACACTGTCCTGCTCTCATCTTTTGCGCGAGTCAACTTCTATGCGAATTCTTGCTTGCTCGTTTCTGTTCCTTCTCGCCACGTTCTTGCCATCGTTCGGCCAGTCCTCCATCCGCGAGGACGCCGCCAAACAGCAGTGGATCCTGAACGCCGGCGAGAGCACCTACGTCATCGGCGTGAACGACCAGGGCATGCTGCAAAGCCTCTACTGGGGGCCTAAGCTCGAGCCCGGCGCATCGCTGCCTGCGGCGAAGATGAAGCCCGAGCGTGCGAGCTTCGATCCACCTATTGCCACCACGCCGCTGGAATATCCGGCCTGGGGAGCCGGTCTGTTCACCGAGCCAGCGCTCAAAGTCACCTCGCCCAACGGAGACCGCACGCTAATCCTGAAATTTGCAAGCGCGCAGGTCGACGGCCAGCAACTCGAAATCGTGCTGAAAGATGTTGTGCAACCCGTAACGGTGCACCTCTTCTATCGCGCCTATCCCCAAGGTGTAATCGCACGCTGGTCGCGAATTGAAAATCAAGCCCAGAGTCCATTTCGCATCGAGCAGGCGATGTCGGCGGTCTGGAACCTTCCCCAAGGCACTGGGTATTCGCTCAGTTGGCTGACAGGCCAATGGGCTGCGGAGTGGCAACTGCACACCGCTCCGCTCGAGACAGGCGCTCAATTGCTGGAGTCCCGTCGCGGCAGTACCGCGCATCAGGCCAATCCGTGGTTTGCCATCGGCCGCACCGACCAGACCAATGAGAACGCCGGCCCGGTCTGGTTTGGCGAACTCGGTTGGAGCGGAAGCTGGCGCATGGTGGTCGAGAGCACGGCACTGCACAACGTGCGTGTCACCGCCGGCTACAATCCCTACGATTTCAACTACACGCTTGCTCCCGGCCAATCACTCGAGACGCCCAAGTTCTACGCGGGCTACACCGCCCAAGGCCACGGTGAAGCGTCACGCATTCTGCACCGTTTCCAACTGGCCGAGATACTTCCCGGCAAGCCCGATCCTCGTCCGCGGCCCATCATATACAACTCGTGGGAGGCCACCGAATTCGCCGTCACGGAAGCAGGACAGATTTCGCTTGCCGACAAAGCAGCCAAGCTGGGCGTCGAGCGCTTCGTCGTTGACGATGGCTGGTTTGGCGCGCGCAAAGACGACCACGCCGGACTCGGCGATTGGTACGTCAATCAGCAGAAATTTCCCAACGGACTCAAGCCGCTCATCGACCACGTGCATGCGCTCGGCATGGATTTCGGCCTCTGGGTTGAGCCCGAAATGGTCAACCCCGACAGTGATCTGTACCGCAAGCATCCGGACTGGGCGATGCAGTTTCCCAACCGCCAGCACACCGAGCAGCGCAACCAACTCGTGCTCAACCTCGCCAATCCCGAGGTCGCAGCGTATGTCTACCAATTCCTGGACCAACTACTGACCGACAACAACATTGCCTTCTTAAAATGGGACTACAACCGAAACTGGTCGGAACCTGGCTGGACGACCGGACCGGGCACCTCGGCCACTGCTCCGAACGTCGATGCCGAGAAACAGATTTACGTCCAGTACGTGAACAACCTGTACGACATTCTCCAGCGTCTTCGCGCCAAGCATCCCAAGGTCGAAATCGAATCCTGTTCCGGCGGAGGAGGCCGCGTGGACCTCGGCATTCTTCGCTACACCGACGAGGTATGGCCCTCCGACAACACCGACGCCCTCGATCGGATCGACATTCAGTACGGCTTTACTCACGCATACACGCCCGAGGTGATGGTCGCCTGGGTGACCGACGTGCCTAACTACCTCGACCGCCGCGTCATCCCGCTGCAATTCCGTTTTCTCGTGGCCATGCAGGGAGCGCTTGGCATCGGCGGCAACCTCAATAAGTGGACGACTGAGGAGATGGACACCGCGCAACGCCTGACAGCGTTTTACAAGACCGTTCGCACCACGGTGCAGCACGGCAAGCTCTATCGCTTGCAGAGTCCGATGAACTCAGAGGTCTCGCAGGTCCAATACGTCGCGCAGGATGGCTCCCAAGCGGTACTGCTGGCCTACCTGCACTCCCAGCACTACGGCTTGGCCTATCCGACGGTCCGGTTACAAGGGCTCGATCCCAAGGCTACGTATCGCATTCACGCTCTCGACGCCGCCAAGTACGCGGACGAAGCCACGGTGCAAGGATCGGTGCTGATGGGCGCGGGCGTGGAGCTCAAGCTGGGAGGCGATTATGATTCCACCGCACTGGCGCTCGAAAAGCTTCCATAGGCGAATTTCCCGAAATGAAACCAAGTGGTTACCTTCGTAACTTGACACGTTATCGATTTCGCTATTTCTTCGCCTCACAAAACGGTATACTACGCCGTCAACGAACCTGCGCTGGCTCCATTCCATGTGCCGTTTCGCGGACCAAGTCTTTCGCGCAATCAATAGAATACAAAGCCTTTCCGGCCTGAACGACCGGCAAGGCAGCTAGGAGCGGCATACATGGCCGACGAGAAAACCGAAAAAACACGGGCTGTAGACACAGCCATTTCGCAAATCGAAAAACAGTTTGGCAAGGGCTCCATCATGAAGCTGGGGAGCAAGGAGGCCGTGGTTCCAATCGCGGTCATCTCCACCGGCTCAATTTCCTTCGACGCCGCGCTCGGAGTCGGCGGCGTTCCTCGCGGACGCGTCATCGAAATCTTCGGCCCTGAATCCAGCGGCAAAACGACCATCGCGCTACAGGTCATCGCCGAAGCGCAGAAGCAGGGCGGCATGGCAGCCTTCGTAGATGCGGAACACGCACTCGATCCCATCTATGCCCGCAAACTAGGCGTGGACGTGGACAACCTGCTGGTTTCGCAGCCCGACTACGGAGAGCAGGCACTGGAAATCGCCGAAGCTCTGGTACGCTCAGGCGCCATCGACGTGCTTGTCGTGGACTCCGTGGCTGCCTTGGTTCCTAAGGCCGAACTTGATGGCGAAATGGGCGACAGCCACGTCGGACTGCAGGCCCGCCTCATGTCGCAGGCCCTGCGCAAGCTTACCGGCATCGTTGCCAAGTCGCGCACTTCGCTCATCTTCATCAACCAGATTCGCGAAAAAATCGGCGTGATGTTCGGTAACCCCGAAACCACGACCGGCGGTCGCGCGTTGAAGTTTTACTCGTCGGTGCGTATCGATATCCGCCGCATTGGTGCGATCAAGGACGGCGACATCGTCGTGGGCAATCGCACCAAGGTCAAAATCGTGAAGAACAAGACGGCCGCGCCGTTCCGCGAAGCGGAATTCGACATTATTTATGGTGAGGGCATCTCGCATGAAGGCGACCTTATCGATCTCGCGGTGAGCTTGAATTTGGTAGAGAAGTCGGGTTCCTGGTTCAGCTACAAAACTGACCGCATCGGCCAGGGTCGCGAGAACGCGAAGACCTTCCTCAAGCAGAACGTCGATATTCGCGAGAAGCTGGAGACAGAGGTTCGCACCTCGCTGGGTTTGACCTCGATTGCGGAAAAGGCGAAAGAGGCGGTTGCCAACGCGGAAGCATCTCCCACGCCGACGCCCAAGGGGCCGGCCGGACGGAAGTAACTCTTACCTGCGAACCGAGCAAGAAGGGGCCGGCCACAACTGCCGGTCCCTATTTGTTTTCAAGGAAGAATTGCCTGGCGCACTCGGCGCAGATAAAATCGAGGCTCCAATTCCTACCCGCCGAGGCGCATTGAAACAGATCACCGCCATCTACCCCGGATCGTTCGATCCCGTCACCAACGGGCACCTCGACCTCATTTACCGAGGCTGTAAGCTCTTCGATCACCTCATCGTCGCCATCGCCCGCAATCCCGAAAAAGAAACCTCACTCTTCGGCCTCGAAGAACGTATCGAGATGCTCGAGGCCATGACCGCTGAGCTCGACAACGTTACCGTTGATGCCTTCGAAGGCCTGTTGATGAAGTACTGCATCGAGAAGGGCGCCAATGCAGTGTTACGCGGTATCCGCGCCGTCAGCGATTACGAGTTCGAACTGCAGATGGCGCTGATGAACCGCAAGATTGAGCCCAGCGTCGAAACCGTTTTCATGATGCCGGCGGAAAAATACTCGTATCTTAGCTCGCGGATTGTCCGCGAAATCGCTGCCTTTGGAGGTCCGCTCAACGGCCTTGTGCCGGAGCTGGTCGAACAACACTTGCGTCGCAGGGTCGACGAAAAACGCGCAGCAACCATCGAAATCCCATCCAAGTAAAGGGCCGAAACATGACCACTACTGCAACTCAGACCGCGTCGACTCTTACCAACCGCATCCAGCGCATCGAAGTCTCGGCGACCATGGCCGTGGCGGCGGAGGCCGAAAGGCTCCGTGCCAGCGGCGTCGACATCGTGGACTTCGGCGTGGGCGAGCCGCATTTCAATACGCCCGAGCACATCAAGGATGCCGCTATTGCAGCCATCAAGGGCAATTTCTCGCGCTACACGGCAGCGGGCGGTACGGTCGAGTTGCGCGACGCCGTCATCAAGCGCCACGACACGGATTTCGCCTCCGGGTACAAGCGCGAGCAGTGCATGGCCTCTGTCGGTGGAAAGCACGTGCTGTTCAACGCCATCCAGGTGCTGGTCGATCACGGCGACGAAGTCATTCTTCCCGTGCCCTACTGGGTCTCTTTCAAAGATATGATCCGCTACTCCGGCGGCACACCGGTCCTCATCGAAACCGACGAAGCCAACGACTTCGCCTTGACCGCGCAAATGGTGGAGCACGCCATCACCCCGCGCACCAAGCTCATCATTCTCAATTCCCCCAACAACCCTTCCGGCTCGGTGATGAAGCCCGAGGACATAACTGCCGTCGTTCGACTAGCAAACGAGCGTGGTATCTACGTTATTTCCGACGAGTGCTACGTGTACCTCAACTACACCGGCCAGCTCTTTTCCGCGGGCGAGATTCACGAGGCGAAGGATCGCCTGTTGATCGTCGGCTCGCTGTCGAAGACCTATGCCATGACCGGATGGCGTCTCGGCTACGTGCTCGGTCCCGCGCCCGTTGTGGCCGCGATGAACAAGCTGCAAAGCCAGAGCACCTCCAATCCGACCTCCATTGTGCAGAAAGCCGGAGTGGCCGCGCTCAACAGCTCGCAGGACTGCATCGCCGAGATGCGAGTGGACTACGTGCGCCTGCGCGACCGGATGGTGGCCGGCCTTCGCGCCATTCCTGGAATCTCGTGCCAGACGCCGGGCGGCGCGTTCTATGCTTTTCCGAATGTTAGCCATTACTTTGGTCGCGGCGGAATGAATAGCGCTGCCGACATTGCCCGTCGGCTGTTGCAGGAAGCTCACGTCGCCGTCGTTCCCGGAGAAGCCTTCGGCACCAGCAAGCACGTGCGACTGTCGTATCCAGTACCGGAAGCCGAGATTGATCGCGGCCTCGAACGTATGCGCCAGTTCTTCGCCAGCCTGTAGCTGCTATCCTGATGGTTCTGGGTGCCCCATACGATCCTGTTTTTGGATTGTGTGGGGTTTTTCCCGCAGTAACGTATGTCCGACCTTTACCCATTCCTGCTGATTCCGATCTTTGACGAGCGTCCCTGGGGTGTGCGCGACCTCCGCCCCATCTATACCAGGATCGTAAAGGACCCGATCGGCGAGAGCTGGCTCACTTGGGGCGACAGCTGCATCGCCAACGGGCCGTTTGCCGGGCGCAGGCTGGGCGATATCGCGAGTGAGCACAAGCGCGATCTGGTGGGGAGCGCGGCTGTTTATGAAGATCAGTTCCCTCTGCTCATCAAGTTTTTGTTCACCGCCCAAAAGCTCTCCGTGCAAGTGCATCCCGACGACGCCGGTGCGCAGCGTGTAGGCCAACCCTATGGCAAGACTGAATGCTGGTACGTGCTGGACGCCAATCCCGGCGCGCAAGTCGCCCTCGGACTGAAGCCCGGAACAACGATTCCGGAATTTGAAGCCTCGATCCAAGAGAACCGCGCGGAAGACCTGCTGAACTGGATCGAGGTGCACCGCGGCGACATGCTCTACGTGGCGGCAGGGACGGTGCACACAATCGGTGGCGGAATGGTGCTGGTTGAGACCCAGCAAACCTCCGACATCACGTATCGCCTTTATGATTACGGCCGCCCCCGCGAGTTGCACATCAAAGACGGTCTCGCCGCCATTAAGCTCGACACTCGCGCCGGCAAAGTAGTTCACCAGGCTGGAGCGGACCCAAGCCTTTTGGTGCAATCGCCATTCTTTCAAGTCGAGGAGCTTAAGCTCAAAGCGTTGCTGGATGCCTCGGTTTCGCGCGAGTCGCCGCAAATCGTCGTCGCCATAGACGGGGCAGGAATTGTCGAAGCCGCGGGCATGGAGCCGGTCAGCTTTGCCAAGGGTGAAGCGGTCGTGATTCCGGCCTGCGTGCCGCATTATTCCGTGCGTCCGCAGTGGGAACTTAAGATCATGCGCATGTCGCTGCCAACCGGTAACGTTGCAGAACCGGTGACAAGACTCGGATAATCAGGAGACCGCTTGATTCGACGCCGCGGGCCGCTCGCTGCGCGAGCATAAGGAAACCACTTGAACGCGCTACCCAATTTTTATCCCGTCATTCTTGCCGGAGGCCGCGGCACGCGCTTCTGGCCACTCAGTCGTAAGCGTCGCGCCAAGCAATTGCTGCCGCTCAACAGCGATCGAACCATGATCCAGGAGACGGTGGACCGCCTGCTCCCCATCGCTCCTAACGGCAAATTCTGGATCATCACCAACGCCGATCTGCGTGAACCGATTCTCCAGCAGCTTCCGGAGCTCTCCGCCAATCATATTCTGGCCGAGCCCGCCGCACGCAACACCGCTCCCGCCATCGGACTCGCCGCCTTTCTCCTGGAGCGCACGGATCCTAGCGCGGTGATTGGCATGTTTCCCTCCGATCACGTGATCTTCGACGAGCCGCAATTCCTCGCCAACGTCCAACGTGCTGCCGAGATCGCCGCTTCTGGCCCAAACATCGTCGTCATGGGAATCCGACCCACACGTCCCGAAACCGGCTACGGGTACATCGAAGCCGGAGCTACCGCAAGCGACGGCTCGCTGCAGGTCGTCCGCTTCACTGAGAAGCCCGAAGTCTACGATGCGACGAAGTTCGTCGCAGCCGGTAACTTCTATTGGAACAGCGGCATGTTCGTCTGGGGTGCGCGTACCCTGGCCGACGCCCTGCGCGAGCATCTGCCCAATACCGCATTCCTCCTCGAGCAAATCGCCGCCAGCTACGGCACTGCGGCGTTCGACGAGACATTCGCGGCGCTCTATCCCAAATGCGAGAACATCAGCATCGACTACGCGCTGCTTGAGCCGTGCTCCAAGAAAGGTGAAGGAATCTCCGGCATCTTCTGCATCCCGGCAACCTTCGGCTGGAATGATCTCGGCTCCTGGACCGCGCTTTACGAGCATCACGCCGCCAACCAGCCCGGCCAGCCCAACATAATCTCTGCAAGCCAGAAGTTTGAGCTCGACTCCTCCGGCAACTTCGTACACTCGAAGAAGTTCGTCGCCGTGGTTGGCGTGCACGATCTTGTCGTCGTGGAAACCGAGGACGCGCTTCTCATCACCACCCGCGACAACGCACAGGATGTTGGCAA
>Ga0302171_10000304_pt1 | contig 11431 bp, 7 predicted proteins | sample I_Fen_N2_2_FD_193495 | JGI IMG/M metagenome (GOLD analysis project Ga0302171, IMG submission 193495) | Peat permafrost microbial communities from Stordalen Mire near Abisko, Sweden - I_Fen_N2_2 | ecosystem: Environmental > Terrestrial > Soil > Wetlands > Permafrost | place: Sweden: Abisko... | reverse complement strand
AATACCTGCTCGATAGTTTTTGAGGGGTGCAGGTCGTTGATCCAACCCATGAGTTTCTTGATTTCATCGCGGCGAGATGTGAACACCTGGCGGGCTGCGTAGAAGTTGTCCTGGTGTTCGCGAGCGGCTGCCAGCGAATGGAAAATCTCCGAGCGCGCTGCCTTGTCCGCGTCGAGTGTGGAAAACTCTTGAAAGTCATGAGCCCACTTGATGCGCGTTTGGATAATCGCTTTACGATGATTGAGGTCTGATGTTCTGCGCTTGGCGTCTTCCCAATCGGGCCTGGTATCGATGAGCACCTGATTGATGTCCCTAAGCGTACCGCCATTGGGCATTTGCGAAATCCATAGGTTGGCCAGAGGCGACTCGCTATCCGAGAACTGATAGTAGTTTTCGAAGATGTCCTGCAGTTCTTTGAATTTGGTACCGCACTGCTCGTAGAGGAGCTTCACACGCTGCCTCACGAGCTGGTGTTGCTCACTGTTTCGTTCCTTCTCTGCCTTGAGCGCGGAGGTGGAAATTCGGAGGTCACTTAGCTGCTTTCGCAGCTTGCTTTGATAGCTTTTGATACGGCTCAGATCGCGCTCATAGTCCTTGGCATCGGACTTGGCATCTCTTGCAAACTGTTTGACGAACTTGGTGATCTCCGGGGTTGTGACGCGAGGCGGACGATTCGCAATTTGTGCTTGCCAGGTGCGGCGTTCCTCGGCGCGCGAAAGCCGGATCATCTCTTGATTGAGCTCATCTAGGTACGAAATCGTGGATCGGATGACCTGGATTTTGTCTCGCTCAAGATTCCAGCGCAGTTCGCTGATGTTCTTGCGCAACCATGCCTCGATACACAGGAACATAGCCTGCGGGAGGTCTTTGAGGTGGTCGATGTAGTCCGTGGTCTTCTCGATGTGATCGTTGAGGAACTCAACGTACTGCTTGAGCTCTTCCTCGCGCAGCTTGGCGAGCTGTTGGATCTGCAATTTGTACGCGTCGGCTTGAGCTTTAACCCGGGCCTGGCTAGCCGCGGCTTCGCGCTCATACTCATCGATCATGCACTGCGTTTTTTGCAGATGTTTATCCAGGCTACGGCTGGTGAAGTAATGGACAAGTTTCTTTAGCATTCTGGGCTCCTTGCACTACGGGCGCACAAAAAATTCGTAGGCCTGATCCCACGACGTCTGCTCAGGCAACACGTCCGTGAGACGGACATCGATCGTGGCCAGCATCGTCCGTGCGATTTTGTCGGTGTTACCACCCTCGAATGCAGTCGCTTCAAGGGATTGCTGCAGCGTTTTGAGCTCCTCGCGATAGGCATCCATGCGCGCCTGTTCGAGTTACTGTTCGGTACCGGAAGCCTGGAACGCCTTGCGCTCGCCGAGAAGGGTGTTCTTGATTGGGGTGAAAAGGAGGAACTGAAGCTCCAGATGAGCGTTCAGGTCTTTGCTCAACATCTGATAGCGCTCACCCGCCTGCCAAGTGATCTCTTGGCGCTGACGCTCGTAGTCCTCCTCGATCTGCAGAATTTTCTGCTGGTAGCTGGCCTTAAGCTGATAGAGGGATTCTGCCTCTTGGGAAGGTAGGCTGGCGATCTGCTTCTCGATCTGCTTCTGCACGGCCATAAGTTGACCTTTGCGAGCACGGTATTCCGAGAACACCGAGATACTGCCGGAAAACGGCAGCATGTCCTTCCACTCGAACTTGAACTCGGACATCGTTCCGACCAACCCCGCGTACTGCGACAGGTTGATTGAGCCGTTGGTGAGCTGGGACATCGCAGCCTGCATGTCCTCCATCGCCAGTTTTTTACCTTGGCCGGCGAAGTGGCCAACATAAGCAGAGACAGCGAAGGAGAACCCAATCGAGAATACGGCGCCCAGCGCAATGGGGCCAAGGGCTCCAAGTGTGGTGCCAAACAGAGCTGTGGAGGCGATCTCGGAGGCCACCCATTGGCCCAGGAAGGTCGCCGTCGCGGTGCCTGCGCTGTACGCCAAGGATCCGCCCACCACCGATACCGTGGTGCTGATCATTGAGCCGCCGAACTCCAAGCTGTCGATTTCACCTCGCGAGAACTTGTAGATGTTCTGGCCGAGGCTCACCGCGATGTTGGTGACAGCCGAAGCTATGTTGCCTTTAATCAGGTGGCCGCCTGCGTTCTTGAGTACGGTGTGCGAGGCGCTGTCGATCAGGTTCTGGCCAAGGTGCTGAATGCCAGTGACCAGAACGGCATTGCCGGCCCCCTTGATCGAGCTCAGAACAATGCGCTCGGCTGCCTCATAGCACTGCTCCATCGTGAGGTGCTCATCGCTGCGCATGATGCCAAGTAGCTCGGAAGCTGCGCTTAGCGTGGCCCCGCCGATTGCTCCAGCCTTGGCTGCATTCGCGTACTGCATGCGATTGAACTCAGCGCGCACGCGGTCTTTTTCTGCGTATTTAGAGCCTTTGTCTTTTTCGGTGGTCTCTTTGACGAGTTCCTCGGAGCTGCCTTTGCCGCGGCGCTTGAGTGGCTTGCTCTTGATGTCAGGGCGATCGTCCGAGTGGATCGAGTCATCCAGGGTTTCTGCGGTCTTTTTGTAGTTCTTGCTGACCTCGGGCCGTTTCTGGGCGTTGTTGGCTGCCTCGTCTTTGGCAATAACTCGGGCGTCAGCGAGCTGCTCCTCCGGGACGATTTTGCCTACGTCCTGATAGTCACCATGGTTGATGGCTTTGGTGCTTTTCTTGGCAGTCTTGTAGAACTTTAGCTGGTAGTCCTTGGAACCATCGGGGGTGTTGATGCGGATGTCGGTGACTGGGTCATTGTGTCGCCCTACGTCCAACGTGGCTCGGTGGTTGTTGGCACCTTTGCCGGCTGCTTCGATGTTGTACGAGCCCGCATGGTGAGCTTCTGCGATTCGACCCTGCTGTTTGTCCAGAGCCCAGTTTGCATACTCACCGTCTTTTCTCGTGATCGACTGCTTGAGCATCACCGAGTACTGATCCAATGTATCGGTCAGGAACTGGTTCTGCAGTTCGTTGAAGCCAGCCTGTGCATAGAGAACACCCTGTTCGAGGGGCTCTTTCATGTCCATGTCATCTCATCCTTCAGATAGGTCGCCGAGGTCGCGCCTGGTCTGCATTCAGGCAGTCCAATCCGAGCGCATCGGCGGCGATGCACGTTCCTTGAGAGGTTTATCACGAAAGTGATGTCGAAAGGCCATTCAGGCTGGCAAAAGGTATGCGCCTACTATCGGATAAGTCCCAGCAGCGATGGCGGTTGCAGCGGGGCAAGCGGGGGATGTTGTGGATGGCGAGCCCGCCCTTTGACGGATCGCGATGATGCGAATCCTTCAGTAGCCATTCTTGAAGATCGGGAGGGATTAGACGATCAGATGCTTCTCAGAAGCATGTATGGCCAAGGCCCTGGATTACGGTTTAAAACGCTGGGTATCGCTGACGCGCTAACTCGAGGATGGTGCTGTCCCCATCGACAAGAACCAGATCGAGAACTTGATCCGGCCGTGGGCGCTTGGGCGGTCGAACTGGTTGTTTGCTGGGTCGCTGCGCAGCGGCAAGCGCGTCGCTGCGATCATGAGCCTGATCCAGTTAGTGCGCATCAATGGGCATGACCCGTATGCTTATCTCAAGGATGTGCTTACGCGCCTGCCGACGCAGCGAGCAAGTGAGATTGCTCTGTTGCTGCCGCGTCGGTAAATACCGAACTGACTTGCGTAAGGTGAGTTGGCCGGACGCTTACCGCTCAATTCGTGATTGAACGGATATAGTAGCGTCGTGTGCCCATCGTCCATTGCAATACGTTGAAAGGAATCGACATGAAACTGATCGCCAATCGAATTAATGGGGTACACCTGCGCGACCTATTACCTGGGGCCGATGTCGAGGTGGATGGCGTGTTGGCTGCCGTGGCCTATGGTAGTAGTGCATCCGATACCACCCAGGACCTGGTCGGCCATTGCGTCGATAACAAGCTGCGTCTGGACCTATGGATGCGCTACGACCACACTGTGCCCGTTTCGGTGGAGCTGCTTAAGCGCCTGTTCAAGCATCAGAAAGGCAATGTGTTTACGCGTTTTGTCCCCGACCGCTTTCACCCCAAGGTTATTTGGTGGAAAGGTTACGGCGCCTATATTGGCTCGGCCAACCATACCGATAATGGGTGGCTTACGAATATTGAAGCGGGAGTTTTCCTGACGGCAGACGAGTTGCTCACCAATGGAATGGACAACCAGCTGGAAGACCTCTTCGACTACCTGCGTGAACTGGAAGTGACCATCCCTATTTCGGCGGATTACATCGCTGAAATGGAGCGCTTCAACCTCTGGAACAAGGGCATCTACGACGAGTCCCGCAAGAAGCGCAGCCATCCCGAATGGGAAGGTCCGAGCTTTGTCCAAGAGAAGCCCACCTTTGACCGACGCAAGGACAATTTCAAGCAGGAGTGGTTAGAAACGCTCGGTATTCTGCAGAGCATCCAGCAACAACTGGGTGACTACCGACCCAAATGGGTGAGTGCCGATGTCCCAAGTGCTTGGCATGTCGATCAATTTCTGCATGGTTACTATTACAATCATGTCGGCGACGCCCAGCGCAAGCCATACGAGGACTTCCACGAACACCATCGGGCCAACCCGCAGGCTGCACTGGAGGTTGAACTTAGGTGGTGGAAGTCTTTGTCGGAAGCGCCATCGTACGAAGACTACGCGCTTTATGAGAGTGCACCGGCGGTGCGTGAGTTGCTGGCGCAGGACAAGGTGCTCGAACTATCTAGTGAGGAATTCGCCGTCCTGTGTCGCAACACCCACGCCACCATGGAGCATATAATAAAAGTGCCAACCGCCGAGCTTGGCTTTCCTGAGCTGAAGACGCTGGATAGGGAGTCACGTGTGCGGCCCTTTGCCGAACTCATTCTGCGTCAGCGCAACCGCAAGGGATGGGATGTTCGCAAACTACTCCACCATGTGCTCTACGAAGGGCAAGATAATGAAGTCTGGTTGCGCCTGTACCATGCTGGGCGCGACTGGGAGTACAGTATCCCACGCTACGGCCTGAACTCACTAGCCGAGGTGATCGGCTGGGCCCGGCCGGAAGTGGTCCCACCGCGCAACGGTCGCACCAGCAAGGCGTTGAGAGCACTGGGCTACGATGTGAAGGTTTATTGAGCTCCACAGCATTGATGTCAGGCGACTAGTGCCTGCCAATGGGTTGGCGATGCACAGTTGCGAGGGGTGGGATGATTCGATGCAAAATCACGCTCTCCTCACGAGCGGACGGCATTTTTAGCTTGAAAAAATCTTCATATGCCCCCAGTTTTGCCCCCGCTTGAGCGCCCTACACGATGGATCGCAAATGGCGATTTCTGAAAGTGCCGAGGTGGCGCAAGGTGGTCTTCAGTGGACATCCACGCCAGGATGGTCGGAAGTGGGGCTGCTTCTATCACCGGACCAAGTCGTATGCGGTATCGTCAGCTACAGCGCGTCACGCAGGGCATCCATCAAAGGCACCTTCGATCATTTGCCGTCTGCATTTAAGTGGCATTTTGCCATGGATGCGCGCTATCTTTAGAGGCTATAGGCGGGTCGTAACTCTCTCGTTACAGATGCAAAAAAGGCTAAAGCGAGAGGTGCTGTATTGGGCTCGTACTCTTTCGTATACCAGCCATAGACTCAAGGCTAGAGTGGCTGGTCAGCCGCTCTCGTGGTTCTTTTTGACTGCACTGTCCACTCGTTTTAGAAACGTCTTACGCTGCTCATTCAGGATGAACCCCCAGGTGTTAGGGATTTAAAGATGGAGATGGATCAAAGAGACGTTCAGTGGTTAGGCAATGAAGATGCCAATCTCGGTCCTGCAGCGCGAGCGGCGCTCGGCATCCTTTTGGAAAGGGACGATTGGACTTGGTGGGATACGCCAAGTAATACGCTGGCCTCTCTCCAAAGAGCTGTACCACGACAGAGTCCAGTCAAGTGGGGCGGGGACTCAAGCGTGATGGATGCTGATCAATGGGTTGACCCTCAGTTGGCCGTCCAATTGGGTGAAGCTTTCAACGTGTTGTTGAGGGATCGTGCGCCGAAAATCAAGATAGTGAGATCGGTCTGGGGTTGGCCAGAGGGTGCCGAGGCAATCGGCGTGGCCGTCGCTGAAATGTCGAGATTGGTTGGGTCCGGGTATGTGTTTCCTGAGTGGGAACGAGATGCCAGGCCGCGCTTTCCGGTTGTACCGAGGTCGCGGGGGGGGGCTGATTGTGGTAACGGACCCGGGCCTGTTGCCTTATGCGTATATCGACTACGAACTGAGGGACTTCGAGTGGAGCTTGGATTCCACTGTCGCTGATGTCTTAATCGTTAATTCCATTGAAGCGACTCGCGTAACCAAGGCTGCACGACTAGTGGTTCTCTACGGACAGCGTGTTGGGGCCATGGCCGCCGATGTCAGTCGCTTGCGGGATGAACTGTGCGCTCAATGCGTGGTACACATTGATGTAGACAACTTTAGAGTCATAGATTGGCTGCGATCAGTCATTTCAGCACTGGTCGAAAAGGGGGCATCCTTCGCCGAGGCGGTCAAAGCTGCGGGAAAAGAAACCGACTTGTTTGCTGTGGTTCTTTCGTCCACTCAATCTTTTTTGGCTGGCCGATACTCACTCTTTGGTGGGCCGCACTCGGTGGGCCTTAGAATTTCCAATACAGACTACCCAGATGTGATGGAGAAAAGTCTGCCTTATCAGGTTACAGATTTTTTACTGACGGATTCGACGCTAAGCGAGTCTGGTCGTGCAGCCGCCCGCGTGACTTCCGACCCACCGACTCTTCGAGAACTCAGCCTGGACCGCGTCGCGCGACCTCCCGTTAGGCGTCCTGCTCCGCCCGTTGAGAGGATCCTGAACGCGCGCACTCGGCAAGGCCGGCAAGAGGTTCAAGAATGGCCGAAGGCAGGTGTCGTAGAGATCGACATCGATATTCGCGTGAGGACGCCGTTGCGGGATTCGGACAGTCGTCCAGCGTTCCCGGATAACCGAGTCGAGTGGAGCGAAGAGAGCAAGCTCCTCCAGGTTCACTTATTCGAGTACGGCCGTGAACCGGAAAGCCGATTGCTGGAGCTTTCGAGAACCGGAGATTCGACAACCGCAACATTCACTCGCTACATCGAGTCTGGTTCAATCGATCTTCGCTTTCTCATAAGCGACGGTGCTCAGATTCTTCAAACCGCCCGCTACCAGACCGCGCCAGGCAAATCGATCCGTTTTTTCATCGAAAATATTGTCACGCCGGTAGATCGTACGAAAAAGGCTTTTGACGCTGCATTGTTGGTGAACGATAGCCTTGGGAATCAACCGAGCGTTGCCGTGGTTACCGGAGCTGGCGAAGTCGTTTTTTCCCCTCTGTCTGAGAATGACATTGGAATGGCGCGCCAGCATCTATTGGACGCTCTCGAGGCAGCGGTTTCCAACCCCGATGCTGAGTTGGCGCCTTTGATGCTTAAATTGGCAAATCGCGGTGCAATGCTCCAGAGCCACTTACGATCAATCGTTCCGGCTTGGCCCGGTAGTGAAGGGCGTGTCCAACTGGTGATGCAAAGCGACGCTTTCTTCCCGATTGAGTACCTTTACGACGGAAAGATACCCGGGTCACCCCAGGCAGTGCTGTGCACTGAGCGTGCACAATGCTTGAGCAAGGGGCAAGCGATCGCAGGTTGTAGTATTCGAGATGCTGGCAAACAGCTTTGCCCGATGGGGTTTCTAGGTGTCTCGGGTGTGATTGAACGGCATACATGGAAAGCTGGGCTGGTGCCGCGTGTGTGGGGAAGTCCGGAAGGAAAAAAACCAGAGCGGCGTCGAATCGAAGATTTGTCCACGATTGCGTTTGCTGCCAGTGATAAGGCCGACAATTTCGCGGACGCCGATGTCTTACCCCATGAAATCGTGCGAATCGTGGGGATTGAAACGTCAATTGGCGCAAAAAAAATCACCGATTGGGAGGATTGGGAAATTCGGCTCGCGCAGGTCCCTCCCTCACTGCTGTTGCTGCTGGTTCACCAGGAAAACGAAGTTTTATACATCGGGGCGGGTTCAGGTCTCAACCTAGGCTCTATTGGGGCAGAACATGTCAGGAATGCACCTGTAGTCATCGCCATCGGCTGCTCTTCAGGGCTCGGTGAAATGCCTGGTAGCAGCTTGCCTGCCATCCTACAGAGAGGTGGCGCGGGCGTGGTCGTGGCGGCAATGACAAAAATACTGGGCCGTCATGCCAACCGCGTAGCACGCGATCTGGTGGTGCACTTGAAAGAGGCCGCAAATCAGTCCAACTCGCCCTCTATCGGAGAGATCATCAGCGCAATACGACGTCGATTATTGGCCGACGGGCTCGCCCTGGGATTGGCCGTGATTGCGTTCGGGGACGCCGACATCGTGCTCGGTAAAGAACTCACTCAAGGGATTGATCATGTTTCGTGTTAGAGCAATTCAAGTTGAGAACGGCGACTCATTGCTGATCAGCTACGGACAGGATGAGCAGCCTTTCCATATGCTTGTCGATGGAGGCCCGTCTGGATCATCGAAAACCCTACTGTGCGTACTAGAGTCCCTGCTGAAGTCTGAGGGCGTGGACGGTCAGCTATGGTTGGAGGCGCTGGTCGTAACCCACTATGATCTCGACCACATCCAAGGTGTGATTGAATTGCTCAATAACATCCCTCCATGGCTTCAAATCCGTGAGGTGTGGTTCAACGGATATCATCACCTTACGCCTTCGGACCTCTTGGGGCCGCGTGAGGGCGACGCTCTGTCCAAGTTGATTCGCAGTCGTAAGCTTGCGTGGAATGCAGTTTATCGAAAGCAGGAAAATGACAAGGACGGTGGTGCCATTCTTCAGTCTTCACATGCAGTCTCGCTGCGAGGAGGGCTTGATGTAAGAGTACTGTCGCCGGACCAGGATGGATTGACGGCTCTGGCGAGGCATTGGACCAATCCTGTATTACCTCCACCGGAGCCGGAATCTGCTCCTGGCGACCTATTAGGGCGCGGTGATACATGGCCTCCGAAGAAGTTCTTTTTTAATGGTGGGGCCACTTTTGTGTCTGACACATCGGTACCCAACAGAAGCAGCATTGCATTGCTTCTGACGTTCGATAAGAAACGCGTGCTTCTAGCCGCAGATGCCTTCTGCGATGTCATCAAGAGGGGGCTAGCGATTCATCTGCCGAATCAAGAGCCGATTGACCTGCTGAAGGTTTCGCATCATGGCAGCAAAGGCAATACGGACAAGTCTTTGGTGGACGTCCTTAGGTGCAAAAGATATCTGATCAGCACGAGCGGGAAAACTCATAAACACCCGGATCATGCTTTGATCGAGCGGTTGGTCGCTCCCCGTAACGAGCCTGAGATCATTTTCAACTATGCGCAGGGCTGGCCTGGGAAATGGCAGGACATACTATCTAACTGGCCTTCGTTCGAGGTCCGGTATCCAGAAGGTGAAAACAAGTTTGTAGATGTTTCGCTCTGAAATTTCAGGGGTACATGAGGTCTGTTGGGCGATATTGAGCTTGTTAGACCGCATGCAGGTGTTGTCGAATGGCTATTGTTGCCCTGTAACTTCTTCTCTAGCTTAGAGGTTGTCACGGCAAACGCGACATCGCCCAGAGAGATACACGACGCGGGTTACGGCAAGCCCTTCTGCTTTCTAGATACGAAAGCAGCATCTGTGACACCGTCCATTTGCCATTATTGTGCCCATCGTCCGCTCCTGGCCGATTGTTGCCTGTTGTCAACAGCTGAAGGCAATCTGAGGATGCCGTCAACGGTCGAGTTGCAGCAGTAATGTTTAGGCAGTCACCCAACCGTATTGTTTGGATACTTTTACCCGCGGAGGCATTAAGCGGCGCGCGCCCTGTGCCCCCAGACGACGTCACTCCGGCGCCATCAGCACCGCGAGTGTCATTTTGATGAACTCTTCGTTCTTGCTGATTGTGTCCAGTGCACCGCGAACGTTGCCGGCGACTTCAGCAGATCCGCGCTGTTCGACCCAAAGCGTCAGTTCCATGATGGCAGCCTCAAGGGCCAGCTGGTTTTGATTGATCTTGAATAGCAGCGATGGAAGCAGGTCTGAATTTGGCACTGTCACTCCTCCGTGGAAGGACACAGCGTAGCAGCAGTAGACACTTCAGGGATGGATGTCTCTCCAGCAACATATGTGCGGTGGTAAAGCACATCAAATGCCCTGTTAGGGCTGCCAACTGTTTCCAGGTCGTTGGTGCTTCTCATCGAAAACCAATGAGGATAGCTTGCTGTGGTGGCTTATGGCCGCTAATTGTAGAGGCCATGTCTCTTTGTGGGGTAGAGCCCTCTTGAGGTTGGAAATTAGTGCAGACGAGCATCGGCTGGTACTCCACGCCAAGTCATCCTAGGATGAAAGACTTTTGACAACACCAAATTGCAACAACCTCATCGCCCATCTGCGTTTGTCAACCTGCACGAATGGCCCGCCTTAGACTCGGATGTTTCAATGGAAAGCATTGCCACCGAAACGCCGAGCCTGTGTGCAACTGACGTCAGGAAAACTCGCCCGAGTGTCCCGCAGCCAGCTAGTGTTGAGGCGATATCAGCGTTTTCCTCGCGATTGTTAACAAGGCCAGGTATCTTCAATCTCGCCAATCTAAGTCCGACAGGGTGCGTATTTTTCAGATGCTTGCAGGTGCAATAATACTTAAATGAAATAATTTTTATTACAATTATGTATAGAATGCGAAATTCGCTCTGACATACTCTGACGAATGGAAGTGAGCACTGGTATGGATAATTCTGGCACAGGTTAAAGTAATCGGTTTTTTATATGACAGCGGTTGCGGCTCTTGCGTCGAGCAGGAAATCTTCAGAGCGCATATTTGGCTACGATGTATTTATTTCTTTTGCATTGGGTGAACCGCCACGCGGTAATTTTCTCTACGCTTCCGACTTGACTCGACGGTTACAAGATGCCGGGCTGGTTGTATTTTTTTGCGAGGAGGAGCTGGGCTATGAAGATACTTTGACCGCCTCAATACTCAAGGCGCTGGCCAATACAAAAGTGCTTATTGTAATTACCAATACTGAAGTTCTTAAATATCCACGGTGGATCCAAACCGAAGTAGAGCAGTTCAGAAAATGTCACCCCCAAAGACCCATTATTCCTATCTCTCTCGATGGCTGTCTCCAAGCAATAGCAGCTGAAAAGACGGTGGTCGACAATTGGCATGGCTTCGAGAAACGAAAATTTATTGTTGAGGCTTTCGATGGTGGGGCTTCAAACACTGCTTCCTTGCAGACCTTAAACTGTATTATTGCCAGCGTCGGACGTCTTCGTGCGAATACAAAATGGCGAGTGCTGGTAGTGTCCATAGTATTGTTATTGCTTGTGCTTACCGTAATTTCTTGGCGTATGAAATTTGCAGCCGATAATGCTCGTGACGAAGCCCT
>Ga0302171_10000296_pt1 | contig 11488 bp, 9 predicted proteins | sample I_Fen_N2_2_FD_193495 | JGI IMG/M metagenome (GOLD analysis project Ga0302171, IMG submission 193495) | Peat permafrost microbial communities from Stordalen Mire near Abisko, Sweden - I_Fen_N2_2 | ecosystem: Environmental > Terrestrial > Soil > Wetlands > Permafrost | place: Sweden: Abisko... | reverse complement strand
TATCCTTGATTATGCTAATTGGATTGTTAGCTAAAAATGCAATTCTGATTACCGAGTTTGCCCTTCAAAGACGACATTCGGGAATGAGTATTACCTGGTCAGCAGTATTAGGCGCAACAGCCCGTTTACGCCCTATCCTGATGACGTCATTAGCTATGATTATCGGTTTGTTGCCAATGATGTTTGCCAACGGAGTTGGTGCTAATGGTAACAGAACATTGGGAGGTGGTGCTATCGGTGGTATGTTGATCGGTGTAGCTTGCCAGATATTCGTAGTGCCGGGCTTATTTGTAGTGTTTGAATATCTACAGGAAAAGATTAAGCCTATTGAGAAAACAGGCATGGATGTAAGCGAGGTTATACCTGAACTAGAACAGTATACTAAAATTGATAAAGATTAATCGGAATGAAAAAACAAATAATACTAATAATGTGTGCAGCTGCTTTATTGAGCAGTTGCCACATTTATAAATCGTACAAAAGACCGAAGGTAGCCACCTCTGGAATGTACCGCGACACGGTGTCTGTAAAAGACACACTGGCTTCCGATACAACCAATATGGGCAATTTGCCATGGAAAGAAGTGTTCCGTGATCCAAAGCTTCAGGTTTTGATAGAACAGGGACTTTCGCATAATGTAAATTTGCAAACAGCTATGCTTCGTGTAGATGAGGCTAAAGCAAGTTTACTGGCTGCAAAACTGGCTTTTGCGCCATCATTTGCGCTTGCACCACAAGGAACCGTTGCTCGTTTTAGTGGCGTTACGGCCGAAACTTATTCGCTTCCGGTAACTGCAAGTTGGCAAGTTGACGCATTTGGAGGATTACTAAATGCTAAACGCGGGGCTAAAAGCTCTCTTTTGCAAAGCGAAGCATACCGTCAGGCTGTGCAGACACAGGTTATTGCTAATATTGCTAACTGTTATTATACCTTGCTGATGCTGGACAAACAGTTGGATATTACCGAAAAAACTGCGAAAATGTGGGGCGAGAATGTTGAAGCAATGAAAGCAATGAAAAAAGCCGGTATGACAAACGAGGCCGGTGTATCGCAAAGCGAAGCTACCTATTACCAAGTAAATGCTACTTTGCCCGATTTGCGTCGTCAGATTCGCGAAACGGAAAACACCTTGTCTCTATTGCTGGCACAGAGTCCACAACAGATTCAGCGCGGCACGCTTGCCGACCAACGGATGCCCGAAAAATTATCAGTAGGTATACCTTTGCAGATGCTTTCAAATCGGCCGGATGTAAAACAAGCTGAAATGACACTGGCTAGTGCTTACTACAGTACCAATCAGGCACGCTCGGCCTTTTATCCTCAGATTACGTTGAGCGGATCGGCCGGATGGACTAACAGCGCCGGAAGCGTTATTGTCAATCCGGGTAAATTTCTGTTGTCGGCTGTAGGATCGCTTACACAGCCCTTGTTTGCCAGAGGAGCTAACGCGGCAAGACTAAAAATAGCCAAGGCAGAACAACAAGCAGCTTTGCTTGCTTTTCAACAAAGCATACTTAGTGCAGGTAGCGAAGTAAGTAATGCTCTGTACCAATATCAGGTAGCAGGGGAGAAATGCATTCAGCGCAAACAACAAATTGAGTCTTTAAACAGCTCGGTGGATAAGACCCAACAACTGATGAAATACGGATCGTCTACTTATCTGGAAGTGCTTACAGCTCAACAATCCTTATTAAGCGCCAGCCTATCGGACGTAGCTGATAGTTTCCAACGGATTCAGGCTGTCATCAACCTGTATCAGGCATTGGGTGGCGGAAGATAACAAACAACTTTAAACAATATAAACATGAATATAATCAGCCCGTTGGCTTTTGTCAGTCCCGAAGCAAAAATAGGAGATGGAGTTATCATTCACCCTTTTGCTTATATTGATAAGAATGTAGAAATAGGTAATAATTGTACGATAATGCCTTATGCAAGTGTTTTAAGTGGCACGCGCATGGGCATGGGCAACGAAGTATATCAGAACAGCGTGCTTGGTTCTGCTCCGCAAGATTTCAATTATCTCGGTGGAGATACCATTCTGGAGATAGGTAACAACAATGTGTTTCGCGAAAACGTGGTTATAAGCCGTTCTTCGAACCCGGAAGGGAAAACAGTAATCGGTAACGATAACTCGTTGATGGAAGGCGTACACATCTGTCACGATGTACGTGTGGGCGACCATTGCGTGTTAGGTCTTAAATCAATTGTTGCAGGCAACTGTATTATCGAGTCGCATGTAATATTTAGCTCCATAGTAAGCATGTTTCAGGACACCCATGTGGGAAGCTGGAGTATGGTGAGAGGGGGCTGCAGATTTAGGAAGGACGTACCTCCGTATATCGTTACATCGACCAACCCCACCAGCTATTATGGTGTAAATGTGAAGTTTCTGGAATACCACAAGTTTCCAGAAAAAATAATCCAACATATTGCCCATGCGTACGAATTAATATACCATGGTAATGTAAGCCTCATCGATGCTGCCATGCGTGTAGAAGAAGAAGTGCCGATAAGCGACGAGATACGCAATATTATCAACTTTGTACGCAATTCGAAGAAAGGAATTGTATAACAAGTAGCTGAAATAATAGGAATATTCAATTTATAACTACTGTTTAAACGATAATATTACGAACTAAAATTTCCACTCAGGGGTCACAGAATGCTTAGATCTCGAAGCTAATCCCAAGAGAATGTAGCACAAATTTGTGTTTGGAAATTGAAACCGCTATATTAAATGTGTGAACTTAGTCAATATAAATTGATCAGTTGCTATAAATAACTAACGTGAGTTCGATAGAAAAAAATGGAAAGTCGAACTCACGTTAATTATAAAAGAAAGGTATCAACCGACTTCAAATGATATAAAAATAAGGATTCCCGCCCATTCTGATACGGTCTTTTTTGACCGGATTAACACACCCTTCAAGTCCGGGAAGTACTTTACAAAATCTGATAAACAATTAGCTCCTACCAGAGTTGCAACAGTGAGTTTCTTTTATAATAAAGGATCTCCAATGGCGTGTCCAGTAGGGAGCCTCTTAGAAACAACTATATGAAATTATGGAAACATCATTAACAAATCAAGAAAACACATGTACTGCATTTATCCGGTTGGATAGCTACAACTGCACAGCCTGTTGGGAATGTACAGAAGCTTGTCCTAACGATGTAATTGATAAATCGTTTTTATTCATTGGCAATACCCTTGTACATGAACAAGTGATTATATCTGATCCCGAAAAATGTGCAGGGTGCTTAAAATGCAAGCAAGCTTGCGAGTTCGGCGCAATTAATATTATCAGTAACAATACTTGAATTTTATTACAAACCGGAGTTCGGGATAAGCAATAAATGGAAAAGCATAATCAACTTAATAATACGTCTTGGTTATCAAATGCATCCGAGAAACAACATGTCGGTGCGCCGCAACTTTTGAGCGACAGAGTCCCAAAATATTTGGGTGTGCTGCTAAGCATACTATTTTTCTAAAAAGTGCGGGAAAAGCCTGTCGACAAAGAAATATGGTAAAACAGTTATTCAGTAATCCAATTTTTCAGTTCAGTAACATTGGTGCGGCTTACGATTATGCGCTCAGGTACTTCCACACGCAGATTAATCACTACCCGGTTACCAAACCATAATGTTATGTCTTTTATAGCAGGTCTGGACACAATAAATTGTCGATTAGCCCGAAAGAAAAGAGAAGGATCAAGCTGTTTCATTAGATCATCGAGAGAGAAATTGGTTATATTTTTGGTACCATCAAAATTTATTATAGCTGAATTTCTATCCTCAAAATAAATATAGGCCATATCTTTTACCAGTAGAGGAATGAGTTTATCCTTTACTGATACTAAAAGCGAAGATTTGTATGTTATTGAGCCTTGCTGCATGATCATATCAGCTACTTTCTGAATAAGTTGTGCCTTTTCCAAAGAATGTTGTGATGTAGAAAGCTTTTCTATTTTATCCATTGATCTTTTTATGGCAGTTTTACTCACCGGCTTTAAAAGGTAATCAATACTATTCACTTCAAAAGCCTTAAGAGCATATTCGTCATAAGCAGTCGTAAAAATAATCGGACAGGTAATATCAATTTTGTCGAATATCGAAAATGACAAACCATCAGCTAACTGTATATCCATAAAAACCATATCCGGCATAGCGTTTTGATTAAACCAATCGATGCTTTCGCTCACCGACTGTAGAACTCCAACTATCTCAATGGTTGAAATTAGCTCACGCAATAGCGTTTCTAGCTTTAAAGCTGTCAACTGTTCATCTTCAACAATAAGAATCTTCATACAATAAACATTTTAAAATCTAATCAATGGTAAACTTACACTAAAATCAGTTTCAGTATTCTCAATAAGTATTCCCTTCCCCCATTTAAGCAAATACATTTCATACAAGTTTTTAAGACCAATGCCAGAACATGGCTGAGACATATCTTTGGGTTGATAATTATTACTTATTACCAGCATCCCATCATTAGTAGTTTGAATAGTTATTAGCAATGGCTTTTGTTTTGAAATAATATTATGCTTTATAGCATTTTCCACCAATGTCTGCAATCCTAACGAGACAACAAGATAACTTCCATATTTATCATCTATGCTAAAATCAATTTTTAGACCATCTGCATAACGTATTTTCATCAGATCAGAATAATTATAGATAAAATCAAGTTCATCTTTGAGAGTTACCACATCTTTATTGTGTAGTATATATCTAAATATTAATGAAAATTTTTGTATGAACTTCTGCGCTTTTTGCTGGTCAATAGCGACTAAAGAATCGAGAATACTTAAAGCATTAAAGAAAAAGTGTGGATTAACCTGATTTTTCAGAGCTTCGTATCGAATTCGGATATTTTCAGTTTCAAGTGCCTCGTATTGTGAAACAAACTGCTGTTGCTTTTGAGAAAGATAAATTATTTGGGAAATAAAAATTACAAACAGGGCAAAAAGAGAATTAAATATGAAAGTTGCCAGCAAAACAGGTGATGATAGTAATGAAACATGCCCCAGCACATGATATCGCGCAAATCGAGATATCAGTAAAAGGAGAGTGAAAATTAACGTGCCCAATATAGTACCCAGAATTAATGTCACAGTCCTTTTTTTTACACTAATATTTCTATTTAAAATATTAAAATTGAACTTAAACATCAAAAATAAGAACGTGAAATACTCGATAAAGCTAAACATTATCATTGTTGAGTTTAGCGAATCGATTGTAGGGATCACAGGGTCATATCCGAAAACAACGAAATTTCCAAAAAAGAGCATCATCAGAAAAGGCAACAGTAAAACAAGATTCATTCCCAATGAAAGTACAATTGCAGAGAGAGTTGTCATATAATTTTTTTGCATAGCTATTTGCTTTTCAGATTGCCTTTTGAAAGTTGAAATATTTCATTTAATTCTTATCTACAGGATGTGCATCCAAATTGAATTCGAAATACAAGACAAATATACAATAAATATTATTGTTGTCCAGTAAACTTTATATATGGAACTTTGTGAGAGATTTCTCACTTCGTTCGAAATGACAATCAATGCTTTATGTTTGGGGATGGGGTAGGTTGGCGGCTACGCCGCCAACCTACCCCATCCTTTACAAAGAGGATGTAATAATCTGTCATTCTGAACGAAGTGAAGAATCTACTGTTCTTTACCGGACAATAATGAATAAATATATATACACTTAAAGTGCAGCAATAATTGCTGCACTTTAGTATTGTATAAATTCAATGTACCCCGATTTAGACTCTTTGTTTGTTTCAGTACTTGATAGTTTTTCTAAAAAGAGGTTGTCTCAAAAGTTTCTTCTTTATTGATCAGAACCTATAACCTAATCCCAGCGTAATCATCTGATTAGTGAAGGTAGAATTCTTGCTGTCTGCATCTAGCTGATCCAAAAGCCCGTGCTTGTAACTTGCATTGATCTGTATTCTGTTAGAAAATTCATAACCTGCGGTTGCAGCAAGGCCCAGATCGAAACGTTTCAAATATGCCTTATCAGCTCCATTTTTGTCATACAAGTCTACATCCGCTGTTGTGTTCTTAGCATTAAAGCCTAAACCTGCATAAGGACCGACACCCACATAAGCTCTTCCGGTATTTGTAGATGGAAGCTGTAACATAGCATAAACCGGAACTTGAACGCCCCAGGTGCGAATGTTGTTTTTCACACCACTTGTTTCGACTTTCGAGTTTTCCAATAGGAACATAACTTCTGGTTGTACGGCAAACATTTTACTAACTTCAATATTTGCAAATCCACCAACATTAGCTCCAAAACCCAGCTTGCTATTAGTATCTGCCATCTTTGAAACCACTAAGTTCGACAAGTTAGCTTCTGCTTTTACACCGAAAGTAGTCTGTCCAAATGTGTTGTGCATTGTTCCTAATCCGGTTACCAATGCCAATGATAAAATAATTTTTTTCATAACCTTAATTTTTAAATCGTTTATTAATTATTAATGTTGTCATTTGTTCTTGACGATGCAAAGATATATGGTTAAAGCATCAAAACTTTCGGGCGTCGAATAAACTGTCATTTTTTAGGAATGAACTGTAAATAGAAGTGTTTGAACTGTTCACTGTTGCGGAATCAGACAGAGTATTATTAATAAAACGATAAAACAAAGAACCCGAAGCAGCAAATCTCACACAATATCCGTGTCGCTCAACTATAAATTATCGGGTTCAATCTTCGTAGATATATGGCTTGAATTAAAAATAAATAAGGTGTTCTCTGATTTAGAACACCCTATTTTTATTTTTAAAATTCCGGGATTCCGGAATTTTTTGATTTAGCCAATTGTGTGGCAAAGTGAATGTCGAAATTGTTTAATTCCAGATTTCGTTCATTTCAGTGAGCACAATTGGCTTTCCATCCGTTACAATAATTGTATGTTCGTGCTGAGCCATAAACCCACCTTTATTCCCGACCATAGTCCAATCATCATTTCCAAAAGTCTCAGCATAGGTTGAAGTTGTTGAAATAAACGTTTCGATAGCCACAACTGAGTTCTTGCGAAATCGAGCGGTATTCTGTTTGTCCCGAAAATTAGGTATTTCATCCGGTGCTTCATGAAGTTTTCTTCCTACACCATGTCCGGTCAGGTTTTTGATTACTTTGTAGCCTCGTTTTTTTGCTTCTGTTTCTATCAAAAGCCCTATATCCGAAATACGGACTCCACCTTTTATATTGTGAATGGCTTTATACAGAATATCTTTAGATGCATTAACGAGATCCTGATATTGGTGTTTATCACTCCCCAATACAAAAGAGCCACCGTTATCCGAAAAAAATCCATTTAGCTCGGCAGAAACATCTATATTTACCAAATCGCCTTCTTGTAATATTCTACTGTCAGACGGTATACCATGACAAAACTCATTATTGACACTTATGCAGGTCCAACCCGGAAAGCCATAGCTTACATAAGGAGCTGATTTTGCTCCAAACTCCTTCAATAGCCGTCCTCCAAACTCGTCGAGTTGTTTGGTTGTCATGCCGGGTTTTACATAGTTTCTCATTTCTTTGAGTGTGAAAGCAACTGCTTCGCTTGCTTTTTTAATTCCAATTAATTCTTGTTCATTAGTTATTGACATATTGTTCTATATTTAATTTTATTTTTTTAAGTAGTACCATCATTCGAAGCTATGAGCATTTCCCAGTAGCGATGCTCAGCATGTTCCATTTGCTAGATGTCGTACAGTGGCGAAGTGAATGCGGAAGCAGGACCTGCTGAATGCAATTCAACCAACACTTCCTTGCTGGGTCGTTCCGACCACAGCAAGCCTAAGTATTAGAGTGCGTTTGTTTTATATTCATCTTATTAATAATAAATCTAATACTACATGCAGAGAATAGTTAGCTTTTAATATTTAAAAAGTTTAACTTTAAGTACACTAATATCATCAAGATAAACATCTGAAGCTATATTATAAGGATTTGGAGGTAGCTTTATTCCAAACTCATCTCCATTTATAGTCCTCTTTTTTACCCATTTCCCATTAACGAACTTTCCTTCTTCAACAGAAAGAAGCTGACAATTTGGTTTGCGAGAATCAGCAGACTCATACCCAATATGACATGCATTTCCGGATACAATAAATTCGTATTCAGAAATCTGAATTATCAACCCATATCCTTTAATAAGTGAATTCTTTTGCAAGTCATAGTCAGGCTTAAAGATAAAGCTTCCAAGTTGAAAAGACGCTGGTGATGCATTATCTCCTTCCATAAAACCGTTTATTCTATCTTCAACCTGGGCTTTGGTAATTAATGGCCTCAGGTTTTCAAGTACCCCATAAGCTTTCTTTATTGAATGATTACTATGATAAGTATGATGATCAATACCAAATGGCGAAAAACCCATTGCTTTGAAATGTCCAAAACAAAAAAACGCTTTTGGAGCAGCACTTATTGTATCATTCATCCAAATTGCACAGGCTTCAGGTACAAGCAAAGGATTTTTGTTATGTACAAAATTTGCTGCCGATAATCCGAATGTTGGCGAGTAATTATCGTTGGCAAGAATATCAATAGCAGGAGCACCAGCTTGCCAAATATCAAGCATGAGGTAATTTGGTCCTCCGCTAGGCCAGACACCTGCGATGAGATTACCTCCCGAGGCATCCCAGGCATTTACGTATGTTGGCAGGTTATAAATAGCCTTACCCGCCTTTGCCAGTTCATTTACATAGTTGGCGTAATTCCATGCCATAAATATTTCATCGGTATTTGGTGATTTTCCAAAAACCTCTTCCCATGTTCCCTGGCTTTTTGAACCATTATTTATATATGGCGCAGAGATGTTGGGTTTTAATTTAGTTGGATTATTGCTAATGTATTTGATTAATTCGCGCGGAACTTGTTGTTCAAATAGTTTAGTAGCTACAGTTGAAAAATCCCTTGTACTTCCTAACAAACCGACCTCATTCTCAACTTGCATCATGATCACAGTACCATGCTTATCTACCTGAGCAATTCGTTCCATTAATTTTTTATAAGCCTTCAAATCGGCATTTAAACAATTTCTATCAATATTGGAAATTGCGTTAGAAATTTTCCTGTCTTTAAAAAGCATACGTGGGAAACGTTTCATATCTGTTTTAACCCAATCGGGAGTATAATTGGACTCACCATTTTTCCAACTTCCAAACCATAGAATAACTAGTTTCAGGTTATTCTGATATGCACTTTTTATGTGGCTATCGATAAGTGAGTAATCAAAAGTACCTTCTTCCGGTTCTAATTGTTGCCAGGTTATAGTTAAATAAACCGTGTTAACATTAAGCGATTTAATGTGTGCCCAACTATCTTTCATATACTCAATGCTAGAGGCAGAAGAATTTAATAATTCAGCTCCAATAATTAGAAATGGTTCATTGTTTACATACAACTGTTTAAGTCCTTTAGTTTCTTTAATTATCGGCAAAGTAGAGCTGATAGTTAAATCGTCTGATTTTAAAAAGTTATTAGCATTATTACGAGCCATTAATAAGCCCACTAATAGAGTAAAGACTATGGATAATTGAATTCTTTTCATGATATTTATTTTAATTATTGTGTTAGCAGTTTCCAAACAAAGCAAGCGTAAAGTAAGCAAAAAACTTTCATTCGGAATAATCTGCATGCATTCGGAATATTTTTTACTGTGACTCATAACATTGACAACATGACCAGAAAGAGACTGCAGAGAACACACTATCAAGATACAATAAAATTGATTTGGGTGATGAACTTTGCATACTACTATAATCCTTTTGGCTATATTGCAGACTATACATTGGGCGTTATTTCTATCTTTTGTCAAATTTATAAGCTCCATCTATCCAAGCAGCCTGGATCTTATGGCCTTCTGTGTTCTCTCCATAATAAAACCGGCATGGCGATGGCTACTCCAATTATTCCTGCTATAATATCCCATTTATCAAATGTATAACGTGGGATATAGAGTTGAATAACCTCGGCTGCGGTAACAAGAACTGCCGCGTAAATCACTGATGCAAGCGGTCTGATCTTCATGGCGTATGCTTGGAAAAAGGCAAATGTAGAACCAGCAAAGAAATTCGGAGCAACACCCGAAATCCAATAGGCGTAAGGGCTAATCCTTATGGCATATATCCGAAGTGGACTAACCGATGTAATCCAAAGTAACCACCCAATGAGGGTTGCAATGAAAAAAAATCTATCCCGCTTATTGTTACGCTGATTCAATGACATTATGGCTTCTTAATAGTAAATCAAAAAACATTAGTTTCTACAAACACAGTAAAATAGCAATTTTAAAATAAACATAAGAAATAAAACTATTCAAATAACCATCCTGCTTTTTAATAAATTCTTTCAATCCATTATTTCTGTTACCCATCAAACAGGAAATGTATTTCCCCTATATTGTGGTCATTTGGCGATTTGCGGGAACGTTCACTGTCGCCCAGCGACAAGGTGAATGCGGGAGTAAAACCTGCTAAATGCACAGCTTGTCCCGACTTATCGGGAACAGCCAGCCAATGAACATAGCGTTTGTTAGGGGTTTGTAATGTTATTTTTCAGTCGCATTCCTTTTGTTTAAATGCAAAAAAAATGTTCGTTTCACTTTTCTGTCAATCATTCGGAAAAATCAGCTATTCTCGAATGGTCACAGCATCTTAATTAAAAACAAAGCTCATATAATATGTTGAACGCAATGCTCTTTTCCTGAAGTAAAAGGATACAACTTTTTCCAAATTAAAGTAATACATTTTATTTACAATTAGAAAACCGTTTTCCAGTTTAAAATCTGAGGATGGACCAGCAGATACTTCATGCGAGGAAAAAACTTCAATATCCTTAATCTCGAACTTTCTTATTAATGAATCAATTTGATTCTGAATCAATACAGATTTTGTATTTTCATTTTGACAATAAATAATTGTTGATAATGAAATCAAAATAATAAAAAGCAATCCTTTCTTCATAATTTATTCTTTTACGTTTTGTTGATATTATATATTTATCTAATTCTCTATAACAGAAATAAGCACTTAAGTATTTCAAGATTTACACTTACACAGGGTTTATTCTCCGCAAATAGCGCGGACAATAATCGATCTAATCTCAGCATCTGCCATTTTTTTTGCACTTGGCCATAACAACCTAAGCTATTCGCATTTGTCTCTTTTCGTAAGCCTTCACTCCCACCCACCGGCAAAGCGAATGCGGGAGCAAAACCTCCAAGTTGCACGGCTTGTCCCTACTTATCGGGATCTGCCAGCCAATTGACATAGATACTATGTGTTGAACTAAACTTCCTCCGAGGAAGGCTTTGAAAACCCGTCGCTTTTTCTACAGCTAATACTTTTTCTCCTGCAGGCTCGTTGAATCAAGCTCCCTGCAAAAGGGAATACGGTTCAACCGACGCTTCCTTGCTGGGTCGTTCCGACCACAGGAAGCATAAGTATTAGGTGTAGTAATTTAG
>Ga0302171_10000291_pt1 | contig 11549 bp, 9 predicted proteins | sample I_Fen_N2_2_FD_193495 | JGI IMG/M metagenome (GOLD analysis project Ga0302171, IMG submission 193495) | Peat permafrost microbial communities from Stordalen Mire near Abisko, Sweden - I_Fen_N2_2 | ecosystem: Environmental > Terrestrial > Soil > Wetlands > Permafrost | place: Sweden: Abisko... | reverse complement strand
AGCGACAGGGCGAACGACATCATGCCGCCGGCCGCCAGGGATGGCGCGATCATCGGAATGGTGATCAGGAAGAACACCTTGAACGGCTTCGCACCCAGGTCCATGGCCGCTTCTTCGATGGATAGGTCCAGCTCGCGAAGGCGCGCGGAGACTACCACTGCCACGTAGGCGGCACAAAAGGTGGTGTGGGCGATCCAGATGGTCACGATGCCGCGTTCCATCGGCCAACCGATCAATTGTGCCATGGCCACGAACAGCAGCAACAGCGACAGACCGGTGATCACTTCCGGCATCACCAGCGGTGCGGTGACCAGGCCGCCGAACAGCGTGCGACCCTTGAAGCGGGTGACGCGGGTCATGACGAACGCCGCCAGTGTGCCCAGGGCCACGGCCGCCAGCGCGGTGTAGCAGGCGATCTCAAGCGAACGCACCACCGAACCCATCAACTGGGTGTTGTCGAGCAGGCCGGCGTACCACTTGAACGACCAGCCACCCCATACCGTCACCAGTTTCGAGGCGTTGAACGAGTAGATCACCAGAATCAGCATCGGCAGGTAGATAAACGACAGGCCGAGCACCAGCATCATTTTTGAAAAGCCGAAACGCTTCATCCCCGTGCCTCCATTTCTTTGGCCTGACTGCGGTTGAACAGCAGGATCGGCACAATCAGGATCAACAGCATCACCACCGCCAGGGCGGATGCCACCGGCCAGTCGCGGTTATTGAAGAACTCTTGCCACAGCACGCGGCCGATCATCAGGGTCTCGGGACCGCCGAGCAGTTCCGGGATCACGAACTCGCCGACCACTGGAATGAACACCAGCATGCAACCGGCGATGATGCCGTTCTTGGCCAGCGGCACGGTGATTTTCCAGAAGCTGTTGAAGGTGCTCGAACCCAGGTCCGACGCCGCTTCCAGCAAGCTCTGGTCGTGTTTGACCAGGTTGGCGTACAGCGGCAGGATCATGAACGGCAGATACGCATACACCACGCCTATATAGACGGCAGTATTGGTGTTGAGGATCTCGATCGGGTGCGACGTCAGCCCGGTCCACATCAGGAACGCGTTGAGCAGACCGTTGTTGCTGAGGATGCCCATCCAGGCGTAGACGCGGATCAGGATCGCGGTCCAGGTCGGCATCATGATCAGCAGCATCAGGACGTTTTGCGCTTCCTTGCTCGCCTTGGTAATGGCGTAGGCCATCGGAAAACCGATCACCAGGCACATCAGTGTGCTGAACAGCGCGACCTTCAACGAACCCAGGTAGGCGGAGAGGTACAGCTCATCTTCGCCCAGCAAGGTGTAGTTGCCGATATTGAGCAACAGCTGGAATTTCTGCTCGGCGTAGGTGTAGATCTCCGAGTAAGGCGGAATGGCCAGGGCCGCTTCCGAGAAGCTGATCTTCATGACCAGGAAGAACGGCAACAGGAAGAACAGGCACAGCCACAGGAAAGGAATCCCGATGACGAGTTTTCGTCCGCTGGGCACCAGGCGCAGGAATTGCTGATTGAAGGTTCTCATGCGCGCAGTACCACGCCGCTGTCGTCTTCCCACCACACGTAGACCTGATCGTCCCAGGTCGGACGTGCGCCACGGCGTTCGGCGTTGGCCATGAACGACTGCACAATCTTGCCGCCAGGCAGCTCCACGTAGAACACCGAGTGGCCGCCGAGGTAGGCGATGTCATGCACCTTGCCGCTGGACCAGTTGTAGCGGGCCTCTGGCTTGGTGGTGCTGACCAGCAGTTTTTCCGGGCGGATGGCGTAGGTGATCGACTTGTCTTGCACCGAAGTGCTGACGCCGTGACCCACGTAGATCTTCTGTTCCAGGTCCGGGCTGTGAATGATCGCGTAACCTTCCAGGTCTTCGACGACGGTGCCTTCGAAGGCGTTCACGTTGCCGATGAACTCGCAGACCATGCGGCTGACCGGTGCTTCATAGATGTCCACCGGGCTGCCGATCTGGGCGATCCAGCCCAGGTGCATGATGGCGATGCGCTGGGCCATGGTCATGGCCTCTTCCTGGTCGTGGGTCACCATCACGCAGGTCACGCCCACGCGCTCGATGATTTCCACCAGCTCCAGTTGCATCTGCGAACGCAGCTTTTTATCCAGTGCGCCCATCGGTTCGTCGAGCAACAGCAGCTTCGGCCGCTTGGCCAGGGAGCGGGCCAGGGCCACGCGCTGACGCTGTCCGCCGGACAATTGATGGGGTTTGCGCTTGGCGTATTGGGTCATGTGCACCAGGCGCAGCATTTCTTCCACGCGGGCGTCGATTTCCGCGGCTGGCAAACGGTCCTGCTTAAGGCCGAAGGCGATGTTCTGCGCCACGGTCATGTGTGGGAACAACGCGTAGGACTGAAACATCATGTTGATCGGCCGCTCGTAGGGCGGCATGTCGGTGATGTCGACACCGTCGAGCAGGATCCGGCCTTCGGTCGGCCGTTCGAAGCCGGCGAGCATGCGCAGCAGCGTCGATTTACCGGAGCCGGAGCCACCGAGCAGGGCAAAGATTTCGCCCTGATGGATTTCCAGGGACACATCGTCCACAGCGGTGGTTTCGTCGAATTTCTTGGTGACGCGGTCGACTTTCACCAACACCTTTTTCGGTGCCTGGTGACCTTCAAGAGCCTTCCTGTAGATGCTGGAGGCGTTTGCCATTTGAAACTCCCAACAGGTTTCAGTCGTCGGGCCAACGCGGCCTGACTTAATAGTTGATTGCAAACCCGTATCGGGGACTTCGCTCAGAACGCGGACCCTGTGGGAGCGAGCTTGCTCGCGATGAGGTCAGGACAGTCGACATCAATGTCGCCTGACCTATCGCTATCGCGAGCAAGCTCGCTCCCACATGGAATTGCATTTGCTGATCGAACTCACCCATACCGCTCGGGTTTATTCGGCGCCGCCGTCCTGGCTGCCTGGTGGTGCTTGTTGTTATTGCAGTGTGTTGTTGTCGTGAGGGACCGACGCGCACAAGCGCGCCCGCCTGACTCACGGGGGCAGTGAAATCGTTGAATCGTGTTTGAGTTCGTCAGTCAGCGCCCATGACGCAGCGCCGCCCGTTGCCGGCACGCATCACCAAACGCCTGGAAAATTCTCAAGTAGGGCGGATTCGACAGAACCTGCCATTCCGGGTGCCATTGCACGCCGAGGGCGAAGGCCTTGCTGTGCTCGACCGAAATCGCTTCGATCAAGCCGTCCGGCGCGAGCGCTTCGGCGCGCAGGCCGGGGGCGAGTCGGTCGATGCCCTGGCTGTGAATCGAATTGACCTGGAATTGCGTGGGCAGGTCCAGTGCCTGGAACACGCCGCCCGGTTGCACGTCGACTGTGTGCGCCGGTGCGTATTGCACCGCCAGGTCAGGGTGGTTGGCTTCGCGATGATCGAGGAAGCCGGGCAACTCATGGACCTTCTGATGCAGGCTGCCACCGAACGCCACGTTCATCTCCTGAAAGCCACGGCAGATGCCGAGCACCGGGACGCCAGCCGCAATGGCCGCACGAATCAGGGGAAGGGTGGTGCGATCCCGCTGGGGATCGTGTTCCGTGCCGGGAGCGCTGTCCGGGCCTTGATAGTGGAAGGGTTCCACGTTCGAAGGCGAGCCGGTCAACAACAGACCGTCGAGCTGCGGCAGCAGATCATCGATTTCGGTCAGTTCAGCCAGGGAAGGAATGACGACGGGCAGCCCCAGTGCCGCAACGCTGACAGCACGCAAGTACTTGTCGCCGCTGACATGGTAGGGGTGCAGGCCAATCTGTTTGACGCATGCAGTAACGCCGATCAATGGCTTGAATGCCATTTTTATCACCTCGAAGTTTCACACTTGAACGAGCTTTTCCGGAGCTTAGCCTTGTTGATTTTAATTAACAACTCTCATGTAAAAAATTCTAAACGCCGTACGTCTGAAGATCAGGATTTACCTGCGTTTGAGCGATGATATGGCACTCCCGTGCCGCTGAGAGGCCCTAAAATAAACGCTGAAAGGCTGAGTGTTCGCTATTGACTTCACTTTGCCTTTCGGATTGACTGGGCTCGTGAAAGGGCGGTGAACATAATAATTAACAGTAAAAAATAGGTGCATCATGTCGGTCCCTCTGCGTACCGTTCAACTCAACGAAGCAAACGCATTCCTTAAGAAATATCCTGAGGTTTTGTACGTCGACCTTCTGATTGCGGATATGAACGGTGTGGTGCGCGGCAAGCGCATCGAACGCACCAGTCTTCATAAGGTTTACGAGAAAGGCATCAACCTGCCGGCGTCGCTGTTCGCGCTGGACATCAATGGCTCGACGGTGGAAAGCACCGGCCTGGGCCTGGACATCGGCGACTCTGACCGAATCTGCTACCCGATCCCCGGCACCCTGAGCATCGAGCCATGGCAGAAGCGCCCGACCGCGCAACTGTTGATGACCATGCACGAGCTGGAAGGCGAACCGTTCTTCGCTGACCCGCGTGAAGTGTTGGCCAATGTAGTGCGCAAGTTCGACGACCTCGGCCTGACCATCTGCGCCGCGTTCGAACTGGAGTTCTACCTGATCGACCAGGACAACGTGAACGGTCGTCCGCAGTCGCCACGTTCGCCGGTATCCGGCAAGCGTCCGATGTCGACCCAGGTGTACCTGATCGACGACCTCGACGAATACGTCGACTGCCTGCAAGACATCCTCGAAGGCGCGAAAGAGCAGGGCATCCCGGCTGACGCCATCGTCAAGGAAAGTGCCCCGGCGCAGTTCGAAGTGAACCTGCACCACGTGTCCGACCCGATCAAGGCGTGCGACTACGCGGTCCTGCTCAAGCGTCTGGTGAAGAACATCGCCTACGACCACGAGATGGACACCACCTTCATGGCCAAGCCTTATCCGGGCCAGGCGGGCAACGGTCTGCACGTCCACATCTCGATTCTCGACAAAGAAGGCAAGAACATCTTTGCCAGCGAGGATCCCGAGCAGAACGCCGCACTGCGTCACGCGATCGGCGGTGTGCTCGAGACCCTGCCGGCGCAGATGGCGTTCCTCTGCCCGAACGTCAACTCCTACCGTCGCTTCGGCGCACAGTTCTACGTGCCGAACTCGCCGAGCTGGGGCATCGACAACCGTACCGTGGCGGTGCGCGTACCGACCGGTTCGGCGGACGCCGTGCGCATCGAACACCGCGTGGCCGGTGCCGATGCCAACCCGTACCTGCTGATGGCCTCGGTCCTGGCGGGTGTGCACCACGGTCTGACCAATCAGATCGAGCCGGGCGCCCCGGTGGAAGGCAACAGCTACGAGCAGAACGAACAGAGCCTGCCGAACAACCTGCGCGACGCACTGCGCGAGCTGGACGACAGCGAAGTCATGGCCAAATACATCGACCCGATGTACATCGACGTGTTCGTGGCGTGCAAGGAAAGCGAGCTGGCCGAGTTCGAGAACTCCATCTCCGATCTTGAGTACAACTGGTACCTGCATACCGTCTGACGGGCAGAACCCAATGCAACACCTGTGGGAGCGAGCCTGCTCGCGATAGCGGAGTGTCAGACGATACTAATGCTGACTGATCCACCCCTATCGCGAGCAGGCTCGCTCCCACAGGGGACTGCATTTCAATGCCTTGATTGGCTGGCATTCAGCCCGAGACCACCTATTCCCCTGCGTCGAGTCACAACAATGACAATTACTCGCAGCGACTGGGAGCAACGCTTCCAGTCCCTAACCATCGAAAGCCGTGCCTTCATCGACGGCCAGTACTGCGCGGCCGCCACTGGTGCCACGTTCGAATGCATCAGCCCGGTCGACGGTCGTTTTCTGGCGAACGTCGCCAGCACCGACGAAGCCGATGCCAACGCAGCCGTCGCCGTTGCCCGCCGTACCTTCGAGTCCGGCGTCTGGTCCAGACTGGCCCCGGTCGAGCGCAAGCGCATCCTGATCCGTTTCGCCGATCTGATCCTGGCCAACCAGGAAGAGCTGGCGCTGCTCGAAACCCTCGACATGGGCAAACCGATCAGCGACTCCATGAGCATCGACATTCCGGCGACCGCCAACGCGATTCGCTGGACCGCCGAAGCCATCGACAAGATCTACGACGAAGTCGCCGCTACGCCCCACGATCAACTCGGCCTGGTCACCCGTGAACCGGCGGGTGTGGTCGCGGCCATCGTGCCGTGGAACTTCCCGCTGATCATGGCCAGCTGGAAGTTCGCCCCGGCCCTGGCGGCGGGCAACTCGTTCATCCTCAAGCCTTCGGAAAAGTCGCCATTGACGGCGATCCGCATCGCGCAGCTGGCGCTGGATGCGGGCATCCCCAAAGGCGTGTTCAACGTCCTGCCGGGCTTCGGCCACACCGTCGGCAAGGCGCTGGCGCTGCACATGGATGTCGACGTGCTGGCCTTCACCGGTTCCACGGCGATCGCCAAGCAACTGATGATCTACGCCGGGCAGAGCAACATGAAGCGCGTCTGGCTGGAAGCCGGCGGCAAGAGCCCGAACGTGGTCTTTGCCGACGCACCGGACCTGCGCGCAGCCGCCCAGGCGGCAGCCAGCGGCATCGCCTTCAACCAGGGCGAAGTCTGCACCGCCGGCTCGCGCCTGTTGGTGGAGCGTTCGATCCGCGATCAGTTCATCCCGCTGCTGGTCGAAGCCCTGCAAGCCTGGAAACCGGGTCATGCGCTCGATCCTTCGACCACCGTCGGCGCCGTGGTCGATCAGCGTCAGCTGGATAACGTGCTGCGCTACATCGGCATCGGCAAGGAGCAGGGCGCTCAACTGATCGCCGGCGGTAGCCGCACCCTCGAAGAGACCGGTGGCCTGTACGTGGAACCGGCGATCTTCGACGGCGTGACCAACGCCATGACCATCGCCCGTGAAGAGATCTTCGGCCCGGTGCTGTCGCTCATCACCTTCGACACCGCCGAAGAAGCCCTGGCGATTGCCAACGACAGCATCTTCGGCCTGGCGGCCGGGGTCTGGACCAGCAACCTGAGCAAGGCCCACACCTTCGCCCGTGGCCTGCGCGCCGGCAGCGTCTGGGTCAACCAGTACGACGGCGGCGACATGACCGCGCCGTTCGGCGGGTTCAAGCAGTCGGGTAACGGTCGGGACAAATCGCTGCATGCGTTCGACAAGTACACCGAACTCAAAGCGACCTGGATCAAGCTCTAAGCCCTTTTAAGCGGTGGTCGCTTGCACGTTGCCGGCGACCCTCGGAGAAACCTATGAAACAAACACATGTAAACAGCTACTACGCCGCCACCCGCAACTTCACCGGCGATTTCCCGGTGCTCGAAGAGCTGGTGGAATGCGACGTCTGCGTGATCGGCGCCGGCTACACTGGCCTGTCCTCGGCACTGTTCCTCGCCGAAGCGGGTTACAGCGTCACCGTGCTGGAAGCCGCCAAGGTCGGCTTCGGCGCCAGCGGTCGCAACGGCGGTCAACTGGTCAACTCCTACAGCCGCGACGTCGATGTCATCGAAGAGCGCTATGGCGACAAGACGGCCGAAGTCCTGGGCAGCATGATTTTCGAAGGCGCCGACATCATCCGTCAGCGCATACAGCACTACGATATCCAGTGCGACTACCGCCCGGGCGGCATCTTCGCCGCGATGAACAAGAAGCAACTCAAAGGCCTGGCCGAGCAGAAAAAAAGCTGGGAGCGCTACGGCAACAAGAACCTGAAAATGCTCGACGCGGCCGACATCAAGCGCGAAGTGGGTTCCGACGCTTACGTCGGCGGCCTGCTGGACATGCAGGGCGGCCATATTCACCCGCTGAACCTGGCCCTCGGTGAGGCCTCGGCGATCATTGGCCTGGGCGGCAAGATCTTCGAGCAATCGGCAGCGGTGGAAATCACCTACGGCGAACCGATCACCGTGCGCACCGCCAAGGGCGTGGTCCGTGCCAAGTACCTGCTGATCGCCGGTAACGCCTACCTGCCGCAAGGCCTGGATAACCGCGTGACCAGCAAGAGCATGCCGTGCGGTTCGCAGATCGTCGTGACCGAGCCGTTGACGGAGCAACAGGCGCGCAGCCTGATCAAAAACAACTACTGCGTCGAAGACTGCAACTACCTGCTCGACTACTACCGCCTGACCGCCGACAACCGCTTGCTCTACGGCGGTGGCGTGGTCTACGGCGCGCGCGAGCCGGACGACATCGAGCAACTGATCCGCCCGAAAATCCTCAAGACCTTCCCGCAATTGAAGGACGTGAAGATCGACTACCGCTGGACCGGCAACTTCCTGCTGACCATGTCGCGCATGCCGCAATTCGGCCGTATCGAGAAAAACGCCTACTACATGCAGGGCTACAGTGGCCACGGCGTCACCTGTTCGCACCTGGCCGGCAAACTGATCTCGGAAATGATCCGTGGCGACGCCGAACGCTTCAACGCGTTCGCCTCGCTGCCGCACATGCCGATGTTCGGCGGCCGCACCTTCCAGGCCCCGCTCACCGCCATGGGCGCCGCGTACTACTCGCTGCGCGACCGTTTCGGTATCTAAGCTTTACCTCGCCGGCGGTCGCCCTAAAAGGTGTCGCCGGCTTTTTAAAATGCAGAAACACCACAATGACCTGTGGGAACAGGCTCGCTTCCACAGTTGTATTGCATCAAGGCCGAGGCCATTTTCGACCACCGTTTATCGAACCTGCTGAGCAACACCAACAAACGTGATTTAATAGCCGCCTTTCACGGTTCAGGGACAGGGAAAACGGCAGGATCCGCGCCTGTTTTCCACCCCCATTACCCTTAAGTCGTTCTTGCATAAGGCTGTCATGGATACGGGTTCTCGACTCAAATTAGTACGCGAAAGCTACAAACTGTCCCAGCGCGAGCTGGCCCGGCGTAGCGGCGTCACCAATGCCACCATCTCCCTGATCGAACAGAATCGCGTCAGTCCTTCCGTCAGCTCCCTGAAAAAGCTGCTCGAAGGCATTCCCATGTCCCTGGCGGACTTCTTCACCTTCGATCAACCCCCGCGCGAGCATCAATACGTGTTCCGCGCCAACGAACAGCCAGACCTGGGCCGCAACGGCCTGCGCCTGCTGCTGATCGGCGCCTCCGTACCGAGCCGGCAGATGCGCTTGCTGCGCGAGCAATACGCGCCGGGCGCCAGCTCCGGGGAAGAACCGATCGTCCACGCCGAAGGCGAGGAGTGCGGGCTCGTCACGCGTGGCACGGTTGAATTGACGGTGGATGGGCAGATCAGCGTATTGAATGCCGGGGATGGCTATTACTTCCCGACGACCTTGCCCCATCGGTTCCGCAATATCGGGGCGGATGAGGCAGAGATTATCAGTGCGAATACGCCGGCAAACTTCTGATATGGGTTACTGACAGGCGTTACATTCACGGTGGTTAATAAAAAATCCGATGCCCGTTCAGGCGTCGGATTTTTTGGTTGCGGCTGGTCGGGCAAACTGTTGAGTCAAAGTTTCAAACACGGGTTTCGAAAACAGGGAGTTGCGCCAGGTATTTAAGCGTCTCGCAACACTCGACTCTTCAACGCCTGATCAGGCGAAATTTTTGTACGTCCAGAACCACCCCCCGCCGTCTGGACCATCAAAGTCAACTTCAATTCCCATCCGGAAACCTGAAGTTAAATCACTCGAAACCATCATGATGCGTTCGTAGCTGTGCCACGCGTTGTCCTGCCACATGGCATCCGGGGATACAAGCTTTCCAGAAGAGTGCCCAGCGCTCGTGAATTCAATATTTATATTGGCCCGATACTTGGGTGGATACCCCATGGCGACCATTCTGTATCTATCAATCATGATGTACCATGTTTGCCCATCTTTTCGATATCTGAATTCTACATCCGCTATGAATTGGTTTTTTCCAGCTCCTATCCCCCCTGTCGCAGTAATTAAACCTGTTGGCGCACCTTCCCAATAGTCTGAAACGGTGTGGGATTTGGGGCGAATGTATGAGCCGGTTTTTTTTAGATGTTCTTCGACGTCAGCTTCAACTTCATTGTTAAACAATTCTGATTCGTTCACGATGATCACCTGACTTGTTTCTTGCATTTGTTTGGGTTTACTTAGTTGGTTTTGATTCATGACAGATGCTATGTGGGGATGCTTGTTGGCTGCTACTGTCATTAATGACAGTTCACTAGACCTTTTTGTTTGTTTTGATTTTATTGAGTGACATTTTACGAATATCCAGTGTGCCGCTATTACTCATTGGTGGGAGGACAGGGGGGCGCCATGGTTGATCGGTTTTTGGCCCCAACCACCCCGGCATAAACAACAAACCCCTGAACGGTCAGGGCTCTGTTGGTTGTGCAATGACCCCGGCCATCAACCCGCAGAACCTGCGGGTTGTTTTGCAGCTAAAAGTCGTCACTACCCCTTCGGCACCTCAAACCCTCGCTGCTCAATCACCCGAAACACATCGCTCACATCCTGGATCATGATCCGGGCGATGTTGGTGATGGTGTTGATGTCGTTTTCGGCGGAGTCGGGGAGGCTGGTGCAGGCCATGAGGTGCAGGTATTGGAGGACGGCGTTGAGGCGTTCGCTGACGCAGTTGTGCAGTTCGCGCAGCGGGGCGTCGCTGTCGATGAGCAGGACGGGGTAGTGGGTGGCGAATTGGGACATGGGGGTGAAGCGACGGGGTGGGTGTTGATTCGACATGGTGAAAATCCTGATAAAAGAAGAATTGCCACCTTTCTGCTGCGAAACAAATGGGTGGCAGCTGTGCGCGGGTTCGCAGACCGGGGACCTCCACCAAAAACCCGGCAGACCCGAAGGTCTCCCACGCACAACCGCCATAAAACTAATGCAACCAAAAGCGGCCGAATCATGCCTGACGGTTCTTTGGTGTCAATCCAGGGGGCTGCGAAACCCATCGTTATTTGTGTCAGCGGCGAGGCGAATATAGGCGCCCATTTTCATGCTCGCAACCGGGCTGTAGGACGCGTTGGCGGGCGTTTTGGCAAGGCTGATAGCCAATGTTTACGGGCTTTCGCGGCATTTCGGACAGTGCGCAGGGTCTTGGGAAATCGGGGGCAGGGTTTGGGGCCGCTTCGCTGCCCAACGAGGGCAAGCCCCTTCGCCACAAGAGGTAATTTCCTACAGGGTTTTCGGAAGTCCAAAATCAAAGGTGCGTCCGACTGGGGCCGTCGTCTTCGACGGCTTCCATGTGGATTCGGTTGTGGGAAAAGACAAAGCTCCGATTGATCGGCAAAGCTGTTTGGTTATGTACGAACACAGTATGTGTGGCGAGAGAGCTTGCTCCGGGCGGCGTTCCGACAAGCTCCCTCGCCACAGGTTACTGCTGGCTCGCTCTATCTCTTAACTGAACAGCGTTACGAATCACCGGGGCTTTGTCGTTCAAGCCGTGCAGTTTCCAGAGAGTGATCGCGGTGCATCCAGCGACCTTTCAGGCCTGCGATGAATGCGGGTTTTGCGCCACATGCTTGGGGCCGGCCACTGCCCACGCAATCAGCCCGAACAGCGGCACAAACACAATCACCACCATCCACACCAGCCTGTTGCTGGATTTGCCCTCGGCTTTTCGCACCCGGTTGATCGCCCACAGCTCGATCAGCAGCAGAACGGCGGCGAGTACG
>Ga0302171_10000289_pt1 | contig 11610 bp, 8 predicted proteins | sample I_Fen_N2_2_FD_193495 | JGI IMG/M metagenome (GOLD analysis project Ga0302171, IMG submission 193495) | Peat permafrost microbial communities from Stordalen Mire near Abisko, Sweden - I_Fen_N2_2 | ecosystem: Environmental > Terrestrial > Soil > Wetlands > Permafrost | place: Sweden: Abisko... | reverse complement strand
CGACCTTCGTGAGCTTGTCTCAAGGCTGTTTCCAGAATTTCGTACGAAAGTCCGTCAACCTTAATATCCATTTGAGTAGCAGTAATACCATCTTTTGTTCCGGTTACCTTGAAGTCCATGTCGCCTAAGTGATCTTCGTCACCCAAAATGTCCGACAATACAGCAAAGTTTTTACCTTTATTTTCAGAAATCAATCCCATGGCAATACCCGAAACCGGTTTCTTAATTTGTACACCTGCATCCATCAGTGCCAATGTTCCGGCACAAACCGTAGCCATTGATGAAGATCCGTTTGATTCCAAAATGTCGGAAACAACACGTACTACATAAGGATAATTTTCAGGTATCATATTTTTTAATGCACGTAGAGCCAGGTTACCATGACCTACTTCGCGACGACCAACACCGCGTGAAGCACGAGCTTCGCCTGTAGAGAATGGAGGGAAGTTGTAGTGCAATAAGAAACGTTCTTTTCCGCGAATCAAAGCTTCGTCAACCAGTTTTTCGTCCATCTTGGTTCCCAGGGTAACGGTAGTCAACGATTGAGTTTCACCACGTGTAAAGACTGCCGATCCGTGAGCTCCCGGAAGGTAATCTACTTCCGACCAGATAGGGCGGATTTCGGTAGTTTTACGACCATCGAGACGTTTACCTTCGTCCAGAATAGAACGACGCATAGCTTCTTTTTCTACTTCGTGGTAGTATTTGCTAATTAAGTCTTTCTTGGCAGCAGCAACTTCCGGATCAAGGTTTGCTATATATTCAGCTTTTACAGCATCAAAGTTATTGCTTCGTGAGTGCTTGTCTGTATCACAGGCAGTGGCCAGTACGTAAGCTTTATCGTAAGTTTTTGCCCAAACATCTTTTTTCAGATCTTCGTCATTTTCTTCGTGGCAGTAAACGCGTTTTACGGTTTTGCCTGCAGCTTCCATTAAATCAAGCTGAGCCTGACATTGAACCTTGATAGCTTCGTGAGCTACTTTCATTGCGTTCAATAAATCTTCTTCGCTCACTTCTTTCATTTCGCCTTCTACCATCATGATATTATCAAGCGTAGCGGCAACCATGATTTCCATGTCTGCAGATTCCAGTTGTTCGAATGTTGGGTTGATGACGAATTCGCCATTGATGCGTGCAACACGAACTTCGGAGATAGGACCGTTGAAAGGAACATCCGATACCGCCAAAGCAGCCGAAGCAGCCAAACCGGCTAATGCGTCAGGCATATCAACACCATCGGCAGAGAACAGGGTTACAGTAACAAAAGTTTCAGCGTGAAAGTCGTCAGGAAACAACGGACGCAAAGCGCGGTCGACAAGGCGGGATACTAAAATTTCGTAATCAGAGGCACGACCTTCGCGGCGAAGGAAACCTCCGGGGAAACGACCTGAAGAGGCGAATTTTTCTTTATAATCAACCGATAGTGGCATGAAGTCCGTTCCCGGTACTGCGTCTTTGGCTGAACAAACAGTGGCCAATAGCATGGTGTTACCCATGCGAACCATTACAGAACCGTCGGCTTGTTTAGCCAGCTTGCCTGTTTCAATTGAAATGGTACGACCATCACCCAATGTGATAGTTTTTGTAACTACATTCATAAAATTACATTTTTCTTTTTTAAACATCTATATTTCGCGCGCAAAGATACGATATTTTTTGCAAAATTCACGCGGAAAGCAAATGAAATAGCGATTTTCCGCTATTTGATTATGTGCCTGCGAAGCGATAGGGAAGGGGTGAATTAAACTAAATCCGGATATGTAAACGTCCGGAAAATACGTTAACCGGACCATTTCGGTCGGCATTATAACCCGGATTAAACAGCAATTGGTAGGTGGCACTAAAGTAAATATTCTGATTTAACTGGAAAGAATAATATAGTTCGGTCAAATGCTCCGGCGCATAGTTTAAATTCCCATCTCCCAGTATAAATCCATTGCCACCGGCTTTTAAATAACTCTTATGAGCATCCGAAATGCCTGAAACTACATAAGCAAGTCCCACATGATCATTTTTTCTTTTCCATGACTCTCCGGTCAAAGAGAATCCGGCACTTAAACTTCTGTCTATTTCAGTAAAAGCCCAGGTTTCATTGTTTCCATCGTTCCAACTGGCCCTAAAAAAACAGCCTAGTTCTTTTGTGATATTCTGCTCGGCATTAATTCCGAATCCGTATTTTGTATTGCCATACTTTTCAACAACATGAATGTTGGGATTGGCAGGATTCAGAGCCATTGCTTCACGGTAATTGCCCATGTGCGCATTGGTAAAGAAGCCCAACAAACGAATCGCACCAGCCTGATTGACAATTTTGTATCGGTGGGTATATTCCAGGGTGTTCGAACCCGCTTTAGATATATTCCAGTCCATGTCACCGCCATTGGCAACGGTAGGAACCAGCGAAAATGCATAGCGAATTTCGTCAGAGGGTGTTACATATTCCAACACAATACTGGGAGTATAACCACGCGTATTGGCCGGATAATCCCAGGCACCATTGCTCATCAATCCCCAACTCATAAACTGGCTTCGGGGGTCGTGACTGAACTTATTATCGTCAAAGAAATCAGAAATACTGATTTTCCCCAGTGTAACAGAAATGTATTTCGTCGGCATTGTTCCTGCCAATTGATTCACATCACTTGCCTGTGTAGTGCTTGCCTGAGTCAATGCGAATATTTGCGTAAAAAATAAGCGTGCTATATACAGTTTAGGTGCAGGGTCGCCGATGCGGAAAGTCTCACCATTCGTTGCGCTGGCAATTCCCATCGCGCCACTAAGCCCCGATCCGCCGGCAATTTCCGGATTCAGAAAAGCACGGGCTCCGCTCCACAAATGGGCTCCAAGATAGAGGGTAGATGTTAAAGAAGTCTGACTCTCGGCAGCAGTAGTCAAACTATTAAGCCCTGAATATTTTGCACTGAAAGAGGTTTTATTCTGGTTGATAATCGTTGTTTGCGCATGGATGGAGAAATTCTCAGCTTTGAGCGAGTCAACATCGGTTGCGTGCAGGGGAATTGTAATATTTAAAATGACAAGGAGTATAATGGAGTATTTCATTCCGATTGGCGTTGGTTTTAATGTTTATAAAAGATAAACGTCTTTCTTTTTGAGAATGTTTACCATTCGTAGTAACTTTAAAAGGCATAGTCCCGGGCTGTCGCCTAAGACTATACCTTTTGTCTCTGAAAACTTATTCGGTTTTCTATAATTTATCCAGTGTCTTGTTTTCGTGCATACTTCCTACTTTTCGGTAAGCCCATGCAAAGATCAGCGGGAAGATCAGTAAAGAGAAAAACATGGCGCATAAGATACCACCAATCACTACACGTGCCAAAGGCTGTGCACTTTCGGAGCCGATACCATGCGAAATGGCAGCGGGGAACAAACCGATAGCAGCCATGAGGGCTGTCATCATCACCGGACGAATCATACTCTGAACGCCTAGCCGGATAGATTGCTGTAAAAGATTCTTTTCGCCTTTCAGACGCTCTATGTTGTCTTTGAAAGCACTGATGAGCAGTACGCCACTCAGAATACAGATACCAAATAAAGCAATAAACCCGATGCCGGCAGAAATACTGAAATTAGTGCCGGTGAGGAATAACACAGCTATACCTCCCACAATAGCAAACGGAACATTGAGAAACACCAGGCCGGCATCTTTCATATTGCCAAACATAACAAAAAGCAATAAAAAGATTAGAACCAAACTCAACGGCACTACCTGTGCCAGGCGTTTGACGGCACGTTGTTGATTTTCAAAATCGCCTTGCCAAATCATTTCGTAGCCATTTTTCAGTTTGACAGTTTTATTTACTTTGGCTTGAGCCTCGTTTACCGCACTAACCATATCCCGATCTCGAACAGAGAATTTCACCACCGAATATCTTCGGTTAGCATCTCTGAAAATAAGGCATGGTCCGGTTTTCATTGTTATTTCGGCAATTTCCTTGATTGGCACTTTCGATCCGTTTGAAGTTGGAATCATCAGATTGCCTATATTTTCAACGGAGTTCCGGTCTTTCTCGGGAAAACGGATTCTGACATCGTATTTCTGAACGCCTTCATACAAAATAGTGGCAGCTTTACCTCCGATTGCCATTTCAATTACCGCATTGGCGTCGGCGGTGGAAACACCGTAGAGTGCCATCTTTTGTTGGTTCAGCTCGATGTCCAGTTCCGGTTGTCCTATATTTTTGATAACTCCCAAATCGGTAATTCCTTTAATCTTTTTCATTATATCACATACCTGGATGGATTTACTTTCCATATAATCCAATGAATCTCCAAAGATCTTCACACAAATAGACCCTTTTACTCCCGAAACAGCCTCTTCGATGTTGTCCGAAATAGGTTGAGAGAAATTAAGATCGACACCCGGAAGAAATGATAATTTCTTTGTCATTTCATCAATCAGTTTATCCTTGGTCATTTGGGGTTTCCAATCGGATTCGGGATAAAGCTGAACATTAAACTCGTTATTGTAAAATCCGGTAACATCCGTTCCGTCGTCAGGTCTACCGGTTTGAGATATAATGTTCTGCACTTGCGGAAATTCCATCAATTTAGCTCTTATTTGTTTCGAAACTTCGATAGACTTATCCAGCGAAGCCGAATAAGGCAGCTGAACCCGCAACCAGATTGCCCCTTCATCTAATTCAGGAATAAATTCGGAACCCAGAAATTTAAAGGAGAAAAGCCCCACGGCAATAACAGCAGCCGCCACCAACAGTGTTATCTTTTTATGACTATATGTAAAATCAAAACCACGCATCAACCGTTCGGTAATGAAATGAACTATCGGATTGTGTTTCTCTTTTACATTTTTATTTAAGAGTAACCTGATAAGAACCGGAACCAGGGTGAGTGTGGTAATCAATGCACCCAGCAAAGCAAAGCCCAGCGTGTAAGCCAACGGCGAGAACATTTTCCCTTCTACCTTTTGGAAGGCAAAAATGGGTAATAAGCCGGTAATAATAATAAGTTTTGAAAAGAAAATGGCTTTAGCTAAACGTGCCCCGTCCTTTTTTATCAGCCCTTTTTTGGCCATCTTGTTGAAACGCTCCATGCCTACCTCTTTGGCTTTCTGGTCGAGAACCACAAATAAGCCTTCTACCATGACAACGGCCCCATCTATGATGATCCCGAAATCGACAGCACCAAGCGACAGGAGGTTGGCACTCATACCCATCAGGTTAAGACAGATAAAGGCAAACAATAGCGAAAGGGGAATGACTATGGAAACGATCAGCGTGGTTCGCCAGTTAAACATGAAAAGAGAGATAAGCAACGTAACCAGCAGAATACCTTCAAACAAGTTGTGTAAAACAGTGCTGGTAGCAAAGTTGATCAGTTTTTCGCGATTATAGAAAGGCACAATCTTGGTATCGCGAGGCAAGACACGCGAATTAATGTCTTCGATTTTTTCTTTCACGGCCTGAATGACCTGAGACGGGTTCTCGCCTTTGCGCATAATCACAATAGCTTCCACTACATCTTCGTCGTTCTCCACCGACCGTTTTCCGTTTTTATCAAAAACAGCATCGGAGCGCGAAACAAATCCCAATCGGGGCAAATTGGACATTTCAACTTCGGCTACATCTTTGACCAATACCGGTATTCCATTGATATTCTGAACAACGATATTTTTTATTTCGTTTATATTGTTCAGTAAGCCAATTCCACGCACCACGTAAGCCTGATTGTTCTTATTAATAATGTCACCGCCGATGTTTACGTTGCTTTTGTTTACAGCTGTGTATAAATCAAGCGGGGTAATGCCCAGTGTACTTAGTTTTCCGGGATCGGCTTTAATTTCATAGGTTTTTACTTTGCCACCGAAACTCACAACATCGGCTACACCGGGTACAGCACGCAGTTGACGCTCTATAATCCAATCTTGCATGGTTTTGAGTTCGCGCTGATCGCGAAAAGAACTCTTGAGTGTGTACCTGAAAAGTTCGCCGGTGGGTCCGGTAGGGGGTTGTACAGAGGGCTGAACAGCATCGGGGAGGTCGGCATTAGCGAGTAGGTTCATAACCTGCGCACGGGCATCTTTGTCCACCACGCCATCATCGAAAACCAACTTGATATACGATAAACCGAACACGCTGGTAGAACGAAGACTTACTTTCTTTTGCACTGAATTTAATGCAATCTCAATTGGGGTGGTAACAAATTTTTCCACCTCTTCGGCACTGCGTCCCGGCCACTGGGTAATGACACTTATTTCGGTATTGGTGACATCGGGAAATGCCTCGATGGGCATATTTTTAAAAGTTATTATTCCACCGACCAACAATACGCTGAATGCAATCAGAATGAAATAATAATTTTTCAGCGAAAATGCAATTATATTTTTTAATAGCTTATTCATAGACAAAATTTTTGTTTTGTATAAAATCCCGGCAATACATAAATCATGGGGGATTTCATCCGATTAATTATTCAACGCATTATAAATAAGAATAGACTGCGAAGCAATGATTTTATCGCCTACATGAACATCGCCCGAGATATAGGTGCGGTCAGTCGTAGAGTTGATTACTTCCACGGGGATGATTTTGATATCCGTATTGGAATGATAAACCATCACATAGTTCTGGCTATGATCAAAAACAATGGCAGAAGAGGCCACGCACAACGCTTTATGATTGTCCTGATTGGTTACTTTTACGTTGGCAAACATTTCGGGTTTGAGTACGTAACCCGGGTTGGGCAATACGATGCGCACTTTCATTACTTTGTTGGTGGGGTCGAGCACGTTCATAATTTTATCGACCTTTCCTTTAAACACTCTGTCGGGGTACGAAAGGGTGGTTACGTCTACCTGATCGTTGAGATGAATCATGCCGATATTGGTTTCGTATACGTTGGCTATAACCCAAACATTTTTCAGATCGGAGATGGTAAACAGGTTGGTGCTGTTGTCGGTACGGATAGACATGCTGTTGGTAGCCTGTTTTTCGACCACAAAACCTTCGATGGGCGACCGAACCACATAATCGCCGTTGGCACTGCCACCGTTGATGTGCAACACACGTCGTACGCGGTTGAGTTCGGACTGCGCCTGCTCCTGAGCGGCTTCAGCGGTCAGCAATTCTTTTTGCGAAGCCAGTCCGCTCTTAAACATATCCTGCGTGGCATCCAGATTCTTTTTGGCTACGCGCAGGTTGGTTTGCGCGCTCACCAGGTCGTTGCTGAAACCGGCCATTTCCGAACTTTTTATCACGCCCAGCACCTGCCCTTTGCGCACGTAGTCGCCCAGCATAATGTTTACATTTTGGAGAACACCACTCACCATGGGGTATATTTTCACCACATGATCGTCGTTGTACGATACTTTTCCCGAAAGGGTAATGGTGTTGGTCACAGCGCAATCCTGAACGGTGTCGAGTGTCAGCGTTTTAAGCAGAGAGTCGGGCAACACATATTTTGAGTTGTCGGTAGCGGGTGTGGAATAGGCTTTTTTGCATCCCTGACCGGCAAGAGTCAGAACAAAAAGAACTGTCAGTAATTTTATTGAAATTGAATTTATTGTTTTCATAAATCGAAGTTTTAATTTTGTAATTCACCACAAAAGTCACAAAAGATACACAAAAGCAGATAAAGAAAATTTTGAGCTATATATCGTCTGAGTTTTCAAAGAAACAAAAGCTAAGTTTTTATTCTATAAGAAATTCTGTGCGACTTTTGTGGCTTTTGTGATGTTTATAAGTAAGTGGAAGAATATAATGTCGTATAAAAAAAAGAATGGAACGCTGATGGAACATACCGACAAGTCGGTATTACGGATTGAGCGGATAAAAACGGATGATAATTAAACGGATCTAAAACTGATTTTAGTCATGCAAACATGACAGATAAAATCTTGAACTATTGAAAATCATTTCGACTTGTCGGAATTAAAATCCGTATAAAAATCCGCCATATCAGCGTTTATCCGCGTTCTAATCTTTTTCCATTTCTATATTTACTTAATATGAAATTATTTAATTCCTACTAATTGTATTTTGATTAGGTAAAATAGAGGATAATTGTTTTAGTTTTTAAAATAATCTACACCACTATAAAAATTCAGATCCTCAAAAGCACTTACCCGATTAAACTGAATGGCATTAATCTGCAGGGTGTTTTGTTTATACGAATCGTAGAAATCCAGAAATTCGAGCAGACTCATGTTTCTGACCTGATAATTTTTCAGCACTTCGGCCTGCAGGCGATCAAAGTCGTGCTCAAACGAAGCATCGCGACTCTTCAGCAGTTTGTCGTTTTCGAATGCCCGCTGCAAGCAGCTATAAACCTGTTCTTCCACGCCGGCACGGGTGGCATCAAACACGGCTTCATTGTATTTCACCTGCGCTTTAGCCGATTTTATATTTCCCTGGTTGTGGTTGAATGCCGGAAGTTCTACGCCAAAACCCAGTGTGATGAGATTCTTTACGTATCCCCCCTGTTGGTCGTAATTCAGGTTGATCGTCAGATCGGGAACACCCATTGCCCGCTGCAATTTGTAGTTAAGTGTGCTCAGACTGCTGTTGAGCTTGGCTATTTTCAGGTCAGGGCGCGTGGCGTAAGCCGAATCGATCACGGCAGCCAGCGGATATTTCGTAGGGTCGAGTTTGGTCAGTGCAGCATCATCTACATCGGGCACCACAAACACATTGCGAGCCTGCAACAAGGTTCGCATTTCACTTTGCACATCGTTAAGTTGCATTTGCAGGTCGTTGTATTCGCTTTGCAGGTTGTAGAGCTGCGCTTTTACACGAATCACTTCTTTTTCGGAGATATAACCCTTGCCTTTTTGTTGTGCAAAAGCATCGGTGACCTGTTGCAGAGCGGCAATCTCGGTGTGATACACCGCAGCCGACTGCATCAGAAAGTGAATATTAAAGAAGTCGGTACGCAAACTGTGTTTCAGCGTTCGCAGCAAGTCGTAGAACTGATATTCGGACAGGGTGGCGTTGGCCTGCGCTATTTTTACCTGTTTGTTATGCTTGCCGGCCAGCAAGATGAGCTGCGACAAACCTACCGTTACCTCGCCATTGCTCCCCACGGGGAAAAACTGTTTGGTAGCGGTTTGATAAAGTGCTGTCCCCACAGTCAGATTGGGATTGGGAAACAACCGTGCCTGCGCCACCAGGGCTTTCTGAGCGTCGATGTTGTAACGCTGAGCCAGCAGCATCAGGTTTTTTCTCAGAAAGACAGTTTCTACACTGTCAAGTTTCATCTTCAGAGTATCGGGTCTTAACCCTACGTCGGACTGCGACTTTGCCACTACGGCCGATAACAGGCACAGGACAAGCACTGCAAGTTTCATAAATCTTTGCATTATTTTATTGAATTAGGTTCGTAATTTTTTTTGTTGCTATAACAGAGGCAGAAGGAATAAATACTCCATATGGGCAGGCAAATGTAAGTAAGTGGAAGAATATATTGTCGTATTTGCAAAAAAAGAATGGAACGCTGATGGAACATACCGACAAGTCGGTATTACGGATTGAGCGGATAAAAACGGATGATAATTAAACGAATATAAAACTGATTTTAGTCATGTAAGCATGACAGATAAAATCCTGAACTATTGAAAATCATTCCGATTTATCGGAATGAAAATCCGTATAAAAATCCGCTATATCAGCGTTTCTTCCGCAGCCGGAATCTTCGATCCGCGTTCTAATTTTTTTTCATTTCTAGATTTGCTTATACGACATTGTTTAATTTCTACTACTTGGTTAGCGGACAGATGGCAACCGACCATAAAAGGACGGAATTATCTGATAAGCGGATACCACAAAAACCAATTATGGTTTGCGGTACAACAAGCCCTGCACCTCCAAAACGGAAAGCACAACTACAGTCAGCTTTTAAAATAAAGAGAATTTATTATCTGCAATTAAACAGACAGGGTCTGGGGTGGATTGAGACGAACTTCTTTGCAATACAGATTGACCAGATTTTCGTTTTTGGGAATGTCGTAAACTATTTTTTGCGGAAAAGCTTCCAGCTTAAAAACAATGAGCGAACGTGGAAACCACTTCAGATCGAAATGCGTAATGTTCTGCTGCTGTTTGGAATTATTATTGGTATTTGCGCTGTCGCGAAAGGTGTTCTTCGAAAATCCGAATATGTTTTCAATCAAAAATTCAGCTTCCGAATCAATATAATCCTGTTCGTCGACCGGACAGGAAATGCTCGTCGATGCATAAAAGCGAAGCGAATCCACACTCAGATTGAGAGTCTGAACGGCAAGAAGCAGCATCAAGCACTGAAAAGCGATATTACGGACAATACATTTCATAATTCGATACAAAGGTAAAACGCTAAATCCGTAAAAGAGTTTCATTTCCATTAAATTTAGCACTACTTAATATCTTCATGGGCATTTGTAATAATTGTTTAACTGACGTGCCGAACCCTTATAAGTAAATGATAATTGTTATTGTTATGTTTTTTACCACGATAGTTCACATTAAGTATTGCTCTTTACTTATTATCTTGGGTGGCGGGATAATTGTAGGCTAAGCAAAAGTATCGTCAGATACTCTTACTATGTGACCCAAGTCTTTTTCCCCATTATTTCTCCCAGCTTGTCCCGATTAATCGGAAATGTATCGGGATGTGCCAAATGTGTGCTATGTGATAGAAACAGATCATTAAATATTGGAAACTAATTACCCATCCCCGGAGTAGCCAAACGAAACTGCAATGGGGCTGGCACTTAGTGTCTGTAGACTATTTTATTTAGGATTTAAACTATTTTCAAAAAAAATGTACCTAAAAGGCTTTATTGTATAAAATACTTTTCATATATTTGCCCTCACTTAATTCTACAGTTGATTTAATCAATTAAACCTTCGATGCTTATGAGTTCAACATCGTCGAAACCCGCTTCTCGGGCAGGTTATGCTCATAGTATACAATCTTTCTCCTCTTCCTCTGCTGCGGAAGCACTGGTTTCGTGTGCAATAAGTTATTCAATTTTCGTGATCTTAGTTTGCTGTTGCGATATCGTATTTCCGGAAAGAGAAATGGCATCTGCATGTAAAGAAAAGATGTCTCCGATACAAGAAATAACATCTCAAGCTAAAGAAATAGCATCTTTGACGCAAGAAATGAATGCTAAAGTTAAAGAAACGAGGCATTCATCGAAAGAAATAACATCTCAAAGCAAAGAAATAACATCTTCAGCGCAAGAAATAGTCGCTAATGTTAAGGAAACAATCGCTTCAATGCAAGAAACCTTGTCTCCAGACTCCCTAACTATCCCTTTTTATATCGCTAAAGCACACGGAATAAAATTTTTAAATTCATCGTATCAGATCGTACACAGTTGCAGCAATGCAGCTTAAATGATAGAATAATTAATCCTAATGTTCAACTTTAAAAACAATGAATTATGAACAGAAATCAAATTAATTTATTAAATGCAATGAAGAGTGTTGACCAATTTTTCACTGAAAACCCAAAACTGCTGGAAGATAAGCCTGCACTGAAGGCTGCCGTCGCGCAAAACAAAGTGCTGATCAGTGAAATGGAGGCACTGAGTAAAGCACAAAAGGCTACAGCCAAATCAGACTTTGCATTAAAAGCTACAACCAGAACTAC
>Ga0302171_10000278_pt1 | contig 11740 bp, 5 predicted proteins | sample I_Fen_N2_2_FD_193495 | JGI IMG/M metagenome (GOLD analysis project Ga0302171, IMG submission 193495) | Peat permafrost microbial communities from Stordalen Mire near Abisko, Sweden - I_Fen_N2_2 | ecosystem: Environmental > Terrestrial > Soil > Wetlands > Permafrost | place: Sweden: Abisko... | reverse complement strand
AAGTAAAGACACTTCCTGTTACATTTGCAATATCTGCCGTTGGTTTCAAAGTTCAGGAAATTGATGTATATGAGCCAGAACCAACTACAATCTATCTTGCCGAAGATCAAAACAGATTAAGTGCAGTAGTGGTTGTGGGTTATGGAACACAGAAGCGGAGTGACTTTACAGGATCACTTTCGTCTATTCCAGCAGAATTGAAAGGATTACCTGTAACATCCCCGGATCGACTTATTCAAGGTGCAGTTTCAGGTGCTCAAGTTACACAGTCAAGTGGACAACCCGGTGGCGGAGTTTCAATTCGTGTAAGGGGAGGAACTTCAATAAATGCAGGAAACGAACCACTCTATGTTATAGACGGATTTCCGGTTTATAATGGTGATGCATCTGTTGATGCGGGTGTAACAAGTGGTGCCAGTATCAATCCGCTTTCAAGCATTAATCCTGCAGATATTGAATCTATCGATGTATTGAAGGACGCTTCTGCAACTGCTATTTATGGCTCACGTGGTGCAAATGGAGTAATTCTGGTAACTACAAAATCAGGTAAGAAAGGAAGTTCCACAGTAACTTATGATGCTTATTACGGTATTCAGCGTGTAGCTAGAAAAATAGCACTATTAAATGCTGCTGAATGGGGAGCCTTAAAGAACGATGCATTGAAAGATGCCGGTAAATCTCCCTTCTATACTCAGAATCAACTTGATCAACTTGGAGAAGGTACAGATTGGCAAGCTGCAGCATTCAGAGATGCACCTATACAAAGTCATACTATTTCTTTATCTTCTGGTACTGAAAAAACAAGAATTCTGCTTTCTGGGAATTATTTCAAGCAAGATGGTATAATTATTAATACAGGTTTTGAGAGGTATTCCGGGAAATTAAATCTCGATCATGAGATAAATAAAAAATTCAAAATAGGTGCGTACTTGAATGGAAGTTTTACACACGCTGATGTTGCTCCAAGTAGTACAGTTCCAAATATTCTAGCAATGGTTCCGGTTGTTTCGGTTCGCGATGCCAATGGAAACTTTACGTCAAACAGTAGTTATGGATCAACCGTAGCGAATCCAATTGCAACTCTCGATGAGGCAATTAATGAGACCAACACGATTCGGTTTTTACTGAACAGCTTTGGAGAGTATAAAATCGTTGAAGGGTTAACAGCTAAAGTTTCATTAGGTACAGATATCATAAACAATAAACAGAATAAGTATACTCCGTCAACTTTATATGAGAGTTCACCGGGAGGTAATGCTTCTATAGGTTCATTATCTACTCTTAATTGGCTAAATGAGAATACTCTAAGTTATAAGAAATCTTTTGGAAGTAAACATATTGTGGATATTTTGGTTGGTAATACGCAGCAAAAATCGCGCACTGAAGCTTATATTGCAGGTGGTTCTAATTTTGTTAGCGATGCATTTACCTATAACAATATTGGCTCCGGGACTGTATTGATAAATCCATCATCGTCAAGTAGTGAATGGACACTTCAATCTTATCTAGCTCGACTTAATTATGGATTTGATGAACGTTATCTATTTACATTGACCACTCGCGCTGATGGTTCTTCCAGATTTGGTAAAAATAATAAATGGGGAACTTTCCCATCTGCTGCTTTTTCATGGAATGTTTCAAATGAGAAATTCCTGAAAAACATTAAACAGATTAGCTCGTTGAAGTTTCGCCTTAGTGCCGGTTTGACCGGTAACCAGGAAATTGATCCTTATAAATCACTTGCTCGCCTTTCCAATTATCAATATAGTTTTGCTAATAACTTAGTAAACGGATTTGCAACCAGTAGTTTCGCGAATCCTGACTTAACATGGGAAAAAACAGCTCAATATAATTTAGGGTTTGATTTGGCCTTGTTTACAAATAGAATACAATTAACCTCAGATATCTACTACAAAAAAACTTCTGACTTATTATTAGAAGTCCCAGTGCCATATTCATCAAGTTTATCAAGTGCATTTCAAAATCTAGGTGTTGTTGAAAACAAAGGGATTGAAGTTGGATTAAAGACCCAAAATCTAACTGGAAAGTTCGAATGGACTACTAATCTTATATTTTCGGCCAATAGAAATAAAGTGTTAAGTTTAGGGGGCGCTGATTATTTCTTTGTTACTGACCCTGCCAGTACAACTACACTACCAACACAAATTATTAAGGTAGGAGAATCCGTTGGGTCTTTTTATATGTATCAAACTGATGGAGTAGATGCTGCCACGGGAAATCAAAAGTACAAAGATTTAAACATAGATGGTAAAATAACACAAGATGCTGACAGAGCTATTGTTGGTAGTTCACAACCTAAGTTTTTGGCAAGTATAACAAATACGTTCAGGTACAAGAATTTTGATTTGTCAGTATTTTTAAATTCATCTTACGGGAATAAAATCTTCAATTGGACACGAGCTAATCTCGAATTGGGAACGGGATATACCGGGGCTGTCGCCACATTATTAAACCGATGGACAGCGACGAATACAAATACCGATATGCATAAGGCTATTGAAAATCCTGCCGTGACTATATCCGACCGATTTGTTGAAGATGGTTCTTATATCCGTTTAAAGAATATATCTCTGGGATATACTTTCCCGAAAAAGCTTATTTCGAAAATTAAATTGAAAGCTGCACGTATTTATGTCTCCGGATCAAACTTAGTTACATGGACTAACTATACTGGTTACGATCCTGAAGTAAACACAAATGGGCAAAATTCAATAAGTTCAGGAATGGATCGTGGAGCATACCCTACAGCCAAAACAGTCATTGGTGGGGTTAGCATAACATTCTAATTACAATTCATTAATATCAATACATGTATCATTATGAAAAAAATATATATTCTACTAGCCATTGTTTTGTCCGGTTTGTCGGCTTGTACAACTCTCGAAGAAGCACCGGAATCCTTTATTTCACCCGATCAATTTTATAAAACATCAGGTGACGCTATTTCAGCTGTAAATGCTATCTATTATCCTCTTGTTGATAACAAAGTTGGAGCTCAACCGATGTATAATAGATTGTTCGATACCGGATTGGACTTTATGACTGATGATTTGGATGCCGGACCAGGATCACCGAATGCAGAAGTTCGTGCTCTTGCAAAGCTCTTGCACGCATCTACTAATCTTCGTATTCAGCAAATATGGACTGAGCACTACGAAGGCATTAATAAAGCCAATATAGCGTTGGAGAGAATTCCGGAAATAACTATGGATGATAAGTTGAAAAATAGATTGCTGGGTGAATCACGCTTTCTAAGGGCATTCTATTATTTTAATTTAGTTCGACTTTATGGTGATGTGCCTTTATTGTTAACTGACCAGACAAAGTTGACTATTCCTGAACTTCAAGTGGCAAGAACCCCTAAGGAGCAGGTTTATGCTCAAATAATCACGGATTTGGTTGAAGCCGCAAACTTGTTTAAAAATGGTTCAACGGGTGAAGCAGGTCGTGCTACTGAGGGTGCTGCTAAGTCATTATTATCTAAAGTATATTTAACCCAACGTGATTGGAGTAATTCAGTAAAATTAGCCGAAGAAGTTATTAATGGTTCTTATGGTTATGCTCTTCTTGATGATTATTCTCAAGTTTTTCTACCAGCTTATAAAAATGGCAAGGAACATATTTTTTCAGCACAAATAAAAGGTAGTACTATAAGTACCGGGCATTTGGTAACCTCCAGCGATATCCGTTCAGGAGTTCCGGGTTTGAAGGGCTCGTATGGTAATCAGTTGGCATTTTATACTGTAGGTACCGACAAGTATTTCAGTTTATACAAACTATACAACAACAAGGACAAACGTAAAAGAGTGTCCTTTGTAACTTACTATCTTAGTCCGATTGATGGGAAAAAGTATTTCACATTAAATGCTCCCGGTGATTCTGTCCCATTTATCAATAAGAACTGGGATCCAAATTACGCAGCAACAGGACAGTCGGATGCTAATGCTAATATATTACGTTTTGCTGAAGTATTGTTAATACATGCAGAAGCAGAAAATGAATTGAATGGACCAACAACAAAAGCCTATACTTCAATAAATAAAATTAGAAAAAGAGCGGGAATCAATGATCTTACGACCGGATTGACAAAAGATCAGTTCCGTGACTCCGTTTACCTGGAAAGAAGATTGGAATTGGTTGCAGAATACCATCGCTACTTTGATTTGATAAGGGAAACAGGTACTGAAGTGACAGGAGTTGGGCCGGAAGGTAAGGGTATTCTTATAAAAGCATTACAAAAAGTTGGAAAAACGAATGTTGCAGCTAAACATTACCTCTATGCAATACCGCAAGGTGAGATTGATAGAAATCCAAAACTTACACAAAATCCGGGTTGGTGATGAGAACAAAATATTTAATTTTTGCTTTACTGCAACTGCTAAACCTCACAGCAATAGCGCAGACTCATGCTGAGATAGACTACTTTAATGGAAGTCAGTTATTCTCTATAGTAAAGAAATATGTGTCACTTGGAGAGCATCGTACAGGAACTCCAACAGACTTGGAAACCTCCGATTGGATAGGAAAAGAATTAAGCTCAGTTGGATATAAAGTAAAATATCTCGAATTCCCCATCAGACAATTCTTTCCGGAAAAGGTTTTTCTATCTGGAGGAAAAGATACAATTCAGGCATTTCCACTTTGGTGGGTTAATGAGAAAATCAATCGGATTGTAACAGGTAGATTGGTAGATACCCGTAAAGTGAGAATTTTTAGTAAAGGGGATATTGCATTAATCCATATTCCACTTAAACAGGCTAAAGTTAACCCGAAAACATATATTGATTCGTTAGTTAATCTGGGAGTGACAGGAATTGTAGCTATTACCGATAACGAATCGGGAGAGATTGAGGCTTATAACACAAACAAGAATCAACAACCGTGGCGAGTGCCTGTTATTTTGATTGCACCCAAAGATAGTGCTAAAGCACTTGCTTTTGCAAAAACGGCAAAACCTATTACGTTAGCAATCAATGGAACTTTCAATGATGTACAAGGTAGAAATGTGTATGGGACTATCGGTAACGGTGATAAATATATAGTTGTTTCAACGCCTATTAGCGGATGGTTTACTTGTGGTGGCGAACGAGGTTCAGGTATAGCTATATGGCTGGGCTTAGCCAAATGGGCAGCCACTCAAACGTCAGAATATACTTTTGTATTTACAGCTAATTCCGGTCACGAGCATGCCTTCAAAGGGGCACATGAGTTTTTAGAGCGTGATGCACCACCTGTAGATAAAACAAAACTATGGATACATTTTGGTGCTGGTGCAGCCACGCTGGAATGGAAAAATACCGCTAACGGTTTGATAAAACAAACCAATGTAGATCCTAATCGCCGATTTTTCTTTAGCCAAGCTGTAAAAGATGCTTTTGAAAAGTCATTTAAAGACGTTGAAGCACAAAAGATTTTGGCGAACGAAAATCCCGGAGGCGAACTGTTGTATGTAGCCCAAAAAGGATACACGCGTTATGCCGGCGTATCGTATGGTCATCCATTCTTTCATGTAAAAACAGATGATGAAAATACCACTTCACCTGCAATACTGGAAATAACAGCCAAAGCATTTCGGGATTTAATTTTAGAAGAAACAAAATAAAGTCATTAAAAATATTTATATGAACAAATTGTATTTAAAAACAGGAAGTTTCGGACTGTTAGCAACATCATTCTTGACGAGTGCTTATGGACAGAATCCGCAACAATTGACATCCGCCACCGGATTTAAAGGCAAAATAAGTAGAACGGCTGCTGATTCACAAGAAGCATGGCCCGAAAAGAAAACAGCACCTAAAGGCGCACCTAATGTGGTGGTTTGGCTGATTGACGATGCTGGTTATGGTACTTCTAGTGCATTCGGAGGTTTAATGCAAACTCCGGTGTTGGATAGTTTGGCAAACAATGGTCTACGCTACACCAACTTTCACTCTACAGGGGTTAGTTCACCAACGCGTGCTGCTTTGCTGACGGGTCGCAACCATCATTCCGTACATATGGGAACACTGAATTATAGTTCCAGCGGTTATCCAGGTTACGATGCTATTATGCCGGGCGATAAAGCAACTATAGCTGAAGTACTTCACGAAAATGGCTACAACAATTTTGCAGTTGGTAAATATCACGTAGCACCGCTCGATGAAATTACAGCCAATGGCCCTTTTGACCGTTGGGCTGTAGGACGTGGCTTTGACCATTTCTACGGCTTCCAACTTGGTCATACCGATCAATATCATCCTAATTTATATGAAGACAGAAAGGTAATTGACATTGAACCGAACACCAAACATCTAACTACTTTGTTGGCCGATAAAGCCATTAGCTACATTGCCAACCAAAAGTCTATTCAACCTGAAAAGCCATTCTTCCTTTATTTTGCTTCAGGTGCTATTCACTCGCCACATCAGGTGGATAAGAAATGGAGCGATTTGTACAAAGGTAAGTTTGATAAAGGATGGGATTGGTACCGCGAAGAAGTGTTTGCCCGTCAAAAAAGATTGGGTGTTATTCCAGCTGATGCCGTGTTGCCCGATCGTGACCCGACCGTAAAATCATGGGATAGCCTTACTCCGGAACAACGAAAGGTATATGCGCGATTTATGGAAGTATATGCAGGCTTTCTGACACATGCTGATTATGAATTTGGTCGTATTGTAAACTATCTGAAAGAAATAGGACAAGATAAGAATACTGTTGTTTTAGTGAGTATTGGCGATAATGGTTCAAGCCATAGTCCAAGGAATGGAACATTAAATGGATATATCAGCAGTTTGGACGAAGATAAGCAAGTGGCTGAATTATATAAAAACATCGATAAGATTGGTACGGAACACTCGTTTGAAGATGCTCCTTCAGGTTGGACACAAGCTACCAATACACCTTTTCGTTTGTGGAAAGCCGATCCTAATAGCGAAGGTGGAACTCACCAACCGTTGATTGTGTATTATCCAAATGGAGGATTGGAAAAAGGCGGAATTCGAGGACAATATGGTCATGTGATTGACATTGCTCCAACAATTTATGAACTTACCGGATCCAAAGTACCCGAAGTGATTAAAGGTTATAAACAAGAACCTATCGAGGGAACGAGTTTAGTTTATTCCCTTAAGAATGCGGATGCGCCAAACCGTCACACCGTACAATATTACGAACTGTTTGGAAAACGTGCTATCGTAAAAGATGGTTGGAAAGCCTCTGTATTTCATCAGTCGGGAACTGATTTTGCAAAAGATGTGTGGGAACTGTATGATTTGAAAAAAGACTTCAATGAACGTATTGATTTGGCTGCTCAATTCCCCGAAAAAGTCAAAGAACTACAAGCTGTATTTGAACAAGAAGCCATTAAATATAATGTTTATCCATTAAACGATAATGCCTTGGGTCATAGCGCCGGTGGCAGAGCACGTAGTCCATTTGGTTTAAATAAAAAAGTAGTATTATACACTGGAATTGATCAATTGCTCACTTATAGTGGTCCGCAATTTCAGGGCGATCCATTTAGCATAACTGCTGATGTAGAACTAAAATCAACTGCAGATCAAGGCGTTTTATTTGCAACTGGTTCAGAGTTTGATGGTTTAAGCTTGTATATTAAGGACGGGAAATTTCAAGTGGCCCATAATACGGGAACCATTGTTAGGTATTTGGAGTCGAATATCTCAGTTCCTGTTGGTAAATCAAAATTGAGACTTGAATTCAACTACGCAGCACCTGTAGAGAAAGGAAGACGAAATTTTACTGCACCTGCTGGAACAGAAGCCATATACATTAACGACCAAAAAGTAGCTGAAAGAAATATTGTCGCATCTGAAGGCTATATAGCTGTTTACAAAGATGGTATCGATATTGGTTCTGACCGAAATTCACCGGTTACTGATCGCTACAAAGTACCTTTTGCCTTTACCGGTAAATTAAATAATGTGGCGATTGAATATAAATAAAGTACATTTATTCATTCGGCTGTTTATATAAAAACTCTCTCAATAATTTATTGTTGTTGAGTGATATACAAAAGTCCCAATAGAAAAGCAGATGGTCTTTCTATTGGGATTTTTTGTCTGATACTATATTTGTAATTTTCATGTATATCTTCTGCTCACGCTCGCGCCGATTTGTAATCGGTGTGTTGCTCGTTAGAGCAAAAAAGAAGAATAGATTGTTTTTTTAAAACAAGACACAAGAACACCTTAGCTCCTGTGCGCTAAACTTGAACTATTCACAGAGTGCAAACTTGGACGAATTAGGGTACTCAATTAAATTGACTAAATTTTAAGTCTCAATTAAATTCTAGTCTCATTTAACCCGAGTAAATCATTATATTTTGTTTTTACAGTATCCGGGTCATCACTCAAATAAACCGGTTCGGCTTCGGTAGTACTGATCACCAGCACTCTTCCAAATGTATCGGGTAATTGAACAGCTGCAGCAGTTTTCCATTCGCCTTTACCCATAACCGCAATATATTCTCCTGCTTCCAACACACCTTCTTTATAACGTATTTTTCTGTTTATTCCTAGGAATCCTTTACTCGTTTGTCCATGATTTTGTAGGAACTTTTCAAGATTTTCCGTTGCGTTCTCCATAAATCCGGATGAATATTTTTTATCCATTACAATATAGCTTTTTATGGTACTATCGGTTGAAATATAGGCGCGATGTCTGCCATCGCGAATAACAAATTTTCCTCCTACTTCTCGTTCTATCATTTTCCGCCAGTGAGAGTTTTTCCCATCTGATATAAGTTCCTCTACCAACACATAATAATAGGCACATTGTCTACCCGATAAAGGAGCAATGAGTGGCTCTCCTACAAATTCCACTGTACCCACCACTTTAGCAATATCACCGGATATAAAATCGGAAATTTTGCTCTCAACTGCCTTTTTGAGTTTTCGTTTTACAACTGCTTTTCTGCTAAAATAATAAACTAGATAAAAAATTGTTCCTACGATTAGAACAATTGTTATGGGGATTAAAATTTGGAGATTCATAGATACTTGTAGATTGAGGTGAGTGACCTATTTTTTGTTGAGTAATTTTTCTGCTAGTTTTTTTATACTGTCATCCTTATCAAAACTAGCTACATGCTGAATATCTGCCCTGTTTACCAGTTTGGTCAGGGCAAGTTTTCGTACTTTAGTCTCTTTGTCGAAAAATGCTGCATGGCGTATATTTTCCTGATTTTTTAGCATTGAAACAGCTAGCAGGCGAATATTATCATCGTTATCGAAGAAGGCTACGTGTTGAAGATCGGTTTCATTTTCGAGCATGGTCACAGCCAATTTGCGCACTTCTACATCATTATCAAATAAAGCCACGTGTTTTATGTCCGATTGATTTTTTAGCTGGGATACTGCTGATTTTCGAACCTGTACATCGTCATCAAAGAAGGCAGTGTGTTGTACTGAAGAACTAGTTGTAACGGTTTCTGAGTTGCGGTTTGCTCCAGAGTCTGGAGTTGATGTAGTCTCTTCGTGCTTCACGAGCACTCCATTGATGTAATAGTCTGTTTTTCGGGTACTTTGTTTATTGTACGTTGGCTTTCCCGTTCTTATTGACGCCGTATCTAGTGTAGAGATATTCTGAACTACGGTAACTGTGTCGCTCGAGCTTGATTGTTTTGAAGATGTATGCACGTCGTATGTACACGATATAAAAAATAGTAGTGTGAAAGCAAAGCATAAATTTCTCATATTATTCTATTTAGAGGTTAACTTTATAGTATTGTCATGGACAAAAAAATATCTTCAATTGAAGCCGATAATTATTTCACCAACCACAATTGAAGATATCTGTTTGCTATCTTTTCCTTCTCATAAGGAATCAATAATTATTTAGCAGCTTGCAATTGATATACATTCACAGAATAAGGTGCGAGCTTTTGTTTAAATACAGGAGCTATACCTTTAATCTTAGTAGTAACAGGCACAATTTTTTCAGGATCTGTAATGGTATTGGTATCATCCGATTTTTTACCACTGATCACTACCAATGTACCATTTTTCGAAACGTTGGTTATGCCCTTCAAGCTGATTTCCACCGGTTGAATTTTTCCCAAAGTATTTATCACTTTAAGATAAACAGCACCTGTTTTTGTGTCTTTTGTAGCAGCATAGAAAATAGTAGGAACAGAGATTGGTTTTGCGTTGTTGATACTATCTCTTTTTGATAATGGTTTCAATTGGGTAGAGATGTTTTCACCTGTCATTGGTACAACCTGATCACCCAAATACTCGCTAAACACTTTTTGAACATAATATGAAGGCGAACCAAAAGCAGTCAAAGCGTTATACCCAATTAAGTCCGAATCCCATTGCCAAGCTTTAGGAACTGTACTTGTTTCGGTATTTACATTCACAAACAAGGGAGCATAGCACGACATAATGATGAGATCGGAGTTACGCTCCATTCCGGCCATCCAAGCAGCATCACCAAGTGCGGCATTCAGGTTGGTAGTAGGCGCACCTTCGCGTGTAGCCCATTCTCCAACGAATATTTTAGGTCCGTTACGATCATATTTGTCATATTGATGGCCATTTTCCCACATATCCCACGAGCTACGATAGTAATGTTCGTCCAATACGGCCGGCGATTTACCGGTGACTTTTTGAGTTGGATACTGTGCATCGGCTATTGTTGAGATGCATGTCAGGTGAGGATACTTTTTCTCAATGGCTTCGCGAAATTGCTTAAAGCGTCCATCGTAACTATTCGAACGATCAAACCAGTCTTCATTACCGATTTCCACATAGCTAAGTTTAAATGGTGCCGGATGTCCATCAGCTGCACGCTTAGCACCCCAATAGGTTTTTACATCTCCAATTATGTATTCAATTTCGTCTATTGCATCATCCACATATGGTTTCAACAGTGGTCCGGCATCAATATGGTCACCATCTAAGGAGTAACCCGCATATACACCTAGCAATGGTTCTGCACCAACTTCTTCGCACCACATCAGGAATTCATACAATCCCATTCCATCGGTTGGTCGATACCCCCATGAACCTTTGTGTCCGGGACGATTGTCGATAGGACCCAGCGTTGTTTTCCATGGAAATGCATCAGCAAAGTTAGGACCTTCGAGATAATTACCGCCTGGGAAACGCAAGAACTTAGGCTTCATATCAATCAGCATTTTGGTAAGATCTATACGGTTTCCGTTTGGACGGTTGTTGTAGGTAGGGGGGAACAAGGAAACCAGATTGAAATAATAAAGACCTGTACGATCGGTAGAAATAACGAAGCGAGCATCGGCTGTTGGTTTTACATCGGCTGCAGTAGTCAACGTCAATTCATATTTTTTCCAAAATGTACTTTTAGCTAGTTCAATAGTACCAGAAGCGTACACTGTTTTTCCATCGTTACTTTCAATGGTTACAGTTATTGGGCCAGCAGTATTGTTGGCAATAACCGGAGCAGCAGGACCTTGGGCAGGTGCAGGACCTTGCGGTCCAAAGCGGCGTGGAGGAGTGCTTCCTGTACCTTTCAGGTAGAATGAAGCTTTATAGGTAGTGGCTGGTTTTACAGGGATGCCCCAGTAACCTTCATTGGCAATACCTGCTTTGCTACCGTCTTTGGTCACAGTAAGTCTTAAACATGTGGTAAGTGCTCCATTAATAGAATTTCTTCTTTCATCAAAAGGAACATTATCGGGATCAGCTGCAATCAACTTGATAGAAGCTTTTGAAGTTGTGTCTTGTTGTACCAAACTCCAACC
>Ga0302171_10000272_pt1 | contig 11851 bp, 12 predicted proteins | sample I_Fen_N2_2_FD_193495 | JGI IMG/M metagenome (GOLD analysis project Ga0302171, IMG submission 193495) | Peat permafrost microbial communities from Stordalen Mire near Abisko, Sweden - I_Fen_N2_2 | ecosystem: Environmental > Terrestrial > Soil > Wetlands > Permafrost | place: Sweden: Abisko... | reverse complement strand
GCTTTGCCAAGTGGCTTTGATTTGATCTATCTCTCTTGTTGAATCCATTGCTGTGGCACGACGTCGCCATTGAGGTATTGATGGTTGGCGCCAATAAATTGTGGCGTTGGTGTGTAGTTGAAATTCCAACGCAATCTCGATGTCGTGGAGCTTTGAATCATGAGAGAAACTGATTTGAATACCTCTGTGATGGGGCGCAGGGGCTTCCTTCAGGCGTGTGCCCTATTGAGTCTCGGGGGGCTCGCTATTGGATTTTCCGAAACGGTTGCCCGGCCTGCCGCCACCAAATCCGAGTTTGTTGTGATCAACGGATGGGTGTTGCCTGCCCAGCATTTTCGGCCAGCAAAATCATGATCAAAGATTACCAATCGCAGAAAGAACTCCGCGATCACTATGACATCTGCATTATCGGCGCAGGGCCGGCCGGCATTACGCTGGCCTTGCGTTTAGCCGGTAATGGGCGGCATGTCTTGCTTATCGAAGGCGGTGGGCACGAGTATTCACCGGTTTCGCAGAACCTCTACCAGTGCCCGTCGACAGGCCTTGAAGTCTATGCACAGGAAACGCGCCTGCGCTTTCTTGGCGGTACCTCCAATCACTGGGCGGGACGATGCCGTCCATTCGAGCGCTCGGACTTTGCCGTGGGTCCTCCCGTGCACCTGCCCGGCTGGCCCATCGCGTTTTCCGAGATCGAACGCAATCTGGCGGCGGCCATGGATATTGTCGATCTCCCGCCGAACTCCGGCTTCAAGGCAATCAATGCCAATCTGGATGGCCAGGACTTCGAAGCCGATCGTTTCCTGCTCAGCCCACCGACGCGATTTGCACAGAAATACGCCAAGGAGCTCAATGAGACAGAAGGGCTTGATGTCTTCATCAACTGCAACTGCGTCGATCTGGAGTTCGATAGCAAGACCGGCCGCATCGAGACGATCCTCGTCTCGGACTACCAGTTGCATCAGGAGCGAGTCAGGGCCAGGCACTTCATTCTGGCAACGGGCGCGATCGAAAATGCCAGGCAGTTGCTCAACAGTGAGTCCCTGACTGCTGGCGGTATCGTAAAGAAGGACGGATTGGTCGGCAGATGCTTCATGGAGCATCTGAACGTCGAAATGGGCACTTTCATTCTGAAGGACGGGCAGGGAACCGAAGCCCGGCAGTACTTCACGACGGATGCCTTCGTGAAGGAACACGAATCGGGAAAGGGGAATGTGACGGCCTCGCTGGTATCCGAGGTGAAAGCCTATGGGCGAACGGCGGCGATCAAGGACTTTTTCGAGAATCTCATCTGTGACATCGGGGCGGCGCACAAGATCGAGTTCATTACCAAATTCGATTGCCCGGGGGACGGGGTACTCGGCACGCTGATCGAGCAATTCCCCAACCCCAATAGCCGCATCGCGTTACTCGAAGAGCGCGATGCGTTGGGCATGAAAAAAGTGAACATTCACTGGGAACTGACCCCGGTGGACAGAAATACCGTCAAGTCCATAGGGCTCGAAGTGGCCAAGTGTTTTGCCGACACGGGGCTGGGCTTCGTCAAGCTGGATGCGTGCGTTTATGACGTTGATTTGCCGCTGAAGGTCAATCCCCATGCCCACCATATGGGGACCACGCGGATGGCGGCCTCGCCTGAATTTGGCGTTGTCGACGAAAACTGCAAGGTGTTCGGGGTCGAGAATCTACACGTGGCGGGCAGCAGCGTCTTCGCTACCGGCGGTGCCTGCAACCCGACGATGCCCCTGCTGCAACTGGCGCTGAGGCTGGCCGATCATCTCAATCAGGCAATGGGCCCCGCGGTGGGAAGGTATTCCGGAACAGGAGAGTTTATCGATTTTCCGAGTTGATTTTTTAGGAGGGGGCTACGCTTAGAGTAGTGGTAATAAAGAATCAGGGTGTATGAACCCTGGCACAGATGTATATCGCTGAATTTGAGGCTGACAGGATGATTGGTCTACTAAAACGCGCTATTGCTCATTACGCCAGAACAACAGGGCGTGGCACCTCACTCTATAAAAAGTTTTGTAAACCTGACGGGTATGAATGGGCCCAACACATGGGGCGTTGGGGAGGACTGCACTCCGTCGGCAAAGGCGCCTGGATCAACCTGGGGTGCAACATCACCGACCCGGCGATGCTTCGACTCGGTGATAACGTAGGTTTATCCGACTGCACAATCTTCGGCCACGATGGCATCGTCCATGTCATCAACGCGCGTGACGGAACGAAGCTCGACTCTGTCGGCGGCGTCGATATCCGTGCCAATTCCTTTGTCGGCCACGGTGCCATCGTCATGCCGCGCGTCACGATTGGTCCTGATTCGGTGGTGGCCGCCGGCGCTGTTGTATTGAGAGACGTTCCGCCCGGGATGGTGGTCGGGGGTAATCCAGCCAGGGTTATCTGTACGATGGAAACGCTGGTGAAAAATATCAAAGAGCGTTGCGCCGAGTACCCATGGATTGACCTGATCGAGAATCGCGACGGTTTGTTTGATCCGGAACTGGAACCGAAGCTGCAAGCGATGCGCGCAGAGTATTTTTTTGGCGAACAACCCAATGGTTAGTGCCGACCTCGATGTATTGGTCGTTAACTACAACACAGCCTCTTTGTTGCAGCCGATGTTTAATGCGTTACGTCAGTCAAACGACACGCAACGCACGCGGTATCTGGTGGTGGACAATGCCTCTGCGGATAATTCGCTGGAGCGTCTGGCCAGTGTTTGTCCAGAGGCATTGCAACTGGCCAATCATACAAATGTCGGTTTTGGTCGTGCCAACAATCAACTCGTTGAACACCTGCAAGGCAAGTACGCGTTATTGCTCAACACCGACGCCTTCGTTGCCGCCGATACCCTGAGCAAGACCCTCGAATACATGGAGGCTCATCCGGATTGCGGGGTCCTGGGCGTTCGATTGGTCGGGCGTGAGGGCGATTTGCAACCCTCCTGCCGCTATTTCCCGACGCCGTTGAATGTCTTCCTGGCACGCACCGGGCTGGAGCGTTTTTTTCCTGGTGTGAAGAAGGTCGACGACATGACCTGGGACCATGACTCGGTACGTGAGTGCGACTGGGTGCCGGGGTGTTACTACCTGATCCGACGCGAAGTCATCGACAAGGTTGGCCTGTTCGATCCGCGCTACTTTCTCTATTACGAAGAGGTCGACCACTGCAAGCGGGTCAAACAGGCGGGCTGGAAAGTGGTGTATTACCCGCATACCACCGTGGTGCATATCGGTGGTGAAAGCGCCAAGTCCGTTGACGAGCTCAACACCGCCAGTCGACAAATTCCCAAGCTGCAAATCGAAAGCGAGCTGTTGTATTTCCGCAAACATCACGGTCTGTCCGGGCTGGCCGGGCACATGCTGCTGGTCAGCCTGGGCGATCTGATTCTGGCGCTCAAGGCACTGTTGAAGGGACGCGGCCGTGCCGCCATCGGGGCATGCTGGCAGCATGCGCGTGTGACCTGGGCGCTGCTGGGTGAAACAAAACTCGCAACCCAACCAACACGGTAGATAAACCATGTTCGAAAACATACGTGCGGACTTGCGTGCATATGCGGGTGATTGGGCCGCCCAGGGTTTCTGGGTGATGTTGGTTTATCGCTTCGGACGCTGGCGCTACGGCGTGCGTCCCGCGCCATTGCGCAAAGTGTTTTCCTTTATCTACAAAGTGCTCTTCAAATTCGTGCAGATCATCACGGGCATCGAATTGCCGTGTGAGGTGGTGGTCGGGCGCAACTTCGTCATCGACCATTTCGGCGGCATCGTGATCAGTGGTTATGCGCAATTCGGCGATGACTGCCGTATACGCAACGGCGTGGTCGTGGGGCTCAAGAATGTCAACGAACCGATTGCCCCGGTGTTCGGCAACAATGTCGACATCGGCACCGGTGCCAAGGTGCTGGGCAATATACGCATTGGCAACAATGTGGTGATCGGGGCCAATGCCGTGGTGCTGATCGATGTCCCGGATAACTCGATTGCAGTGGGGGTGCCTGCGACGATCAAGACCCGGCAGGGCGCACCCGCCAGGGAATGCTCTTGAACGCCATGGCCACCGGCATCGGCGTCGTTGTGATCGGTCGCAATGAGGGGCCGCGATTGCAGCGGTGCCTGGCTTCGGTGCTCGGTATGGCGCAGCAGATTGTGTATGTCGATTCCGGCTCGACCGATGGCTCCGTACAGATGGCGCGCGGGCTCGGCGTCGAGGTGGTCGAGCTGGACATGGCGATTCCCTTCACCGCTGCGCGTGCGCGCAACGAAGGATTCGCCTGTGTGCAACGTTTATTGCCGCAAGTGCGTTATGTGCAGTTCGTCGATGGTGATTGCGAGGTCGTCGCTGGCTGGCTGCCCCGGGCGCAGGCCTTTCTGGATGCGCAACCGCAGGTGGCGGTGGTCTGTGGACGGCGCCGTGAACGTTATCCGCAACATTCGATATACAACTTCATGTGTGATCTGGAATGGGACACGCCGATAGGCGAGGCCAGGGCGTGTGGTGGCGATGCGCTGATGCGGGCCGACGCCTTCACCTCGGTGTCTGGATTTCGTCCGGACCTGATTGCCGGTGAAGAGCCGGAATTATGTGTGCGACTGCGCGCCAAGGGCTGGAAAGTCTGGCGTCTGGCCGAAGAAATGACCTTGCACGATGCGGCCATGACTCGCTTCGGCCAATGGTGGCGGCGCACCCTGCGCGGTGGTTATGCCTTTGCCGAGGGCGCTTTTTTACATGGCGCCACACCGGAGCAGCATTGGCGGCGTGAGTCGCGCCGTGCCTGGTTCTGGGGGTTGGGAATCCCGCTGGCGACGGTGCTTGTCAGCCTGATGGCGGGATGGTTCGGGCTGTTGGTGTTGTTGGTTTATCCGCTGCAAGTCGTGCGCCTGGCCCGTCGAGGTCAAGCATCGACGGACAAAAAATGGCGGCTGGCTTTCTTTCTCGTACTCGGGAAATTTCCCGAGATGTTCGGGCAAATAAAGTTTCTATTGAACAGATTCGGCGCCGGCAAGTCGGCGTTGATCGAATACAAGTGAGACTTCTATGAGTGATTGGCTGGCACTGAAAAGCATGTATTCGTTACATGCCGGGTATTCCCCCAGCGCATTGAAAAACAAGCTCAAGATGCTGGTGCTGGTGGCGAAGAACCGGGCCGAACTGAAGTTGTTTTTGTCGCGCATGTCGAGTGCTCTGGGCGAGGCGGGTTTCAAGCGACTCGGCGCAGATTGCCTGGGTGTGGTTCATTGGCCCTACATCAGTAAAAGCTGGAGTGCCGCGGACCGACTCGGGGTGTTGGCCTCGCATTACGAAGTGGTCACAAAAAGCTGTCCGCAGTTATTGCTCTATGGACGGGACGACAGGCTGGTACTGAGCGATTTGTCGGCGTTCTCTGCCCATTGTTCCCTGGTTCTGGATCGCCCGATCTGGTTCATGCGCGAAGGGGAATTGGTGCTGAACCTGTTTCAGGAGGATTTGCGCATCGCCTCGATCGCTTTCACCTTGTGTCGTGTGGAAGGTGAGCTTTGTCTGTTTATCGGCGCGGTGCAGGGGATACACAAAGGTGTCGAGAGTGAAAAATCCCTGGGCATCTACAGGGACCTGACCAAGGCGTTCGAAGGCCTGCGACCGAGAAGCTTCTTGATTGAAGTCATCAAGTACATCGCGGCCCATATCGGCGTCCAGAAAATGTATGCCGTCGGCGATGGATACCGTCACCATCGTCATCCGTATTTTGGCGCCAGCAAAGCTCAGGAGCTGTTGGCTGATTATGATTCGATATGGTTGGAGCATGGTGCCACCCCGTCGGAGCGCGAAGACTTTTTCGAGATACCCATGGCCCCGTCCCGAAAGCCGCTTGACGCGATAGCCTCAAAAAAACGGGCCATGTACCGCAGGCGATATGAACTTCTGGACAGCACCTTTGCGCAATTGGATCAGGCACTGAAAGGTTGCCCTGCAGCGAATCGCCCTCAAGGTTCCTGCACCACGGCGCAAGCACCTGCCGTCACCACCCTACGTACTGACCACTAAGCCGGGTTCCCATGCGCATCGCTTATTTCATCAATCAATACCCCAAGGTCAGCCATAGCTTTATCCGTCGCGAGATTCTGGCCCTGGAGCGCCAGGGTTTCGAGGTACAGCGCGTGGCCCTGCGAGGTTGGGATGCCGAATTGGTGGATGCCGAAGACGTGTCTGAACGCGATAAAACCCGCTACGTGCTGCAGGACGGCGTCAAAGGCCTGTTGGCGCCTGCGCTGCAGGTACTGCGCGCCCAGCCGCGACGCTTCTTTTCGGCGCTGGGGTTAGCGCTGCGCATGGGGCGGCGGGCCGATCGCTCCTGGCCTTACCATCTGGTCTACCTGCTTGAGGCGTGCCGCCTGCTCACCTGGTTGCAGGCGTTTGGCGCCAGGCATGTGCACGCGCATTTCGGCACCAACTCCACCGAGGTGGTGATGCTGGCCAGCGCGCTTGGCGGGCCGGCATACAGTTTTACCGTGCACGGTCCGGAAGAATTCGACAAACCGCAGTTCATCCATTTGGGCGAGAAAGTACGGCGTGCAGCGTTTGTGGCGGCCATCAGCGCTTATGGACGCAGCCAGCTGTTTCGCTGGGTGGATCATGCACATTGGTCAAAGGTCAAAGTGGTGCACTGTGGACTGGAACAGGCGTTTCACAATGTGCCGGCGGTGGCCGTGCCGTCCGCGCCCCGGCTGGTCTGCGTAGGGCGTTTGTGTGAGCAGAAGGGCCAATTGTTGTTGCTTGAGGCCGCTCGCCTCCTGGCGGCACGGGGCGTGGCGTTCGAGATCGTGCTGGCCGGCGATGGTGAGATGCGCGAGCAGATCGAAGCGCTGATCGCACAGTACCAATTGCAGGCCCAGGTGCGAATCACCGGCTGGATCAGCAGCGATCAGGTGCGCGCGGAAATCCTCGCGGCGCGGGCCATGGTCTTGCCGAGCTTCGCCGAGGGTTTGCCGGTGGTCATCATGGAAGCCATGGCCTTGCGTCGGCCCGTTCTGACGACCTACGTAGCGGGCATTCCCGAGCTGGTGCGCCAGGGCGAGAACGGCTGGTTGTTTCCCGCTGGCGACGTCGACGAGCTGGCGGCGGCGCTGGCCGATTGCCTGGCGCAACCTGCCGACGTCCTGCAACGGATGGGCGAGGCGGCGTATCAACGGGTGCTGGAACGACACGATATCGATACCGAAGCCACCAAGTTGGCTCACCTGTTCAGGGCGCAAGCATGATCACCTTGTTTAATTGGCTGTTCAGCGGACTGTTGATCCTCATCGTCCTCCCGGTGGGGGTGCTGTTCGTCCAGGTGTTGCTGGCCTGGCTGCCGGCGCGGTCGCTGCCGTCGGCGAAATCCTCGCGGCCACGGGTCGCGGTGTTGGTGCCGGCGCACAATGAATCCTCGGTCATCGTCGCGACCTTGAATACCATTGGGCCGCAACTGTTGGAAGGGGATCGCCTGCTGGTGGTGGCGGACAACTGCTCCGACGACACCGCCTCGCTGGCACGGGCGGCGGGCGCCGAAGTGGTGGAGCGCAGCAATGACCGGCAACGGGGCAAGGGGTATGCGCTGGACTTCGGGGTCCGTCACCTGGCGAGCGCCGCGCCGGACGTCATCATCATTGTCGATGCCGACTGCCAGATCAGCGAAGGCTTTGTCGAGCGTTTGGCCACCTGCTGCATCGACTCGGGCCGACCCACACAATCGTTGAATCTCATGCGCGCTCCCGCAGGTTCCGGGTTGAAAGTGCAAATTGCCGAGTTTGCCTGGTGCGTGAAGAATCGGGTGCGCCCGCGAGGTTGGGCCCGGCTCGGTTTGCCCTGCCAACTAATGGGCACGGGAATGGCTTTCGCCTGGCGGGATCTGCCGCTGATCGATCTGGCCAGCGGCCACATCGTCGAAGATCTGAAGATGGGCCTGGATTTCTGCCGAAGCGGCAAACCGCCGCTGTTTTGCCCCGATGCGCTGGTGACCAGTTATTTTCCACGCAGCGAAGAGGGCCTGACGACTCAGCGTACGCGTTGGGAACATGGTCACTTGGGGGTCATCCTGGGTGATACGCCCAAGTTGTTGGTGGAGTCGATGGCCAAGGGAAACGGTAATCTGCTGGCCATGACCCTGGACTTGCTGGTCCCGCCGCTGGCCCTGTTGACGTTGGCCCTGGTGGCGGCATTGGGTCTTTCATGGTTGGTCTTTCTACTGGCCGGAATCCTGGCGCCAGCCTTGATCGCCACGACCGGGGTGCTGCTGTTGGCAGCGACCATCCTGCTGGCCTGGAGCCAATTCGGTCGCGAGATCATTTCTTTCTCCGCCTTGATGTATGCGCCGTTCTACGCGGTGAAAAAAATCCCCTTGTACATAGGCTTCTTGCTCAAGCGCCAGGTTGAGTGGGTGCGTTCCAAACGGGATGACAACTGATGCGCGCCCTGGCCTGGTTGCACAAATGGCAGACGATTATCCGCACGCTCCGCGTGGTCGATGATGATCAGGATGAACAAGGACTGATCGATGCCCTGTCCCGTCCCGAGCGGTCGACAGTGCTGGGGTTCGTCAACGCCCACGCCATGAACCTGGTGGCGGCCAACGCCGACTATTACGCTTCGCTGTCCGCTGCCGACGTGTTGTTGCGCGATGGCTCCGGCATGGCCATTCTCTTGCGCAGACTCGGCCTGGCACCGGGACTGAACATGAACGGTACGGATTTCATTCCGAAAATACTGGCGGCCTATAAAGGCCGGCGCGTGGCGTTCTGGGGCACCGAACAAACGTATCTGATCCGCGCTGTTCAGCGTAGCGAGGCGCTGTACGCCGTAAACGTTGTTTCGGCCCACCACGGATTTTCCGAAGTGGAGGCCTATGTCCAGCTTGCCCGGGAGTTTCAGCCAGAACTGATTGTTCTGGGCATGGGCATGCCCAAGCAAGAAGCCGTTGCGGCGAGACTGGCGGCCAGCGGAGTGCCTTGCCTGATCGTGTGCGGCGGGGCGATTCTGGATTTTCTCGGCGGTAAGGTCAGCAGGGCCCCCCAGTGGATGCGCCGCCTCGGTTGTGAGTGGGTGTTCAGGTTGATCAGCGAACCCAGGCGGCTGTTCACGCGTTACGTGGTGGGTAACCCGATGTTCCTGCTGCGAACCCTGGTATTCCGAGAGAAGGCGGCCAGCTGATTGGCCAGGTGCGGGATCAATCCGGGGCGCAGACCGGCGTAAAAACACGCGGCGCAAAAACACGGCGGCGAGGCCTTCACTGCCTTGCAAAACCCGGGTGTAGCATCTTTACTCCTGTGGGTATTCTCGACTTGTCGGACTATTTGGGTTTTGTGTCTTCATTAACGCTGTGCCAGAAAAATCTCCTCGAATATCTTGATTTCCTGAAAGGGGGCTGGCGGTCGAACTCTCGTTTCGAGTCTTCATCTAGCTACTTGCAAACTAATTTGACCTTCCCTCGACCTGCGCCAGTGAGCAAATGAAAGAATATATAGCGTCAAAAATACGCAAGCTCATATCTCCTTCTTTACGCTTCGAGCTAAGGAGAACCGTGTCGTGGCTGCGGGACATACTAAGTCGGGCATGTTTTTGGCGCTGGGAAATTGTCAAATTCAAACTACGGCAAGAGAGTTCCTTCAACGTCCTCTATATCGGCAGGAAAACCCAGCGTGAATTCGCCAAAGTGCTCTTGGGGACGGACGCGCCAAGCGCGGATAGCCAATTAAAACCCGACCCGTCAAACCCGACGGTTTTGGTCAGTGAAATACCCACTCCCGGCGCATTGCGCGTGCCCCAGTACCTGAGTGCCATTGTGCCGCTGAGCAGGTCACTCGACGAAATCACCGCGCGGTACAACACCGAACTGCGTCGCAACCTGCGCAAGAATCGCCTGCGCTATCGCATGAAACAGGCGCTGAACGACGATGAGATTGAATGTGCGGATCAGCAAATGCTTCAGCCCTATGCCAAGGCCAGGCATGGTTCGGCCGCGGCGCAGATAGACACGCACGAGGTTCGCAGGGTGGCAAAAAATGCCGGCCGGCTTGATCTGGTGCTGCTGGAGAACGACGTTGTCGCTTGCCATCTGGGGTGTGTCATCACCAAGGGCGGCAAGCGTTACTGGAGCACGATCCGGTTTGGTTACCCGGAAACGGTGTATTCCGACGCCAAAAAACTACGTGAAGTCAATTCAATTACCACCTTCATGGCGCTCGAATGGGCGATTGAAAACGGTTTTGACTATTACGATATCGGCATTTGCCTGGCGCGTCCGGACGATGGACTGCTTGAATGGAAAAGAAGGCGCGGCGGGGATGTCAATACGCTGGGTAACAACGGTTATATGTTTGTTCGACTGCCTAAAGTGGGCACGCCGACATTTCTTTGGGAAACCCCGCTATTTGCAGTCGAAGGCAAAGAGTTGACGCTTCATCTGGGACTGCCTGACGGGCCGAGTGATGAAGAAATTGCAAACCGCTATCGTGAAATGGGTTTTGGTGGGCTGTCCAAAATATATCTGCATTGTGCCAGGCCGCCACAAGCGTCGCTTCTTGACACCTTGGGCGGTCGTTACAGTCATTTGAAGTCGCCGCCCCGAATGGAATGCGTTATATCCGCCTGAATGGATTCGAAGTAAGTGCAGTTTTATGTGTTGGATATAAGCGCTATTTCGGTATAAGTACATGAGAGTTGAATTCATATGTCGGATATAGATGCAGTCGCAAAGGGTGGTCCGGCGAAGTGGAGTCTTGCTGCGTATAAACACATGTTGAAGACGCGCCTGACACGAAAACCGTCGCTCATGCTGCAAAGTGTCGCCGTGAAGACATGGGAAATTGCCCCCCGTGAGATGGCGATCGCTCCGCCTGCGTTTTTCCTTCCCAACCAGCTCGAGCGTGTGACGGGATGGGCAGGGGATCTTTTTTATCCCTTCGAACATCCCCGCCGCACCATGGAAGGGATCGGCGAGGTTGAACATGGCCCGACGCGTGGCTACCTGCTCAAAGATGCCTGGTTGATCGACGGTGCGCTCTATAAGGGCAATGCCAAATCCTGGCTGTCGCCTCGCTCCGGATGGTTGCCCAGGATTCGCGTGGAAAATGAAATCGATCGCGGCGCGCTGTATTGCACGGCGGGCGGCAATAAATGGTTTGGCTCATGGTTGATGGACGACTGCATCACCTATCCGATGGCCTGCGAAGAAGGCGTGCCGGTGACCACGGCGACGTCTGACAAGCTCGTTTCCACTTCCAGGCACGGCATACTTCACGCCCCCGGCTATGAAGACTGGCTGGGGATGACGCCGGTTCGATTACGCAATGCGTTTTTCCGTGAACTGGTGATCTTTGACGACCTCAGCCAGAACCGCCACAAGCACCGGCGCTTTCGCGCGATGGGCGACCAGTTGCTGTCCCACGTAAACGCCAGCGCTCACCCCGGGGTGTTCATTCTGCGCGGTGACAAGGGAGAGCTGCGCTTGTTGCGCAATGAGCTGGAACTGGCTGAACGCCTGCGCGACCGCAGGGGTTTTCGCATCATCGATCCGGCGAAATCCGATGTACCGACCATTGTGGCGGCCTGCGCCGGGGCAAGAGTCGTCGTGGGCATCGAGGGCAGTCATCTGATCCATGGCGTCAACGTACTGCAGCCGGGTGGTTCACTGCTGGTGCTGCAGCCACCTAATCGTTTCCTCTGTTTTTTCAAATACCTGACGGACCGCGACCAGCAGAACTTTGGATTTGTGGTGGGCACCGAAGAGGGCAATGGTTTCAGTATCGACGCCGATGAGGTAGAGCGAACCCTGGACCTGTTCCCGGCAAGCGCTTAATGAGGCAGGCCAGCGACGCTGGCCACGCCCATCAATAACGCG
>Ga0302171_10000271_pt1 | contig 11852 bp, 8 predicted proteins | sample I_Fen_N2_2_FD_193495 | JGI IMG/M metagenome (GOLD analysis project Ga0302171, IMG submission 193495) | Peat permafrost microbial communities from Stordalen Mire near Abisko, Sweden - I_Fen_N2_2 | ecosystem: Environmental > Terrestrial > Soil > Wetlands > Permafrost | place: Sweden: Abisko... | reverse complement strand
TCTACCCCCCCACCCGACCCCATCCCCAAACATAAAACATTGATTGTCATTTCGAACAAAGTGAGAAATCTCTCACAAAGTTTCATATATAAAGTTTGCCAGACAATACTAATCATTAACCATTAAAATGAAGTGGATATAAATAAAATAAAGAGGAATAAGATGATTAAAAAACTGTTGATTGTGGCAATGTTTATCAGTAGTATTGCAGTTTCACAAGAAAGACCCCACGATGGGAAAGAAGCTCATGTTGCTGTATTGCACGAAGTGTCGAATAAAGAAGTTGTTCAGAGTGTTTATCCCGATGCCGGTAAGGTAGAAAAAGTAAATGACTACTGGTTTCGGATCTTGGGTCCGGACAATAAAACTGTCGGGTTTGCGATGTCCAGTCTTCCGTTTTGCAAAGATGTAAAAGGATACAATGACCTGACTCCTGTGATGATCATAACCGACAAAAACTGGATTATCAAAAAGGTGGCATTGCTGTCAAACAAAGAATCGTTGGGCTATGTGCGTAGATTAGAGAAACGTGGATTTTTCGATCAGTGGGTTGGAAAAACAGTGAAAGATGCAAAGAAAGTTGAGGTTGACGGATATACCGGTGCTACCTTTACCGGCAAAGCAGTATCAAAGAACGTGGATTTCCTGTTGAACAACGGAGCTAAAAAGTTACCAAAACGCAACTAGTATTGTAGTATAAGCTTGTTAAACAAGATTAATATACGTATAGCGCGACCCAATGATTTTAGATCATTGGGTCGTGCTTTTTTGTATCTGTACTTGTTTGTGACGTAAATTAGATACGGGAACATCAGCATCCCGAACGCCCCTTAATTGCTACAGCTTATTGAGCTTTGGAGAGGCTGAAGTTTTTTATAGAAATTGCGACAGAGAGATCGTTTTTCCTTGATTATTTTGAGCCGATATAGTTATTTAGTCATAATATACCTAAAGATAGGTATATAAAATACCATTAGCTGGGTATTTCGAGAGTTGTTTTGTTCCTGTATTTTTGCAGAGTAAAAGTGTAATTTTATTTATAAAAGGTTCTGATACCTTAATCGTGTTTTACCGCATAACAAGACATGTTGTAGTATGAGTAAAAGTATTTATTCTATAAATCAAAATATCTTACCAAAATTAGCTGATCAGCCGCTCAATGTTCAGATGAGGATTGATCAATCAGTTTTGGGAGCTCAGCTTATGTCTTCTTTTGGACTCATATATATGCTAATAACTTTCCAGCGAATGCGTTGCTCCTGCAGTGCTAAGCCGGATTCTTTTATGTATTGCTAAGAAAGTAGGGCTGTACATAATCTAATGTAGATGCCCGGTCAGCTATCCATCCTAATACCCATTTTATCTGTTTTACCAGACTTTACAAATCTTATGGCAGCAGTGCTATAATTTTAATCAATTGCAAAGTCATATTTGTTAGTCTATAACTGGATAAGTTGAACAAAAACAAGTTGAATTTTTAAAACAATTAACTCCAAAAACAAGAATTACTATATTTATAAACAAAAGCGAGCAAACCCCCTTCTCTGTCGCCAAACCGATTGAGGGTGTGCCCGCTACAATTCAAAAATTGTATGACAAAACTAACATTATTTTGTGGAAACAGCAAAATGTTTCCTGAGTATTTTGTACGCAGAGCCAGAATTTTATTCCTGTTTGCTGTGTTAACCACACTGTCTGCATTTTCGCAGCAAGTTGAGATCCGCGGAAAAATTCTGGAAGAGAGTTCTAAATCCTCTGTTGTAGGTGCAACAGTTCGAGCCAAAGGACATACCGGAGGAACTGTATCGGACATAAATGGAGATTTCCATTTAAAACTGAAATCATTCCCTGCCACTTTGCTGATATCAAGCACTGGTTATAAAAGCCAAAGCATTGAGCTGTACGAAAACGAACCGGTTACTATTTACCTGGAAGAAGATGTAAACAAGCTGAATGAGGTGGTTGTAGTAGCTGGTGGTATTCAACGAACAAAAAGGGAGCAGGGGTATACTACTACCAAAGTTACCGGACAAGAGCTTACGGCAGGTAAATCCACTTCAATTGCAGGAGGATTAACAGCTAAGGTGCCCGGGTTACAGGTTAATGCAATCAGTAGTGGAGTGAATCCTAGCTATCGGTTGGTGTTAAGAGGAAACCGCTCCCTTACAGGGAATAATCAAGCTTTAATTGTTGTTGACAATGCTATTGTATCATCAGATATTCTGAACAATATCAACCCTGAGGATATTGAGGATATTCAGGTGTTGACAGGCGCATCTGGCGCAGCACTTTATGGTTCCGAGGCATCCAATGGAGTGTTACTGGTTACGACTAAGAAAGGTAAACCAGGTAAACCGGTTATAAAATTTTCGCATACCACAACAGCTCAACAAATTAGTTTCTTTCCTAAATTGCAAAATAAATTTGGCGCCGGATCTACGGCCGATGCTCAGATCTATAAACCGGAGGAAAATCAACAATATGGGCCTGCATTTGATGGATCGACACGTAATCTGGGATATCCATTAGAAAATGGAGATCAACAAACGACCACGTATAGTGCAACGAATGAACGCAACAAATTCTGGAATACAGGGATACAAAATCAGTCGGATTTGTCGGTTAGTTTTGGTGATGACAAATCTACTACTTATATTTCAGGTCAATACCTTGATGCAACGGGAACAACACCAGGCGACAAATACAACCGGACGTCCATTCGTGTTAATGGTAGTCGCAAAGTATTATCGAATTTAGATCTGAACTATTCTGCCAATTATGTTAAGAATAATTATGATATAACCAGTGCAACCAGCGATGTCTATGATCTTTTGCTTAATACTGCGGCTAATATACCCGTAACGAGTTATAAAGACTGGAAAAATAATAAATGGGCAACACCCGATGGTTGGTATAATCCATGGTATGAGAATCCGTACTATTATGTTGATAATTTCAGAGAAAATACACAAAACACATATCTAACCGGAAAAATAGATTTAAAATACTCTCCGGCTCCATGGGTTTATTTCTTATACAGAGCTGCAATCAGCGATCGTTTCTATCAAGATAAACAACATACTCCAAAACTAACATACAGTGACTACTCTATCAATACGGTGGGCAAAACAAACCTATCGGGATCTGTTTCAGATACACACCAAAATACATCACGTGTTAATCACGATTTTCAGGCAGGATTCAATAAAAAATTGAATGATATTTCATTAAATCTTATTTTGGGATATTCTTATAGTGGAAACAAACTGAAATATACGACAGAAAGTGCCAGTGCATTATTGATTCCTGAACTGTATAATATTAGTAATCGGGTAGGTGAAGCTTCGGTTTCTAATTATATTCAGGAATATAAAAATCTAGGCATCTGGGGAGATTTTCTAGCTGGTTATAAAAATTATCTGTATTTACATGTAACCGGGCGAAAAGATTATACTTCGTTGTTGAAGAAAGCAAATCGATCGTATTTTTATCCATCTGCCGATTTATCGTTTGTTGTAACTGATGCTATTGATGCTCTTAAAAGTAGTCCTGTTCTGGATTACTTAAAAATAAGGGGAGCATTATCAAAAACAGGTAATGTAAATATAGATCCTTATTCAACCAACGCAACTTTCAATTCGGTTACCGGCTATTCCAGTGGAACCTATTTTTCACAAAGTTCAACGCTTGTGTCGGATAATCTAAAGCCGGAAATAACGAAAGGCTGGGAAATAGGTACTGAGTTCAGACTATTTAAAAATGTAGTCGATGCACAGGTTAATTATTATTCGACCAGTACAACAGGTCAGGTTGTAAGTGCAGGCGTATCTCCGTCTTCAGGCTATAGTTCTTATCTGGTCAATACCGGCGAAGTAACTAATGAGGGAATTGAAACATCATTGCATGTAACACCCATACGAACTAAGGATTGGAAGTTAACTGTAGGAGGAAATTTCACTCATAATAAAAACTTACTGAAAACACTGTTTGACAATGGTAGTTCTAATGATCGTATAGCCATCAATGGTAGCAGTGTAATTTATGCGCAGGAAGGTTATGAGTTAAATCAGATAATTGTCAGCGATTATGCACGTGATGATCAGGGAAGAGTTATTGTAGACATTAATACCGGATACCCATCAAAAGCCAGTGAAACGAAAATTATAGGGAATACCACTCCCAAATCTCGTTTAGGAGTTGATTTTAGTCTGAAATATAAAAATTTCACGCTGACGAGTTTGTTTGAATACCGTGGAGGATATTATGCAGCAGCTATTAGTTTGGGAAATAACCTCGATTTTATAGGTTCATCGGCACGAAGTGCTTATTATAATCGCGAACGTTTTGTATTTCCAAACTCTTCTTATCTTGATCCGACAACTGGAAAATATGTTGCCAATACCAGCATTACGGTTTCCGATGGTGGAACAGGATTTTGGACATCAGCCGCATACAATAGAGGAATATATAGCAATTATGTGTATTCCGGAGCCTATTGGAAATGGCGCGAATTAACGTTGACTTATGACTTGCCAAAATCAATTATTAAAAAGATACAACCTTTGCAAGCAGCTTCTATAAGTCTGCAAGGACGTAATCTATTTTTGTGGGCAGCTAAAAACAACGAATATACTGACCCTGACTATAGTGCCAACGACAACAATGCAATTGGTGTATCCAATTTGAGTCAAACTCCTCCTTCCCGCTATTTTGGAGCAACTATTTCAATAACATTCTAATTTATAAAGAGATGAAAAAGTATATATTATTTATATTAATAAGTTTTATGGCGTTGCAGTCTTGCAATCTGGATATCAACGATAATCCTAACGACGCCACTGGCACTTCCGTTACGGCAGATTTTGTATTACCTGCTGCTTTGGCCAGTACTGCAACTAACATTGTTACGTATAACTCATATGGTTCATTTATTGTTGGTTATCAACTTCCTGGAGCTGGAATCTCAGGATTCGGTAGTATCTATACCTATAATTTTACAAGTACAGACAATACTACTCTGTGGACTAATGTCTATGGTAATTTAAGAGATTATCAGTTTGTTATTAATCAGGCTGTAAGTAAGCCTGAATATGTATTGTATGCAGCAGTTGCACGCATACAGAAAGTATTTAACTATGAACTTTTAGTAGATGCATACGGTGATGTTCCCTGGACAGATGGACTAAAAGGCAATGCAAATTTGTCCCCGAAATTTGATGATGATGCAGCTGCATATCAGCTTTTAATCAAAGAGTTGGATGATGCCATTGCAGTGATTACAACAAATGCCAGTAAGACGGATGGTTCAGTTCTGGCACTTACCGAAGTTGCCGATCCGTTATTCAATGGTGATCTTACCAAATGGAAACAATTTGCCAACAATATCAAATTGCGTTTGCTGATAAAAGCATCCGGTAGCTCTATCGACTCCTTTGCGCAAAGTGCTTTTGCTACATTTAGTGCTGATGGTTTCCTGAAAGAAGATGCATTAATTAACCCGGGATATAGCACATCGGGTACTCAGAACCCGAGTTGGGAAGCTTTGCATAGTTCCATTGCAGGATCAATTACGCAGGCAGCTAATTATTACATTCCTTCCAAATATACATTGACATATTATAATGGAACCATATTGCAGGATAGTATAAGAGGAAAATTAGTTTACAAAGGATATCCCGGAACTACAGTTGGTGGGCAGTTAGCTGATGAAACAAATAATCCGACTTCGCCTCGTTATGCCTGGACAGGAAAAGCTGACGGAACCGGTATTTTTAAAGACAGAACTCAGGGGCAACCTGTTTTTCTGGCCTCCGAAGTCTACTTTTTATTAGCGGAAGCTGCTTTAAAGGGACATGTTCTTGATGGAACTGCAAAATCGAATTTCGAAAATGGTATTCTTGCTTCATTCGCTTACTTAAGACAAAATACCAATAAAGCCTATGCTTCAGGGGTTAATCCTGCAACTGACTTAGCTACATATCTGGCAGATAATTCAGGAAAATACCTGGTTGATTATAGTGCAGCAACGACAGATGCTCAACGCCTTGAATCCATTATTACTCAAAAGTATATTGCTCTAAACTATATCCACGGGCATGAAGCCTGGAACGAGTTCAGAAGAACAACTTATCCTAAAATAAGCGGTACTGCAGCCACAACAACTTTTGTCTCAATAAGATCACAATCTACTCGTACTGATAAATTACCTGTACGTCAGATTTATCCACAAGCAGAGTATAATCTGAATGCAAACGTTCCTACATTAACGAACGCATATTCTAATCCGATTTTTTGGGATTTAAACTAACTATTTTATCGATAACATTCAAAAATATAATGAATATGAAACGAAATATAAATAAATTATTTGGCTTGATATTGGTACTTTCTTCCATCACTCTTGCTTCATGTGTAAACGATGCAGATAGTATTTTTCAAGACAATGGATCAAGTGGGATTGTGGAGATATTCAATATCCCCGCAAGAAGTACTTCTACTCCAAGCGCGTTAAAATCACTGGCTTTTGCTGCTGATGCAGGTGAAGTTGAAATACCTATTGTTGTGAATTATACAGGTGTTAACGGAGCACCTGAAGACATAAAGGTTCATCTGAATTTAGATGAAACAATAATCTCGACTTACAATGATAGTTTAGGAACAAATTATACAGCATTGCCATCACGCTTGTATACCATAGATGGATATGATTTGACTATTCCTAAAGGACAAAAAAAGGATACATTAATTATAAAGTTACATCTTCCTAATTATACATCAGCCGATTATTCTGAATCGTATGCTTTGGGAATTAGAATTGAATCCACAACTAAAGGAACTGTAAGTGGTAATTATGGAAGTGCACTATTCCAAATCCTAGTTAAGAATAAATATGACGGAGTTTATCAAGTTAATGGTACATATCAAGATTATGTGAATTCTTTATTTACAGGAGCGTATCCTCAAACTGTTGATTTGATTACTACGTCAGGAAATGTTGTCGAGCTGCAGTATCAGGATTATGGTCTCCCAAATAATTATGTGTTTTACACAGGAACCAGCTATTCGTATTTCAGTAACTGGAGCCCAATCTTTACTTTCGATAATACTACGAATAAGGCCACAGCAGTAACTAATTATTACGGACAAGGTACTAATTCAAGCAAGCGTTCGGGACAGATTGATGTAACAACAGATAATTACTATGATCCGGCAACTAAAACTATACACATAACCTATTATTTAGTTCAGAATGGAAGTCTGAGAGGTAAATTTACCGAGGTATACACATATACAGGGGCGAGGTAATATGTTTTACTTTCAAGATACTTAAGAAATATGAGTTTTCTCATATATCATCAACTTTTTATATGCGAATTTCTAAGTTGATGCATTACGTTTATTAATCTAAGGCTGAGGCGGTGAGAAATCTTCTCATCGCTTCTTATCCAATATACTCCAATATAAGTTTAATGTAAAAACAAAAATAAAAAACATATGAAACTATTCAAATTTATAGCTTTAGCTCTGCTTCCAATGTCTGCATTCGCTCAGTCGGGCGAATATAAAGTCAATGGAAAAATAGAAAAATTAAGTAATTCTACTAAAGTCTACCTAATCTATCGTACAGGAAAGACTGTAACCACAGACTCTGTAATTAGCAATCGTGGAACTTTTCAGTTTAAAGGACAGCTTGTTGATCCCATCAAGGCTCGTATTATTGTTGATCATACTGGTGTTGGAATCAAAAATTTAAAGAAGGCTGACATTCTTGAAATTTATCTGGAAAAAGGAAAGATTGAAGTCACTGCCTCGGATTCTGTCTTTCGGGCAAAAATTGTGGGCTCGCCTATTAATGATGAAAACAAGAAACTAGCTGATTTAATTGCTCCGATAGTAACAAAACAAAAAGCACTGGCAGCAGAATATAGTGCTGCTGCAAAAGCAAAAGATGAAGCCGCCAAAGATGAAATCGAAAAACGATTTGATGCTATTGACAATGAATTGAATGAACTTCAGATTCAATTTATTCAAGCTAATCCCACCAGTTATGTGTCGCTGGATGCCGTAAAAAGCGTTGCAGGTGCTGCACCGGAGGTAGATAAGATAGAACCACTGTATAATGGATTGTCGGAGCAGATTAGAAACACCACTTCCGGTAAAGAGTTTGCTCAAAAAATTGCGAAACTAAAGCTGGTAGCTGTTGGGGCAGTTGCCCCTGATTTTACGCAGGCAACTCCTGATAATAAGCAGGTGAAACTTTCTGCTTTCAGAGGCAAATACCTGTTAGTCGATTTTTGGGCATCGTGGTGTGGACCGTGCCGTAGAGAAAATCCGAATGTAGTGGCGGCTTATAATCGTTTTAAGGATAAAAACTTTACGATTCTAGGAGTTTCATTAGATAAAGATAAAGAGGCCTGGTTAAAAGCTATCGAGAAAGACCAGCTGACCTGGACCCACGTCTCAGATATTAAAGGCTGGGATAATGAAGTGGCGCAGCTATACGCTGTTCAGTCTATTCCGGCCAATTTTCTTATTGACCCTAATGGCAAGATCATTGCCCGAAATTTACGGGGAGAGCAATTGTTGGAAAAACTAGCGGAGGTTTTGAAATAAATAGAGTTGTTTCAAAATTAAAATATATTTCCCAAAACAGAATTTAATGCAACGATTTTAAATCAAGTTGCATCTTGATAACAAGGTTCACTGACTTAAATGTTCTATTGTTTACACTGGAAATCTATAAGATTATGCCGAAATAACAAGTAAACATTACGTATATATACAGTTTTTATACAATTTATCAACAAAACAGGCTCAATTTTCGAGTATAGGATGAACGAACGATGAACGAACGATCGACGAAGGATGAGCGAAGGATTGGAAAACTATAATTATTCTCTTTTTATACAATTCAATTTACAAACAATTAAAAATTAAAAAAATGGCAGAGTCTAAAAGCAATTTAGCTACCGAAGGCTTGAGTGGTCAGGTCGGTAATTTTGTATTTCGTCGCCGGAAGGCAGATGGTAAAGTATTTGTATCGGTACATCCTTCGGAACATGAGGGAGAGCCTACGGAAGCACAACTAAAAGTGCGATCAAAATTTCAGGAGGCGGTAATCTATGGAAAGTCAGTCCTGGCTGATCCTGCAACCAAAGCTATTTACACCGAAAAAGCTGCTCCCGGAAAATCGGCGTATAATGTAGCAGTAGCCGACTACTTTAATGCTCCAAATATTAAGGAAGTCGACTTGAGTAGTTATACCGGAGAAGTAGGTAGTACAATCCGAATAAAAGCAACCGACGATTTTGAAGTCGCAAGTGTGCAGGTCAAAATTGCAAATGCCGATGGTACCCTGGTGGAAGTAGGCAGTGCATTATCACAGTCGGACGGATTATTTTGGTTATATACCGCTACAAAGCTGAACGAATCACTTCTGGGTGATAAAATAACTGTTACTGTTTCCGATATTCCGGGCAATAGCACGGCTGAGGAAAAAACGTTGAAATAAATCGCATCCTGTAATACTTATTGAGTAAAAAATCATATCTAATGATCTGTTTTCTGATAGCAAAATGCAGATCAACAGACTTGTAACTCGTAACTATTTACTTGTAACTACTTCTTCGAAAAGCAGGTTTGTCATATAAGCTATGCAAATCTGCTTTTTTGTTGTCAACTATAGTCTTTCAAAAAAAAACAACTACATTTAAAGTGTCATTAATTAGATAATCAGATGAAGATAATTCAAACTATAAAGTGCATATTATTAGGGCTTATTGTTGTAGTCGCAAATTTAGTCTCGGCTCAGCAACCGGCTACTATTGCCAATAATAGTCAGAAAACGATTAATCTGTCATTGAACGAAAATCCGTTTCCGCCAGCTAAGGGGATTAAAGATAGCTTGTTGAAAGAGCTCCCCAATATCTATCGTTATGCGGCTCATGATGGAGAAAACTTTGTTAGCCAGCTGGCTTCGCATGAAGGAGTAGGTACTGAGCAGATCATTCCGGGCGAAATTTTAGATGTGCTGGGCATTTACCTGGGTTTAAGAGGTGGTGCAGGCAGTGAATTTATTTATTCCGTTCCTGGCTACCCCGCTTTGGTGAATGCTGCGGCTAGTGTGGGTGCTAACATAATATCAATTCCGCTGAATGCTAAGCTTGAAAATGATCTGGAAGCCATTGAGGCGCATATTACAGCTAAAACGCAAGCTGTTTTCTTGGTAAATCCTCACAATCCTTCGGGAACGGTCAGCGATAAAAAGCAGTTCCATGATTTTGTGAAACGTGTATCAAAACGAACGCTGCTGATTGTTGACGAAGCCTATCTGGAATATACTGATGATTTTGCGGGTCGTACCGCTGTTAATAACCTCAAGGAGGGCGATCAGGTGATTGTATTTCGTACTTTGGCAAAAGCGTATGGATTAGCCGGATTGTCGATAGGATATGCCGTTGGTCCTACAGACTTGTTACAGTATCTGAAAACTAAGGGGCTGGGTGATACACATTCTTTAAACCGCTTGTCGATAGTAGCTGCGGAAGCTGCCTTAAAGGATCAGGAGCATATAAGGCTTGTAAATAAGCTGGTAGCTCAGGAGAGGGTAAAATGGAACTCTTTCTTAGATAAATCAGGACTACAACATACGGCTTCCAGTGCCAATTTCGTATTTTTTGATATCCGGAAACCCTATGCCGATGTCCAGAAAAAACTGGCGACCGCCGGTATTATTATTGGTCGTGCATTTGAGCCCTATAGTACCTGGATACGCATCAGCATAGGATTACCGGATGATAATGCAAAAGTTCAGGCAGCAATTCTGGAAATAATAAGCCATTGATTTCTAAATTTAGCGATCAATAAACTCCGGCTTTAAATGCTGCAATGCTGTAAAATTTGTGTATTCTGTGTGCTTAACTAAACGAAATTGTATAATATACCATCAATAGGGTATATAAAATGCCTCTTTTTAGGTATTTCAGGTGTGCTCTTCAATATCTAATTTTGCATAGTCAAAAGATAAACAGCATGCGGAATTTACGCATAGTTGAAAATTGCTTATTAAATAAATAGTAAAATGAAATCTGTATTAGTAAAATGAAATCTGTATTAGTAAATATGTATATGTGTTGCTTCATGTCGTCATTACGATGTTGAACCGGCTATTTCATATTTATATAAAATAAATTTAAGAACAGTTGGTCGATAGTCGGTCAACTGTTTTTTTTGATATCTATAAACAGTAATAGATACTTATAATGATTGAATTTCTCTTTTCTGATTATAATAATTATTTAGTTAGTACTCGTTAGTAGTTTCTCTGAGAGTTTATTTATAGTTTGTTTCGATGTGAATCGCGATAAACTATAAATAATTCGTAAAACGTTCATAATCAAATTTACAAAATATACATCGCTGGTGTGAAGTTTATAGATAAGCTCTTATATCATCACTTCTTAGCATAAAAAAAATAATAGTATGGCTGGTTTTTCTATTACTTTCCAAAAAGCATTGGCTAAGGTTCTCAATCTTAAGCCTATTAAACATAGTAATGAATCTTTAAAAAATCAAGAAATTGTGGCAACAACTAAATTGAAATTTGAAACCCTGCAAGTACATGCAGGTCAGGTAGTGGATGGTAGTACCCATTCACGTGCATTACCTATTTATCAGACAACCTCCTATGTGTTCGACGATGCAAAAGATGGCGCAGATCTTTTGGACTGCGCAAGTTTGGAAACATTTACACCCGTTTACAAAACCCTACGACAGATGTGTTTGAAAAGCGCATTGCTGCTTTGGAAGGTGGCGTGAGCGGGTTAGCTACGTCATCCGGTCAGTCTGCCCAG
>Ga0302171_10000261_pt1 | contig 11992 bp, 11 predicted proteins | sample I_Fen_N2_2_FD_193495 | JGI IMG/M metagenome (GOLD analysis project Ga0302171, IMG submission 193495) | Peat permafrost microbial communities from Stordalen Mire near Abisko, Sweden - I_Fen_N2_2 | ecosystem: Environmental > Terrestrial > Soil > Wetlands > Permafrost | place: Sweden: Abisko... | reverse complement strand
CGAAGCTCAGGCCCAACAAGGCCAGGTCAACATTGATGGCAGCCTGCAGCAGATCGACACGCTGTCGTGCACCATCAATCAGGCCGTGGACGTGATCCGCACCCTGGCCACCGAAAGCACACAGATCGGCAGCGTGCTGGAAGTGATCCGCTCGATTGCCGATCAGACCAACCTGCTGGCTCTCAACGCCGCCATCGAGGCAGCAAGGGCTGGCGAGCAAGGTCGGGGTTTCGCGGTGGTAGCCGACGAGGTTCGCCTTTTGGCCCAGCGGACCCAGAAGTCCACGGCGGAAATCCAGTCGATGATCGAACAACTGCAAAGTCATTCCGAGGCGGCGGTCAAGGTGATTGGCGACAGTAGCCGGGCTTCGCAGCTGACCATCGAACAGGCGGGTCTGGCCGGGACAAGTCTGAATGCCATCGGCCAGGCGTTGCGCAACCTCAACGGCCTGAATGCGTCCATCGCCAGCGCCACCCTGCAACAGGCCCATGTGGTCGAAGACATCAACCAGAACGTCACCCAAGCCGCCGGGTTGTCCCACAGCACCGCGCTGGCGGCTGAACAATCCAGCAAGGCGAGCCTGAGACTGAAGGAATTGAGCGAGCAATTGAACGGTTTGCTCAGGCAGTTCCGGGTTTAATTCGAAAAAGATCGTCCGAACACGATCCGTGCCTCTGGCAGCGCCTGCAGGGTAAACGTCACCCTGTGAGGCGCCGCCAAAGGCTGCGATCGTTTGATCTTCAGTTACAATCCGCCCCCTCTTCGACTTCCCCCAAGGAAACTCCATGTCCGGGCTTGAACTGTTTGCCGCCGCCCTCGGTGTCATTGCCGTCTGGTTGACGGTCAAACAGAACCCCTGGTGCTGGCCGATCGGTCTGGTCATGGTGCTTGTCTATAGCTGGATCTTTTTCGAGGTGAAGCTGTATTCGGACATGCTGCTGCAAGTGATTTACGCCGCATTGCAGCTCTATGGCTGGTGGCAGTGGACCCGCGCTGGCGATGCGCATCATGGACGCGAGGTCAGCCGGCTAGGCAAACATGCGGTGGCGTCGGGACTGGCCATCGGTGCGGCGGGCAGTCTGTTGCTGGGCGCCGCCATGGCGCACTGGACCGATGCCGCCCAGCCTTGGCTCGATGCTTTCCTCACCGCCTTCAGCCTCGTGGCGCAATGGTGGATGGCGCAAAAGCGCTTGCAGTGCTGGCCGCTGTGGATCGTTCTGGATTGTATTTTCGTCGGTCTGTTCCTGTACAAGGGGATGTACGTGACGGCGGCCCTGTATGGCCTGTTCACCCTGCTGGCCATTCAAGGCTGGCGCTCATGGCGCAGCGATCCGGTGCTGTGCCCATGAAGGTGCTGGTGCTGGCAGGGCCGGAATCCAGCGGCAAAAGCTGGCTTTCGAGTGAGATTCACGCCAACTTTGGCGGCATATTGGTCGATGAGTACGTCAGGCACTTCATCGAAAGCGAAGCCCGGGAAACCTGCTACGATGATATTGAATCAATAGCACATGGCCAGCTGACTTGGGAGGATGTCGCACGTGCCTCACAACCGTCGCTACTGATCCTCGATACGCATCTTTTAAGCAACATTCTTTGGAGTCGTACGTTGTTTGGCGCTTGCCCGACCTGGATCGAACAGGCACTGCTGACCCGGCACTACGACATGCATTTACTGCTGAGCCCTGAAAACGTGGCCTGGCATGACGATGGACAACGGTGCCAGCCGCAACTGGCAGAACGCCAGGCGTTTTTCCAGGCCAGCCGCCAATGGCTTGAGCAGCACCACCAGCGTTATCAGGTACTTGAAGGTGATTGGCAACAGCGCAAGGACGCCGCCTTTGAGGCCGTGACACGCTTGCTCAAGGCCTGACAGGGCTACCCCGCCCTGTCACATATGTCCATTCCTGAAACACCCTCCCCCGCGCAAACCCTCGAACTAAAGCGGCCCGAGCGCTGCAGCAAGAAAATGTTAAGCCACTGATACAACCTGCCTCAAGCCACCTTGACGAGCAATGGCGCCCATCTGGACGGCGTTTTTGCGTGGCTTTGTCTCAGCGGTGATACAAATTTTTTTGACCGCCACGACAAATATTTACAACTTACTGTTTTTTAAAGAAAAACAAAAACCGGCACACCTTCTGCTCTCTTCCCCGCAGTGCTGATTAACACCAGCGCTCCACTTACAGAAGGAATTGCCGCCGTGGGGAAACTTGATAACCACATTTTTAGCCTCCTGCTGATCGGATGTGCATTGGGCTCAAGTGTTTGCCTGCCTGTACAGGCTGACAACGGCATCATCATTATCAAACGTGATGTCCAGGTGCGAAACGCGGTCACTCCGGCGTTAGCTCCCGATCCTAACCCCACGACCGCCAATGCCAACCCGTCGAAACAGATCCTCAATCAGACGAGCGAATTGAGCGACGGTGACTTTGCCAGCGTCGCCAGTGGAGCAGGCATTTCACGCCTGGTCGCCCAAGGCACCAATAACCTGGGCGGCAATATCACTAACCAGACACAACTTTCCAACCTACCCGCCGGGCGTTCGGGAAATTCGGGCAACAACAGCATCGCCAACATGGTCAATTCAAACGTCCAGCAAGGCCTGGGCGCTTTGAGAATCATAACGGGAGACCGTTGAGATGAATCGCACGCTGCTGATTATCGCCCTGCTTTGCAGTAGTACATCGGCCTTTGCCCAACCTCCTGTCATCAATAACGCCGAAATCGATAATTCAGGCGCGCAGTACCAAGGCAACTTCTCCGTCAACCAGGCGGCTGGCGATCTCCAGCAACAGGCCAACGCCCGAGCCATCGCCATTGGCCATGGAGCCAGTGCGACGGTACAGATTCGCCAACGGTTGCGCGGCCAGGTCGACCCCGCCATGGATGCGCACTCGAGCATCCAGGGTAACTCCTTCAGTAACGGCAACGGCGTACTGGGCGTGAACCAGAGTTCGGGCGCCAATACCCAGCAAGCCAACGCAGTGCGTATCAGCATCAGTGCTCAGCCGCAAAGCATCGACGACAGCGTCCTCATGCAACAGAACGTGACGCTGCTCAACAACTCCGATCCAACTGAGTCTGCACCAGGCTATCGCCAGGTCGCTACCAGCGACCAGGCCTTCACCGGTAGCCGCGGGGTAATTCAGTTGAATCAGAGCGCAGGGGTGGGAAACCGAATGGCCAACACCTTTAGCGTACGGGTCGCGGATTGACCCAAACAGGTAGTTTCAACACTTAACCTAAAATAAGTACGGAGAATCACCATGAAACCTTCGATGGCATTAAAGCCTCTGGTTTTCGCAATTGCTGCGGTCATGGCTGTTGCTGTACAAGCTAACGATCGCCGTAATGACCACCAAAACGGCAATCACACTCCTCCACCAACCGTAATCCCTGTTAATGCAACTGCCAATGCGACCGATAGCCAGACCAGTACCGGTAACCGCATCTATAACGAAGGGACTCAAAACTCAGCCGAGATGAGCAGTTCCGGCTCTGGCGCCAGCGGCAATGTCGGCGTCAACGTGGCGGCAGGCAGCGGCAACCAACAAGACAACGCGGCCGCCATCGCAAACGCCAGCTCCACCTCCAGTCTGGATAACAGCTTCGTGTTCGGCACTGCCAATGCCAACTCTAAAGTCACGCAATACGGCAACAACAATCGGGTCGACAACTACTCCACCACATCGTCTGCGGTGATGAGCGGCTCGGGGAATGGTGGCAGCGGCAATATGGGGATCAACATTGCTGGTGGCGACCTGAACCAACAGAAAAACACCATGGCAATTGCCAACTCCAATGCACCGCTCGGCAGCGCGATGGCCACTGCCTCGGCCGATCAAAGCAGTCCTGGCCTGACTGTGAACAACGGTGCCGATCGGACTACCCGCCTGGATACACTGACGTTTACCAAAACGTCTAGCGGCAGTTCCAATTACAACAAAAACTCCAACTTGAGCGTAGACAAGAGCGCTTCCAGCAACTGGGCCGCGAGCGGTTCCAACAGCTTCGATGCAAGCGGATCGAAAAGCTTTGATGCCAGCGGATCCAGAAGCGCGAATTCCAATGCTTCCAGCAGTGCTTCTTTCGATGCTTCTCTGAACGCTAACCTGGACGCGTCGGCAACTGCGAACAGATCGGTCACCTGGAACAATGGTGGCGCCGATCACACCCGCAGCAGGTCTGCTGATGCATCGCTGACCGCATCGCTTGATGCATCGGCCAGTGGTTCTCTCAACACGTCGAACAGCAACTCGTCCGACTCGTCCTACACAAAATCGCACGACTCCTCGTTCACAAAATCGTATGACTCCTCGTACGACAAATCAGGCGAGAAATCGTCTGCGTCTTCTAAAGACGTAACGAAGAGCTACAGCGAAAGCAGTTCATTTGATTTGAGCAACACCTACTCCTATCAAGTGCTGACTCCAACCGGCTGGGCAAACCCTGTGACCAACACCGCAACCCTGAGTGGTTCGGTGAATGGCGGCAGCGGCAACCTGGGTGTCAACGTGGCTGCTGGTGTGGGCAACCAACAAAGCAACTCGCTGGCCATCTCCAACCAGTCGTTCTAATGCTGTCTCTGGAGGCCCCCTTACGGGGGCCTTTTTTCAATATGACCAGAGGGCATCCCCCCATGCGCATTATCGCCTTGGCATTTTTGCTTTGCGTGACCAGTGTGATCGAGGCTGCACAAATGCCGCTGTCCGTCCTGCCGGGCGGTGCGGTGGTATTCAAGCCGATCCAGAGCATCCGCGAGCGTAAATTTGCCGACCTGGTGCAACAGAAAACCGACTTCAGTTGCGGCGCAGCAGCGCTGGCGACCATTTTGCGCCAAGCCTATTGGCTGGACGTCACAGAAGACCAGATCATCGAAGGCATGCTGGCACACTCCGACCAGGATCTTGTCCGCGTTCAGGGCTTCTCCATGCTCGACATGAAGCACTACGTGGAAAGCATCGGCATGCGCGCCCGTGGCTACCGGGTGGCGCCGGAAACCTTGAGTGAAATCAAAATCCCGGTGGTGGTACTCATGGATATCCGTGGCTACAAACATTTTGTAGTCATGCAAAGGGTCCATGAGGGCTGGGTCTATATCGGAGATCCGGTACTCGGTCATAAACGCTACAAAGTCGACGACTTTGTCAAAGGCTGGAACGGCATCATCTTTGCCGTCATCGGTCAGGGCTACGACAAAACCAATGTGTTGCTCGACCCGCCGTTGCCACTGAGCGCCAAGAATCGCATCAACACCTTCAACCCAGTGCAAGACGCCGAGTTGATGGATTTCGGATTCATCCAAAGCGACTTTTTCTAATAACAAGGGAGCACGAAGCTCCGGGAGTATCCAATGAAGACTCCAATCTGGCTGGCGGTGGCTTGCCTCGCCGCCAGCCTGCCAACCCATGCAGAGACTTTCAAACCCATCGAACTGAATGACCAGGAATTGGCGAGCCTGCGCGGCCGCTTTGTCATGCCCGGACGCATCATCAGCTTCGGCATCGCCATGACCAGCACCTGGCAAAATGCCAACGGTGAAGTGATCGGGGCAACGTCCTCGATGCAGATTCAACAATCCACCATCCAGCCACAGTTCTACGTGTCGAAGATCGATGAAAAAGGCACTGGAACGTCGCAATCACAAGGCACCGGCACCGTCACTGGCGGCAACGGCCTCAACAGCACCGGAGGAGTCACACAAGTCGTGCGTGCTGCCGGTGACTACAACACGGCCTACAACAATGTTGATATCAACGTGACCAAGGCCAATCAGGCACCAGCCACACAGCAGCAGGGCCAGGCATTGGCCGCTGGCTCGACATTAACCGGCGCCAACGGTGCGGGTTCGATGAGCGTTTCCTCGACCGGTAGTGGCATACAACTCAACATTCTGGCCAACAACAACCAGGGCAGTACGGTACAACGCCTGGCCCAGGGCGGGCTGCTGCAGAACACGACGCTGCTCGGCGCCGGCAACCAGGTCCGCAACATCACATCGCTCAATGTCGTGCTGCGTGACACCGTTCCGACAGCCGGCTCGCTGAGCGGCAATCTGGACCAGCTCAGAGGGCTACGCACCAGCGGATTCTGATCTACGCTCAGTGTCACCAGACGTGTCAGAAGGGACGGCTCACCCATGCATCGATCTTTAACGTTCAGGGCTATCGTTTGTTTGAGTAGCCTGGCCCCGGCTTCATTGCTGTACGCAGCACCGGATCCCCAGGTCGAAGCACTAAAACAAGAACTCATGGAGCTGAAACAACGTTACGAAGCACAACAGAACGCGCTGATGGTACTCGAGCAGCGCGTTCGCCAGGTCGAAGAAACACCGGCGACACCGGCGCCCAAGCGCCTGACCAAATCCCCCGCGGAAAAGATCAAGGGTGGCCAGACAGTGGCCACCTCTGGGTCCGGAGCCACGGGCAGTTCATACGGTCAGTCGCTCAAGGATGACTCGGAGCCTGCGCAAAGCGTTTCCAACCTGTATGACGAAGCCAGCGGCTTCTTCGGAGGCGGCAAGTTCAGCGTCGAAACCGGCCTGACCTACACGCACTACGATACCCGCGCGTTAACGCTCAACGGCTTCCTGGCACTGGACTCGATTTTTCTCGGCAACATCAACATCGACCGCATCAAGGCGGATAACTGGACCCTGGACCTGACCGCGCGTTACAACGTGGCTCAACGCTGGCAGTTCGACATCAACGTTCCCGTGGTTTATCGCGAATCGACGTATTCCTCCGGTGGCGCCGGTGGCGCAGGCCCGGTGACGTCGGATGCATCCGTCACCCGCGACCCGACCATCGGCGATATCAACGTTGGCGTTGCCTACAAGTTTCTCGATGAGTCGGAGAACTATCCCGACGCGGTCGCCACACTGCGCATCAAGGCACCAACGGGTGAAGACCCTTACGGCATCAAGCTGATCGAGGACCCGAACAACAATAACCTGGCGGTACCCGAAAGCTTGCCGACCGGCAACGGGGTCTGGTCGATCACCCCGGGCATCTCGCTGGTCAAGACCTTCGACCCTGCCGTGCTGTTCGGCAGCCTGGCGTATACCTACAACATGGAAGACTCGTTCAGCGACATCAGTCCCCAAGTCAACTCCAAGGTGCCAGGAGACGTGAAACTCGGCGATTCCTGGCAGATCGGTGCCGGCATCGCATTCGCCTTGAACGAGAAGATGAGTATGTCGTTCTCGTTCACCGATCAGTTCGCCCGCAAGAGCAAGATCAAGCCGGACGGGGGTGAGTGGCAATCCATCACCAACAGCGATTACAACTCGGCCAACTTCAACATCGGCATGACCCTGGCAGCAAGCAATAACCTGACGATCGTCCCGCAACTGTCCATCGGGATGACCGACGACGCGCCCGACTTTTCCTTCAGCCTGAAATTCCCTTACTACTTCTAATGCTGCGACAACAAAAAGCCCGCTGTTTCAGCGGGCTTTTTCGTGGGTCCTACGCGCTATTGGAGCATTGACCTGCAGCCATACACCCCGCTACTCAACGTATCTGATGCTTGTGCAGCAAACGGTAGAAGGTCGGCCTGGATATCCCTAATACCTTGGCGGCGATGCTCAAGTTATCGCTATGACGGTTAAGCACATCACACAACGCCTGACGTTCTGCCCGGTGTTTGTAGTCTTCCAGCGTGCCCATCGGCGCGGAAACAGTTTGATGGCTGATCAGCCCCAGGTCTCGCGCTTCGATCTGCCGGCCTTCGGCCAGAACCAACCCGCGCCGTACCCGGTTGGCCAGTTCGCGAACATTGCCCGGCCAGTCATGCTTGCCCATGGCTATCAACGCATCCTCACTGAAGCTGCGCGGACGGCGGCCGGTTTCATGACTGTAGAAATGGGAAAAGTGGTTGGCCAACATCGACAAATCGCCATTGCGCTCACGCAGGGGCGCGGTCGAGACCTGCAAGACGTTCAGGCGATAATACAGATCTTCGCGAAAGCGCTTCTTCTCGATCGCGGCCTCAAGATCGACGTGGGTCGCGGCCAACACCCGTACATCCACGGGAATCGGCTGACTGCCACCCACCCGCTCGATGTGCTTCTCCTGGAGGAAGCGCAACAGGTTCGCCTGCAGTTCAAGAGGCAGGTCACCGATTTCGTCGAGGAACAGCGTACCGCCATTAGCCGCTTCTATTCGCCCGACCTTGCGTTGATGGGCCCCAGTAAAGGCCCCTTTCTCGTGACCGAACAGTTCGGACTGGATCAGGTGCTCGGGAATCGCGCCACAATTGATCGCGACAAAGGGTTTGTTGTGGCGCAACGATTGCCGATGCAGCGTGCGGGCGACCAACTCTTTACCTGTCCCGCTTTCGCCGCGAATCAACACTGGAGACTCCGTCGGCGCCAGTTTGCTCAGGAGCTTGCGCAACTCGCGTATTGGCTTGCTGTCACCGAGCAACTCGTGCTCGGGCTGATCGATATGCACCGTGCCCTGGCCGCGAAGACGGGCCATGCCGAAAGCCCTGCCCAGCGTCACCTGGACTCTGGAGACATCAAAGGGCAAGGTATGGAAATCGAAAAACCACTCGCAGACGAAATCCCCGACATTCTGCAGTCGAAGCACTTCCTGGTTGAGCACGGCGATCCACTCGGTGCCGCTGCGGCTGATCACCTCTTTGACGGCGTCCGGGTGCTCAAGATGCCAAGGCTGCAAACGCAACAAGCCTACGTCACACGTTCGGTCGGTGGCGTTTTCCAGCGTGCAGCTGTCAACGTCCCAACCCACGGAGCGTAATCCGGGCAACAGCTGATGGCAGTCGTCGCACGGATCCACCACAAGTAAACGTCTTAAGGCAGGCGCATCGCTCATGACTGTTCCTTGGCGCCAAAGTCAGGAAAAATTATTAAAAACAGTCATTTGGCAAACCTGACTGTAACATTAGCAAGAATTTGACAGGGCCTTGTATCGTTTGACTATAGAGCGGTCCTGGTATTAGTTATAAGAAGAGACTTTGATAAAAACACCTGACAAGCCCAGGTTTTCATTCAGCGTTCAAAATGACTCGGGCCAACCGGGTATATGAAAGAAAGTTGAAATTTCTTTTGATTGCATGTGACCCGAACCACCCTTGCGGGCATCAGTACAAGTAACCAGCCGAAGGGTCAGCCCAACCGTCGGCCTATCACTTGATTGGGCATACCGAGGGAACATCCAATGAACGCCCCGCTCCGTATCAACGAAGCTCTTCTGATTGCCGACCGCGCATTCCAGCCTTTCCAGTGCGTGGCCTGGGCGCCACAGGACGGCAACGGTGAACTCAGCCTGACCGTTATCGATCGCACCAAAAACAGTATAGGCCGCAAGCTGATCCCGAGCAGCGCCTACACCGACCCGGCACAACTTGAACGCCTGCTCAAACAGGCTCGTGCCGAGTTGAGCCACGAAGGTTACACGCTCCAGTCGTGGACGATGCCGCATTAATATTTTTTTGCGGATTACTCCGGGGTAATCCGCGCCCTTCCCCGTCGTTAACAGGTTGGCTGATCATTGCCAGCTGAACTTATGACATGCCTTTATTCGAACTTCCCGTGTGCCTTTATACATTGCAGGCTTGCCACTGGTTCGAAAAGACACTGTTGTGGCACACAGCGACCCTCCACCCGTTAGTTATGACAGTTGTGCATTCAACCATTCAGGTTTTGAATATTCTCCTTATACAGTCGCCACCCAATTCCCGGATCAGGACGACTCGCAAGGAGATGCGTGCATGTCAAGCCAGTCCGTTGTGGCTTCGCCCTCAACACTCAGTCATGCAGGGCAACTGGATCCTGCATTCGCCACCCAAGGCAAATCCCAGGTCTATTTCGCCGGCAGTCTTTCAAGCATCGCCCATGACGTCGCAATAGATTCCCAGGACCGCCTGTTGGTGGCGGCCAAGGTAGGCACCCCGGGCGGCAGTCGCTTCGGTCTGGCTCGCCTGCTGGAGGATGGCTCGGCGGATCTCGCCTTTGGCAATCAAGGCAGTGTCATCGGACAGTTCCAACAAGGTTTCGAAGCCATGGCTACCAGGGTTCGCGTGCTCCCCGATGAGCGCATTCTGGTCGTCGGCCTGCACTACGAAAATACGCACTTCACCCTCCCCGCACTGGCATTGTTTGACCCACAGGGCCGTCCCGTTCAGGACTTCGGTGACAATGGTCGCTGCATCGTGCGTCTGCCAGGCAATCTCTCCCATGGTATGCGTGATGCCTGGCTTCCACCCGGTGTACCGGGCGCCGAAGCCTGCGATGTGGACGTTCAAGCGGACGGTCGGATCCTGCTGATGGCCAACCATCACTTCGAACGGGCCGATCATGCCGGCCTGCTCATTCGGCTGAACCCCGACGGATCGCTGGACAGCACATTCAATGGTCGCGGGTTCGTGATCGTCAGGCACTTGCTGATGAACACGTGGCTCAGCAGCCTGAAGATTCAGTGTGACGGGCGAATCCTTGTGGGCGGGTCGATCAACCTCCCCGGAGAAGGATTGCTGGCCCGTTATCGCGCGGACGGCAGTCTCGACACCCATTTTGCCGTGGACGGCTTCATGAGTTTCGTGGCGCGGGGGCATAGCGCTCAGGTCAACCGGATCGTCCAGCAAGACAATGGCGACGTGCAGTGTTTCGGCAGCAGTCGTGAGCCGATGCGCTGCCTGGCCTTGAAAGTCCACATCAATGGCCGCCCGGACAGTCACTGCAACGGCGGGCAGCCGCAATTGCTGGAAATCGCCAATAACGGTTGCCAATGGACCGCCGCACAGGCGCAACCGGACGGCAGTGTGGTGGTAGCCGGCGCAACCATTGGTGGCGTCGAGGCCGACTTTCTGCTGGGTCGATACTCGCCTGACGGCCAGCTCGATCCAGACTTTGGCGATGGCAACGGTTGGGTTCGCACCCGTCTCGGTCGCAGCCTGGACACCGCCACCTCGGTGGCCGTGCAGCGTGATGGAAACATTGTCGTGGGCGGTTATTCCCTGGACGGCCACTATCGGGCGATCGTCGCCCGTTACCTGGCTTAGCCCACTGGATTTTTCCTACACTTGATCTTCCCTTCCGCTTACGGCAAGTTGCGCGCTTCTTAATACAAGGAGCAGCCAATGTCCGGCTCGATGGCCCAGGCGTTCGCGCGTAATTTTCTGGGCAACTCACCCCGCTGGTACAAGGTTTGTATTGTCGGTTTCCTGATTCTCAATGCCCTGGTGCTGTGGACAGCAGGTCCGGTGGCAGCCGGCTGGTTGCTGGTGCTGGAATTCATATTCACCCTGGCCATGGCGCTCAAGTGTTATCCACTGATGCCTGGCGGCTTGCTGCTCGTCGAAGCGTTGTTGCTGAAAATGACCACGCCACAGGCGCTCTATGACGAGCTGGTTCACAACTTTCCGGTGATCCTGCTGCTGATGTTCATGGTGGCCGGCATCTACTTCATGAAAGACCTGCTGTTGTTCCTGTTCTCGCGGTTGCTGCTTGGGGTCCGCTCCAAGGCGCTGCTGTCGTTGATGTTTTGCTTTTTGTCGGCGTTCCTGTCGGCCTTTCTCGACGCCCTGACCGTGACAGCCGTCATCATCAGTGCTGCCGTCGGTTTTTACTCGGTGTACCACCGGGTGGCCTCGGGCACCGATCCCCGCCAGGACGGCGAGTACGGCGATGATCGGCACCTGCCTTCCCTTCATCATGGCGATCTCGACCAGTTTCGTGCGTTTCTGCGCAGCCTGCTGATGCACGGTGCCGTCGGTACGGCGCTGGGTGGCGTGTGCACGCTGGTGGGTGAACCGCAGAACCTGCTGATCGGCCATGAAATGGGTTGGCATTTTTCCGAGTTCTTCCTGAAAGTCGCTCCGGTTTCACTCCCTGTCCTGGTCGCGGGTCTGGTCACCTGCGTCCTGCTGGAAAAATTGCGCTGGTTCGGCTACGGCACCTTGCTGCCGGACAACGTCCGCGCCGTGCTGGCCAATTACGCCGCCGAGGACAATGCCGAACGCA
>Ga0302171_10000252_pt1 | contig 12120 bp, 12 predicted proteins | sample I_Fen_N2_2_FD_193495 | JGI IMG/M metagenome (GOLD analysis project Ga0302171, IMG submission 193495) | Peat permafrost microbial communities from Stordalen Mire near Abisko, Sweden - I_Fen_N2_2 | ecosystem: Environmental > Terrestrial > Soil > Wetlands > Permafrost | place: Sweden: Abisko... | reverse complement strand
TCGGCCTGCTGGAGCTGACGGCGGGCGGTACGCTGTTTCTCGATGGCGTTGGGGAAATGAGCCCGCGTTTGCAGGTGAAACTTCTGCGCTTCCTGCAGGACGGTTGCTTCCGTCGTGTAGGCAGTGATGAAGAGGTTTATCTCGATGTGCGAGTGATTTGTGCGACCCAGGTCGATTTGTCCGAGTTGTGCGCCCGTGGAGAGTTTCGTCAGGACCTGTATCACCGCTTGAACGTGTTGTCGCTGCACATCCCGCCGCTGCGCGAATGCCTCGACGGTTTGGCGCCGCTGGTGGAGCACTTCCTCGATCAAGCCAGTCGACAGATCGGTTGCCCGTTGCCAAAACTCGCGCCGGCGGCCATGGAGCGACTCAGTCATTACCATTGGCCGGGCAACGTTCGGCAGTTGGAAAACGTGCTGTTTCAGGCGGTGTCGCTGTGTGAAGGCGGCACGGTCAAGGTCGAGCATATTCGCTTGCCTGATTACGGTGTGCGTCAGCCCCTTGGCGATTTTTCCCTCGAAGGTGGGCTGGATGAGATTGTCGGGCGTTTCGAAAAGGCAGTGCTGGAGCGGCTGTATTCCGAGCATCCGAGCAGTCGGCAATTGGGTAAGCGGTTGGGGGTTTCCCACACCACCATTGCCAATAAGTTGCGTGATTATCAGGTTGGGAAAGACAACGCCTGATCCTGTGGCGAGGGAGCTTGCTCCCGCTCGGGCGCGAAGCGGCCGTAAAGCCATCCTAAACTACGCTAGTGTGCCCTCTCTGAAATAAGTTTCTAACCTGAGCGAACTGGAAAGCTCGATCACCACATTCCTGGCACTGCGAAATGCGCAGCCGACTCGCTATGTCTGGAGCGCCAAAGGGGAGGGCGGTTGCAGGAGCTGAATGCAACACGGTTATTGAATTGTCATGGGAGTATCGTGCCGCATCGCAATGGCCTTTTGCATCACCTCACTCATCACCTCGATCGGACATTTGAAATCGAAGCATTTACGTGGGCGTATATTCAATTGCAAGGCAATGGCATCTAACTGTTCTTGGCTGTGTCCCGACAAGTCCGCCCCTTTGGGCAGGTGCAGGTACTGGCGGATCAGCCCGTGGATATTTTCATTACTGCCGCGCTGCCAAGGGCTGTGCGGGTCGCAGAAGTAAATCGCCACCCCGGTGCTCTGGGTAATCTCCGCGTGCCGCGTCATCTCTCGGCCCTGGTCGTAGGTCATGCTCCTGCGCATCGCCAACGGCATGCTATTGAGCGCGGCGCTGAAGCCCTCCATCGCTGAGGTTGCGGTCGCGTCATTCATCTTCACCAGCATCAGGTAGCCACTGGTGCGTTCCACCAACGTGCCTACGGACGAGGCGTTGGCCTTGCCCTTGATCAAGTCGCCTTCCCAATGCCCAGGCATCAGACGGTCTTCAATCTCCGGCGGGCGCACATGAATGCTGAACATCTCGGGGATCTGGCCGCGCCGATCCACGCCGCCTGAGCGTGGCCGGCGGGCCGTTTTGCCTTGGCGCAGACAGATGATCAGTTCCTTGCGCAGTTCGCCGACCGGCAGGGCATAGATCGCGTTATAGATCGTCTCGCGGCAGACGTAGGCATCTCTAAGGCTGGGAATGTTCATGCTGCATACCTTGCCGGCAATCTGCTCGGGAGACAAACGCTCGCGCAGCATATGGGCCACCAACTCGAAGCGTTCGCTACCCGGCAACAGCTTTCGCATCGGCCGACAGGTTTGGCGGCGGGCTTGCATTTGTTGCTGGGCCGCACGGGCCGAGTAACTACCACAGACCTCTCGATTGCGGCGTAACTCCCGGCTGATGATCGAAGGAGATCGTTCGATCAGCCGAGCAATTCGACGCTGGCTGAGACCCTGGACATGACCGATTAGAATGGCGGCGCGTTCTTCGACGCTGAGTTCGTGATAAGACATGGGGCAGCACCGTACCGGAAAGGTCAGGTGTTGCACTCAGTTTTTGCCGCCGCCGAGGATATTCTGAACAAGATACAGCGAGCCCATTAGGCAATGGCCTCACCGGCATTAGGATCTTTATTTGTGAGACAGCACACTAGCAGTGTAAAATTTAAGCTGTTAGAAAATGGTAAAATTAGCATAAAGCAGGTACTGGCCCAATGTCCAGATTTGACGGAGAGCGAGAAACTAATTTTGCTAAGCAATGCTGATACGGCGTTGAAAACTATTATCGCCTTGTATCCGAAAATTTCAGACGAGCTGCAAGCAAGGTTGGTCGCCGACAGGGATCGCAGTGTGAGAAAGAGTCTTGCAGAAAATTCTAGTTTTATCAAAGAAGTCCAGGAAATCTTGGCTGAAGATACAGGCAGCGATGTAAAGGTATCGCTGTCAAACAACCCAGGACTGTGTCTAGATTAAGAGAAAAAACTGAGATTGAAAAATATGTAATGAAAAATAGGCATATGTTTCGCGTAAGAGGGGGGCTTAAGGAACCGCTGATTAATTCTGATTTTTGTCTCTATAACCAGTCAGGAAGCTTTGAGTTATAATAGACATCAGTCAGTTTTAGAATTAATCAGCGGTTTCCTAGACAAACTGCTCCCATTCCTGGAGAACGACAATGCTGCAGAAGTCAGCAAGTTGCTCTGGTAGAGCGCGATGGGGACGCGGATTGTAGTATTTTAGATGATGATTGGTATCTAATTTTGTTTTGAGAAAATACTCATCTCTGATAATTTTGATGCCATTTCGCTCTTGAATGCATCAATTTTACTAGATTGAATGTTTGATTTTTCCGAGGGCGGCTGAATCGTGTTAGGTATGACTTTCTCAACGAGGCTAGATAGTAATGGTTGGGGTGGTTGTTCTCCAATGTGTTTCTCACCAAAAAAAATAGAAACGGGTGTATTGTGCTTCGATCGATGACCAGGCATTGGAATAGCGTTAGAGTTTGTATGCTGATTGAATGTATTTAAAATCAACTGATCCAAGCATTCAGTCACACTTGTATTCTGCCGATTAGCCAGATCGTTTAGTGCATTTTTGGTCGATATTTTCAAGGAGAAATTACAAGATATTTTTCCATTGGAGCGATCCCTAAATTGTTTTTGATTCCAGGCTGCTTTCATTCGTCTAATAAATTCTCGATTATCGCTATTGTCTGTAATGCTTTCTCCAAACGACTTAATATCTGCGTAGGAAGAAAGGTGTGTATAATTTGAACCGTTCCTAAGGATATAGCGTATAGCCCACTTTATTTGCATAGGGTTTTTCGCGGAAATCCATGTGAATACCCCTCCTGACGTGCTCATTTAATTCCCTCTCATATGTTTTGGCTTGCCCATCCTAATCCTTTCCAGGTCACTATCACAACGTAACGTTACGGAGTGAAATTACGGAGTGATAAGTTGTCAATCGACACAAAAATAATACAGGGTGTTTTTCTGCGATATAATAGATTTACTCAAAAAATCAGGAGATAGCGCTGCCATGCATCACCGTTTACTACGCTTGGAATTAGACTCCATCAGCCCAGAGGTAAAGTTTTTTCTCGTCCGATTCTTGCAGTTGTACAGTCTTGATGACTCTGTAAGTCTGGGCATTAAGGCGCTCGCACAAGCGATCGGGGTTACGGATCGCATCGTGACTCGATCAATCACAGAGTTGGAGGCGCTGCAGCTTTTGATTCACCGGAAAATTGTGACGGGGAGAGGTCGTCCAAGGAGTGAGTATCAGTGCTCGGCTCGGCTTGAGAAGCTGCTTGAGGATAATAGAGACCCCGTGACACTGGTCCACAAAAGCCGAATTGATCACTTGCTGCATAGCGCCAATCAGATGCATGGCGAAAAGTTGAGTATTACCAACCGACTGCTGCTGGCGGTGCTGCTCAGTCATTCCGATCTATTTGGCGCTGTCAGGGATCAGTCGTTATCCGATTTGTCCAGGAAAACAGGTCTGAACCGAGAGCGTGTAAAATCACAGATTTACAAACTTAATTCATTGGGAATCATTCGTTCATGGATACATGGAGCCACAAACGCCCAACTGTTTGGACCTACAAAGTCGATTTACTTTCTAAACCTTCATCATCTGCTGCTAAGTCAGGGCGGTCATCCTGCCATCACAATAGTGTACCCATTTGAGAAATTTTCATATAATAAAAATCTGGCTGAAGCAGGAATGATTCTGCATAAGTCGATAAATATAAAAAAACCTGAATTTTTTTACATTATAATTTTCATGATTTTTTACCGAGCGATAATAAATTTAATAAGCTTTATGAATTGTTCGAGCCAAGTGCGCGAAATTTGTTGGTTTCGAAATTGCTACAAGCAAAGATTGAAGAGTATGCTTCGATGTTACTTTCCAAGTGCTGGAATACTGAACTTTTGACGAATACTTTACTGTCTAAAACCGAGAATACAAAATTTTTTATAGATGACGAGATACTCAGGCGCATTGATAAAGATTTTAAAAGTACAATCGGTACAGGCAGTCAATCGGACACAAGCGATAGTAGTAACCTATTGTCAGAATTCATTTATCATGTCGCTTTTTGTTTAGCTCGGAAAATCCAAAAGCTGCCATCAATCATAGATGAAATATCAGATGAAAAAGTAGATTTTCTGATTCTGTTCAGCGCAATCGTAGGGGGTGACCCACGTTTATACAAAAGATCTATATTGCTTTTGGCCATGCCCCGAAGGGAGGACAGTGAACGTAAATGTTACATATTTACGGGAGGTAATGACTCACAGCAAAGATTTAACGTCCTCAATCAAGAAGATGATATTTCTCTTGAAGATCGATACAAATATGGGCTGATCACAAAAGTCAAGGTCCCAAAGCGATATGGGCTAAGCAGATGACCGGTACTAAAAGCAATTATTTATGGATGATATATCAATTTTGTAATTGAAATTTCTGAGTTGCGAATGGCCATTTGAAATAAGTTTTGAACATTGTTCGTTGAACATATACTACATCAGCGCTTTACTTTAGGAGTTCGCTGATCAATTAAGATTTTGCCTCTTTAACCAAGCTGGAGCTCTTGGTTTATAAGGTGGACATTAACCGGTTTTCGAATTCATCAGCGTCTCCTTAGATACTCATAAAATTCTTTCCACGTCCCGTGGCAAACATTAAATAAAAAAATCTTAGATCTATATCACTCATCTGTACTCCCTACGGTATTGACTGCGGTAGGGGATTTGGCGTGCTTGCTTGTTGGCTCTGCACGCTCATTACTTGAGAGGATCTACGTATGTATAGCCCTTGCCCAAGCTGCAACTCTGGACGAATAGTCACGAAAAATATCGGTAAACAAACGGGTGGATTGATGGGAGCCGCCGGCGGTGCGGCCAGTGGCGCCGCGGGTGCCTTGTCGGGCGCGGAAGCCGGCGCGATTTTAGGTGTAGTTGGAGGGCCGGTGGGGATCGCCATTGGCAGTATTGCCGGGGCGATTCTCGGTGGTCTGTTCGGTGGGGTTGCAGGAGGGGTCGCCGGAGCCACGCTAGGTGCACAGATGGATGACAAGGTGCTGAATAACTACCTGTGCCTGGAGTGCGGTTACCGCTTCAGCGTCAACCGCTAAGTAGTGATGAACTGACCTCGTTGGTCGCTGACAGCGAGGCCATTCCTTTTATTCGCAAGGAATCATTCCCATGGCTCATCTCGTTGAACAAATGGCCTATGTGGGTGCTACGCCCTGGCATGGTCTGGGCAGTCGCCTCTCCCCCAAACAACCGCTCGAAGTCTGGCAGCACGAAGCGGGTATGGATTGGAAGATCCAAGACAGCCCAGTGCATTTCAAATCCGAGAGCATCGGTTCCCTGGGATCGATTCACACCTTCCCTGAACAGAAAGTGCTGTACCGCTCCGACACTAAGGCCCCGTTGTCGGTGGTTTCTCAGCGCTATCAGGTGGTACAGCCGCGTGAGGTCTTGGAGTTCTATCGCGATCTCACCGATGTCTCGGGCTACGAGCTGGAAACCGCTGGGGTACTGAAAGGCGGTCGCAAGTTCTGGGCTCTCGCCCGTACAGGGCAGACAACCGCGCTGAAGGGTAACGACCAGGTGAATGGCTACCTGCTGCTGGCCACCTCCTGTGATGGCACCTTGGCCACCACCGCCACTCCCACCACGGTGCGGGTAGTTTGCAACAACACGCTGACCATCGCTCTGGATGGCACCACCCGAGCGATCAAGGTGCCGCACAACACCCGCTTCGATCCGCAGGCGGTGAAAAAGCAGTTGGGTATCGCCGTCTCCCAATGGGACACCTTCATGCACCACATGCGCATGCTGTCTGAACGCAAGGTTCAGTGGCATGAAGCCATGGGCTTCTTTATGAATGTGCTGTGCGATGCCAGTCCTAGCAGTCCGCTACCGGCGGTACTGCCCAACGAGCGGGCGTTACGCAAGGTTCAGAGCCTGTATGAAGGGCAGGGCCGCGGAGCGACCCTGGAGTCAGCGCAAGGAACTGCGTGGGGCTTGCTCAATGCGGTGACCGAGTACGTTGATCACGAGCGTCGCGCCCGAAGTACTGAATACCGCATGGACTCGGCCTGGTTTGGCCAAGGTGCGGTGATCAAACAACGCGCCCTGCAGGCCGCACTGCAACTCGCCGCTTAGTCCTACTCACCCACTCAACGCTCAAAGCGCCCGGTCAGCTTCTGCTGGCCGGGCGTTTTTTATGCCGAACAGGAAAACATCATGAGTACGCAAACTCTACAACAACCCAGTAGTAAACCCCGTCCTGCCTTACGCCTGGTGGGCACCAAACAACTGCCTCGTGAGGAGTGGCTGGTCGTGCGTAAACAAGGCATCGGCAGTTCGGATGCCGCCGCAGCCGTCGGGCTTAATCCGTACAAATCCCAACTGGAGCTGTGGCTGGAAAAAACCGGGCGAGATACCTCACTGCCCAAACTCGATCCACAGGATGAAGACAGCCCAGCTTACTGGGGCAACATTCTGGAGCCGATTGTCGCGACCCATTACACCAAGCGTAGTGGCCATCGGGTCCGCCGGGTCAATGCGGTGCTGCAGCATCCTGATCCAAAACTGGCCTGGATGCTGGCCAACATCGACCGAGAGGTGATCGGCGCGCCTGAGGTACAGATCCTCGAATGCAAAACGGCCGGTATCAACGGGGCTCGCCTCTGGAAAGAAGGTGTACCGGAGTATGTGCAGTTGCAGGTCATGCATCAGCTCGCCGTCACCGGCAAGCAGGCGGCGGATGTGGCGGTACTGCTCGGTGGCCAGCACCTGGAGGTCCATCGCATCGAACGGGACGAATCGATGATTGCTCGGCTGATCGACCTGGAGCGGCTGTTCTGGGATTACGTGGTCAGTGACACCCCACCGCCGGCCGATGGCACGGCCTCAGCGGAAGCGGCATTGCGCTGCCTCTACCCCGAGGATCACGGTCAGACCCTGGACTTCAGCCAACACACGGAGTTGACCAGCACCTACCTGGAGCTCAAGGCTGTTCGCCAGCGCATGGCCCAGCAAGAGACCCGCGAGGCGCAGCTCAAGCAGATCCTGCAGCAAGCCATGGGCGCAGCCACGCGGGCCGAGTTTGCCGAGGGCTACATCAGCTGGAAAAAGTCCAAGGACAGCCTTGGGCTGGATGTCGAACAGATGCTCAAGGACAAACCCTACCTGCAGGCCCGCTACCCCAAGATCAAAACAGGCAGTCGCCGCTTCCTGATCGGCTGAATCATCCCTCCTCACCCACGCCACCCGGACCGTTTAGGTCCCGGTGGCTTTTTTATTTCCAGATTAAGGAGAATCGCCATGCTCAAAGGTTTAGCCATTACCCCACCGGTACTCGGGCGTATTTCCATCGGCAAGGTCGTCGAGAAAAACGGCAAACGTCTGCCGGAGAAAGATGATCAGTTCACCATCACGTCGCAGGTACAAAGCCGCGACGGTTGGCTGCTTCACCCGCTCAATGAGGAACTGCGCAATGGCCAGGATGGCAAACTGCGCAGTATTCCGATCCGGCTGCTGTTCAACGAACCTGACCTGAACTTTCGGGCGGACTACAGCCTGTTCGACCGTAACAGCGGCCGGCCGCTGTGTGTCGGTAATGGTGAGACTTGCAAGCGCTTGACCAAGGACGGCATCCAGTCGTTGCCCTGTCCTTCACCGGATTGCTGTTCACTGGCTCAAGGCAATGCCTGCAAGCCTTACGGCCGGCTGAACGTGGTAATTGGCGATGACGATCCGCTGGGCAGTTTTGTCTTCCGTACCACTGGGTTCAATAGCATCCGCACCCTGGCGGCACGCCTGCAGTACTTCAGCGCAATCTCCGGCAATCGCCTGGCCTGCCTGCCGCTGGAGCTACGCCTGCGCGGTAAGTCCACCCGGCAAAGCCATGGCACGCCGATCTTCTACGTGGACATCACGGTGCGCAGTGGCTTGAGCATGGAAGACGCCTTGCGGGAAGCCCAGCAGTTGGAGGAAACCCGGCAAGCCGCGGGGTTTGACCAGCGTGCCTTGGATCACGCGGCCCGGCAGGGCTTTAACAATGGGGCCTTTGAAGACAGCGAGGAGGACACCGGTGCCATCGTCGAGGAGTTCTTCCCCACCATTGAAGATCAGCCCAGCCCTGTAGAGCCCCAAGCCCAACTGGCAGCGCCTGCCAAACCCTCACTCGCCCAAAAGTTGGAGTCGCAAGCCACGCGGCACAACGGCAAGCCCGCCGTCCAGTAATCGCGCTCTTCCCCTTTAGTTCTCACGCATTCGCACAGGAATATCCGCATGAAATATCACAAGCTCATAGCCGGTGAAACCACCGGTACCTACGTCATGGAATCACCCGTCACCGAAGCTGACATCCTGCGTATGGCTCAGCAGCTGGCAATGAGTCGCCTGTCTAAAGGCCGGGCATTGACTGAGCCCAAGCAGGTCTTCAGCCACCTGCAAACACTGCTGCAGTACCACGAGCACGAAGTCTTTGCTTTGCTGATGCTCGACACCAAACATCGGGTAATAGGCTTCAGGGAGCTGTTCAGAGGCACGCTGGATGGGGCCAATGTGTACCCGCGGGAAGTGGTCAAGATCGCTCTAGAGCACAACGCCGCGGCCGTCATTATGGTTCACAACCATCCCTCAGGCGATCCGGAGCCCAGTCAAGCCGATCGCACGTTGACCACCACCCTCAAGAACGCTCTCAATATGGTTGGCACCCGGCTATTGGATCATGTTGTCGTGGGTTATGAAGGTTGCGTATCGTTGGCTGAACGAGGTTACGTGTAACCGGAGCGCTTAGTCATTCCGTCCGATGGACTGCCCTAGGCCGAAGCCGGGGGTGGTCATCGGCACGGTGGGCTCCACCTCATGCTGCCTTATTTTTTGTCCTGGGGGCTGCGTTGCCATGGAGTGAATGAAACATCGATCTCCATTGATCTGGATGATATTTCACCAGAGTAATAACCTGCCGGGTTTTACGGGCTTTGAGCCACGATCTGTAGGCATTTATCGCGGGAGTTCAGGGGGTGGCTTTTCGGTACTGGTAATATGCTTTTAGTAGCTACTTCATCTACCCAAGGACAAAGATTCATCCGGTAGGTTGAGGCAATGTAGCAGGCCCATCGAGGCCTGCTTGTCAGGCAGGCATTAAGGGATGTCGGTAAAAAAGTACTCACCGTGCTGAAGGTATGAACTTACCCACGGGAGTACCACCATGATCCGTCATCCTGACAACACCAACCTTATCTTTCACCGTGACAGTACCTTCCTAGGTTGGCCTATTCAAGAGGACAAAGGCCCCTTCATTCAGCAGTACCTGCATCGTCTGTTGGAGACGATGCAGTATGCGCTGGCTGAATACCCACGAGTGTTTGCTTTCCGAGTAGACCTACGACTACCTATGGGTATTCCGCTACCTGACTACGCATACACGAACCAAGTCATTGAGTATTTTATCGCATCCTTTAAAGCCAAGATTAAACATAACCGCAGCAGGGCTTGCGTATCGAATCCGTATGCTCATGACTGCAAGGTCCGCTACTTCTGGGTGCGGGAGCACGGGCAGCAGGGCAAGCCTCACTATCACCTGGCAATCCTGCTCAACCGTGATGCCTTCAATTGCCTGGGCTGGTTCAACTCAGACAGGGACAACATGTTTAATCGCCTGCAAGAAGCATGGGCCAGCGCTTTGGGGTTATCGATAGGGGAAGTCAGAGGCTTGGTCGAGAGCCCACGCAAGTCGATCTACAAACTCAATCGTGGTGATCTGGAGGGGCAGACTGCGTTCTTCAGCCGAACGAGCTATATGTGCAAGTCGGCCACCAAGGTCTTTGAGGATGGCAGCCATGCTGTAGGCTGCAGCAGGAGCTGATCCCAACGCATTTCTCTTATCGAGACAGGAAAGAAGGCCTCACGGTTGAGTGGTCCTGTCTTCAACGGAGTTTTGCAACCGCCAAGCGTTATAGCCGTGCCTCACAGAGCGTTGAGGCGCCAGGCTGGCCAGTATGAGCAACGCAAGTGAGCTGCTGATAAATGCCATGACTGAAAACATGCCAAAGCGGCAGACAGGCATGAACCAAAAGGTAGGGAGTTGGTTATTTCTGTGGGATGTGGAAATACGTCATCACAAGGCTCCCTGCAAAAAGGCAGGCTCTAACCTGGTCGTGTGACAGGTAACGAACGTGGTAAGCCCATACCGCTGCCTTTTGGGCAGGTGAGCCGTAAGGTGAGCTGTTGGCCGTCTGGGTAAGGGGTCGCAGAGAAAGCGAGCGCGGGGCTGTAATAGTTCGGATAGGGGTTGGAACATCACCCCCCACGGTAAACCGGGCAGACTTCTGCGCGGTCGTTGATTACATAAAGTCTGATGGGACTATCTCAGAAGTAGCGACATCAGGCCAGCATGATAGAGCACGGGCGAAAGCGCGTGTCTGCGGCCTGCCATCTATCACCACTATCGGAGGGAGGCGTAGTCGACTCGGAACTGATTGCAAAGGTGTATTGGCTCCAGGGACGCAGAGAGGCCGATACGCCTTAATTCCTCAAGGCTTATTAACGGCTTGAGCCGTATGCGGTGAAAATCGCACGTACGGTTCTCAGGGGGGGGGCTGGATCAGTAATAAGCTGGGGCTACCCGACTAGTGCTACCCTCTATACGGGCGAACAACTGGACATGGCCGATAACGATGTTTTCCTGCATGCACTCCTCCTTGCCCAGGGCCGTAAAGCTGGGGAACAGATTCATTTTGTACGCAGCCATTTTCTCCAGGCTATTGGCAGATCCCCAGGTACGACAAGCTACAAGTGGTTGAAAGACAGCCTGCAACGTATCGCTTCCGCCAGCCTTTTTATTGAGAATTCGGATGGCGACGGGAAAATGTTCAGATTGATCTCATAGTTGAGCTGGAAACGGAAGAATGAAGAGTTTTGGCTTGCTCTAGATCCCGAGATCGTCCAGTTTTTCGGTAAGCATGAGCTAGCGCACATCGATTTCCAGGCCCGACTTGAGCTCAAAGCACCTTTGGCAAAGTGGTTGCTGCACGATATGCCTGAAAGATTGCGGTTATCCATTCCGGTGCTGCTTCGCAGCGCAGCGGGAGCAAGCTCCCTTGCCACGGGGGGGGGCAGCTACAACAGGTCAAGCCTTGCCACCCACCGGCATAACACCGCCGGTTTTTCGTCTCTGATACAAACCCTCCGCGCCTGCTCAATCCCTCAAGCCCTTTGTTTGCCGGGTCTTACCGCGCCAGGAACAAGTTGGTCTGCAAATTGCTTGTGGCTCATCAGTACAGCAGTGGGCGGCAAACGTCCGGCAGGCAGAGGAAAGATTTTGGACAAGTACCTTTATGTGGCAATGACCGGCGCCAGCCAGAATGCCCTGGCGCAAAAGGCTCATGCCAACAACCTGGCGAACATCTCCACCAACGGCTTCCAGAAAGACCTGGAGCAGGCGCGTTCGATGCCGGTGTTCGGTGACAGCTTTCCGGCGCGTGCGTTTGCGATGTCCGAACGCCCGGCCACGGACTTTTCACCGGGTGCCCTGGTGGAGACCGGTCGCGACCTCGATGTCGCCGTGCAAGGCAACGGCTGGCTGGCCGTGCAGAACCCTGATGGCGGTGAAAGCTATGTGCGCACCGGCAGTCTGGTGGTTGACGCCCTGGGCGTATTGCGGGCCG
>Ga0302171_10000250_pt1 | contig 12131 bp, 1 predicted proteins | sample I_Fen_N2_2_FD_193495 | JGI IMG/M metagenome (GOLD analysis project Ga0302171, IMG submission 193495) | Peat permafrost microbial communities from Stordalen Mire near Abisko, Sweden - I_Fen_N2_2 | ecosystem: Environmental > Terrestrial > Soil > Wetlands > Permafrost | place: Sweden: Abisko... | reverse complement strand
GTAAACTGATAGCCCTGAACACGGTTAAACTGCCAGTACCAACCGGCAGATGGTTCAGTGCCATCAGTAGCCGAAGTGGCCTGATGATCGGCACCCAGATTCTGGGTAATCCAACATTTTGAAGCACCTGAAACACTGGTGCTAACAGAACCATACGTAACCGTTTTAGTTACAGCAGCTCCGTTTAATCCTTCATAATGCAGAACTGTAAAGGCAGAAGGACAAATCTGGAAGCTAGCATCAACGGCACTATAGGCTATACCCGCACTATTAATTGCAAATGCACGTACATAATACACTTTTCCTTCAACTATATTTTTAAGGGTATCAGCAAAATTACCGATACCTTTACCCACATTAAGCGTATCATCGGCTATCGTTGGATGACCAGTCATGTTCCAGCAAAGACCACGCACCGTAACCGGAGCACCACCATCCGTAATAACCGAAGCAGCACCATTGGCCGTAATCTTGGTGATATTGGATATGACCACATTACTCACAGTAGCATGGATTACCTGAGTAGTTAAGCTATCCAGATTACCATAACCGATACCTTTACTATTAACGGCATAAGCTCGTACATAATATTTCGTTCCGGGAGCCAAGCCCACAAAAGTACTGACATAAGTAGTATCCCCGGCAGTTGGATAAGTGATTCTGGTGGCAAGTGCCATGGTAGGATTAGGAGTGGTACTCCAGCAAATTCCCTTAGCAGTTATCGGCATTCCACCATTATCAAAGATATCACCGCCACTGGTTGCTTTTACACTATCCACATTATATGGAGCTATGGTGGTCAGCGAAGGCAATTGAACTGCCAACGTTGTAAACTGCACCTGACTTCCATAACCCGTACCTACTTCATTAGTGGCATAAGAACGAACATAATAAGTGGTAGCCGGCACCAACCCTTTCATATTGGCAATAAAGCTTCCAATGCTAGTGGATGAATTATCCATCGTTTTTGTTGTTAAGGCAATAGTAGGATTACTATACGTACTCCAGCAAATACCTCGGGTGATGATTGGAGAACGTCCGTCATCGGTTATTTTTCCACCACTGGTAGCAGTGGTAGCAATGATATTAGTTACCGGCGTGGTAGCAGTAAGCGTCGGAATTCCATTGGTTTGAAAAGTACGCTCTATACCGTAAGCCGTACCAATCTTATTAACCGCATACGCTCTCACATAATACAGCGTATTTGGTAACAAGCCGGAAAGCATAGCAGTATATGCATCCGTTCCAAAGCCATTTTTGGTATTAGTGTCACTGGTAGTCGGATTAGTGGATGTACTCCAGCAGATACCTTTCAGTGTAACATCTGCACCACCATCGCTCGTGATTTCACCACCACTCATAGCCGAACTTCCTTTCACCTGAGTAAGCTCAATCGTATTCAAAATAGGAGCCGTTGGGAACAGAGTTACTCGTACCTGATTACCATAACTAATGCCCGCACTATTAACTGCATAAGCTCTTATATAGTAGGATATGCTCAACTGCATACCGGAAATCACGCTATTGAATTTACCTATTCCAACACCATTCGATGTTTTATTTACAACCACTGTATCCGGATCAAAGCTTGCATCAGTACTCCAGATAACACCTCGTTCGGTTACGGCTCCACCACCATCAAAAGTAATATTACCGCCCGTTACAACAGACGATTTAGATGTCTGAGTAGCATAAGTTGTCGTTATAATTGGTAACGCTACCGGCGTAGTGAAGCTGACCTCATTGCCATAAGCTACTCCCTGATTATTGCTTGCATAAGCCCGAACATAATATTTGGTAACAGGTTTCAAATCTGTCATACTACCATAAAAATTATTTCCAGACCAAGCGTCATAAGTCGTTTTTGTATACAGTCCTACCGTTGGATTTGGATTTACACTCCAACAAATACCATTATTGGTTATTGGGGTGCCGCCGTCACTGATAAGCGTTCCACCTCCGCTTGCTTCATATCCTGTAGAAGAAGGAGAAACAGGCATAGTGGTTAACTTAGCAAAATCAAGCGTTGTAAAGCTGATAACATTACCGTAAGCCACACCAATACTGTTGGTAGCATAGGCACAAGCATAATAGGTTGTTCCTCTGTTCAGACTTCCCATACCGGTAGAGAAATAACCAAGTCCCATAGCACCTTGCATAGCTTTATTCACCACTACAGTATCGGGTCTGAAGTCTGGAGTTGTAGCCCAAAGCATACCTCTTGACAGAATAGGTTCTCCTCCATTGTCGGAAACATACCCACCAGACACAGCCGTTGTACCATAAACATTCCATGCATCACGAGTCGACAGAGTTGCTAATGTAGCCGGATCGGTAGTAAAGCTTAATATGTTTCCATAGCTGGTTCCGGCAATATTGGTAGCGTATGCCTGAACATAATAGGTTGTATTTCCTCTCAATTCAGTTAAGGTACTGCCAAAATTACCTGAACCACCACCATTATAGGTCCGCTGCGTAACTGTATCTGGATTAAAGCTTGGAACTTTGCTCCAAAGTACGCCTCTCGAAGTTATATCAGCTCCTCCGTCATTGCTTATATTTCCTCCACTAACGGCTTTGGTAGGTCCGGTTGCGTAGGCATAGTTGGTAGTTAGAGTTGGTAGCGTTGGGGTTTTGAAACTCATTTCATCTCCGTACGCCGTACCCACAGAATTCTCTACATAAGCTTTCACGTAATAAACAGTGTTTGGAGTTAAACCGGTCATATAAGCCGTGAAGCTACCTTTGTAATAACCCGTCTGCGCAGTTTTATTAATAGTAATGGTATCAGGATTAAAACCAGCCTGAGTACTCCAATAAATACCACGCGAAGTAACCAACGCTCCACCATGACTTATAACATTACCTCCACTAACACCTGTAATAGAAGAAGTTGCTACCGGCTGACTTGTAACAATAGTAGCCAAAGTCGGAGGAGCCGTTGTAAAGCTTTCGACCTGACCATAAACAATACCCACGCTATTGATTGCGTAAGCACGAACATAGTAGGTAGTACTTCCCAGGGTTTCGGTAATGGTACGGTAAAACAGACCAAATGCCGGCCCATTGGAATAGAGACTATTGGATATACTTGGTAAAACATCGGTACTCCAACACAAACCACTTTCCAAAATTTCAGTACCACCATTAGAAGTGATATTACCACCACTAGTTGCTGTTACATTCGTGACTCCGTAAGGAACAACTGTACTGATAACCGGTAAATTGAAAGTGGTAAAGCTTACTTCATTACCAGCATAAGCGGTTCCCGCACTATTTGTTGCGTAGGCCCGAACGTAATAAGTTGTACCTTTTTTAAGATTAGTCAGCGTTGAACTAAAGTTTCCGGTTCCAGACAAGACTGTTTTATTTACGGTAACCGTATCCGGTAAGAAACCGGATGTAGTACTCCATACAACACCTTGGGTATTAACAAGAGCTCCACCATTACTATTAATGGTTCCTCCACTGGTTCCGGTAGTACCGCTAGCACCACTCCAACCGGCAGTAGTCGTTAATGTTGGAGGTACAGGAGGAGTCGTTGTAAACTCTTCAACATTACCATAGGCAGTACCGGCATCATTAATAGCATAAGCTCTGATGTAGTATTTAGTACTTCCCATTAGACCGGTTAGCGTATGAATAAAGTTACCAATACCCAACCCACTATTGGTATGTGTATCGTAAATAGTCGGGGCACCGGTGCTATTCCAACAAATTCCACTGCTATATACCAAGGCACCACCATCGCTAACAATATCACCACCACTCTTGGCGGTAGTACTTGTTATTTCTGAAGCCGGAGTGGTAATAATTGTAGCAATGGTAAATGTGGAGAACGTTATTTCATCACCATAACTCACACCAACACTATTGACTGCATACGCCCGGGCATAATATTTCGTATTGGGTGTCAAGCCGCTTAAGCCTGCAGCAAAACTTCCATTACCGCTGGTACCGCAGGCAGCATGTGGTCCATCAACAGATGCACCGCCGGTGGTATTCCAACAGAATCCTCTCTCGGTGACTTGTGCACCACCTATCTTACCTACATACCCCCGTCCGAGAGCCGTTGTACCTCCAATATTAATTACATCGGTGGTGGAAACAGCTTCCATTTTTGGTGCCGATGTTTTTATACTATCCAGATTTCCATAGGCTGTTCCCACACTATTGATAGCATAAGCTCTCACATAGTATTTAGTACTTCCCATTAAATCAGTCAGAGTAATTGCAAAAGATCCAATACCACTTCCGTTATAAATATAACTATCAGCTGTGGTAGGATTAGGATGCGTACTCCAACAGATACCACGAGTATATACTTCCTGATTTCCGTCATTATTAATATACCCTCCCGTTATAGCTGATATATTAGTAACATTTACTGGGTGAGTAGTTGTTATATAAGCCGTTGTAGCTGTAAATAAACTATCCAGATTTCCATAAGCTACGCCAAAACTATTGACGGCATAGGCCCTTACATAATACTTAACACCCGGAGTCAGATCCTTGATACGACTAACAAAAGTACCGGTACCAATTCCACTAAGAGCTTCTGATGTTTTGGTGCCCAGATCAATTGTTGGGTCCACATCGGTGCTCCAGCAAATACCTTTAGCAGATATAATATCATCACCTGTAAAGGTGATGTCGCCACCGCTAGTAGCCGTAAAGCCTGTCACCTCGCTTGGAGGCGTTGTTGTCAACACGACCAATGATGTTGTTCTAAAACTGGCTTCACTACTTAAGGCCATACCCACATTATTTATGGCATAGGCCTGAGCGTAGTAAGTAGTATTCGACTGTAAGCCGGTCAGGTTAGATCTAAATGTACCAACATCCGTTTTATTTAATGTCGTTGACGACACATACGTATAATTCACACCATCGGTACTATATCGTATTCCTCGATCCGTTACAGGATCACCACCATTATTCTTGACTAAGAATTCACCTGTTGCCGTAAAATTAGTAATATCATAAATACTAAAAGTTGGAGGTAATACTTCCGGCAAAATTGGAGGAAGGGTGGTGAATATCTTCAAATCACCATAGGCTTCACCATAGCTATTTACTGCATAAGCACGTACATAATAGGTAGTATTACCCAAAAGATTTTCCATCTTCGTAGGGAATATTCCAACACCCGAACCATCATTTGTAGTAGTGGTAGTTAAAGGATTAGTACGTGGATCACCGCTTGTACTCCAAATAATACCCCTTTTCGTAATTGGAGCTCCACCGCTACTTTGAATATCACCACCACTATTTCCTGACATGCTGGTAATCTCTGTTACTGAAAGAGTTATTATTACCGGTGCATCTGGGATAACTTTAAGGGTCAAATCATCACCATACGCAACACCAATACTATTCACAGCATAAGCTCTGAAATGATATACTACATTGGGGGTTAAACCGAGAAGATAACTTGTAAATAATCCTATGCCTGTTCCATCCGAAGTACGTGTATTAGCAATAGTTGGATATTCGCTGGTGCTCCAGCAAACTCCGCGCTCGGTTACATTCGACCCTCCATCACTTAATACATCACCACCGCAGGTAGCGGTACTTGCATACAATGAAGATGCTGCAATAGTAAGCACTCTTGCATAATTTGGAACAACGATACTATCCAGATTACCATAACCAACCCCGGCACCATTAATAGCATAAGCACGAACATAATACGTTGTCCCTGGAAGCAACCCCGTCAATTTACTTGCATAAGTTCCTGTACCATCACCTACTACCGGATCTGATGTTCTGCTAAGAGAATCTATGGTCGGATTTTTATCTATGCTCCAACAGATACCACGAGCTGTTATATCGGAGAAACCTGTATTTGTAATTACACCTCCACTGTTGGCTGTAGAACCCGAAATGTTATCAGGTTTCACTGTTGTTATAGTGGCATACAAAGGGGTCATAATGCTCGTCTCGCTAGTATATCCTATACCTGCAGTGTTCTTTGCATATCCTTTCAGATAATAGGTTGTTCCTTGTGATAAACCAGTCAGTTTTGTAATAAATTTACCTATATCTGTAGGTGTTACAGTAGACGAAGGAATATAGGTGTAATTTATCTGATCTGTACTATAACAAACGCCACGTTCAGTAACCAGAGCACCTCCATTATTCAGAATAAGAGCGGTACCTACCATTGAACTTCCCATAATACTATCAACAGTAAGCGTAGGGTTTAGCTCTGGTGGCACTGGTGCCGGAGTGGTAAACTGAACCAAATTTCCATAAGCCGTTCCGGCAGCATTGACGGCATAAGCACGAACATAATAACTGGTATTTCCCAACAAACCATCCAGTATGGTTGGATAATACCCAACACCTGAGCCATCGTTAGTTATAATGTGAGAAGCATCGTTTAATGGATCTGAGACAGCGCTCCATATAACTCCACGTTTGGTTACGGATGATCCACCATCTTCCGTAATATCACCTCCTGTTTGTACAGAGATAGGTTTAATATTGGTAGCCTCGAGGGTAATAATGGTTGGGGGAGCTATCGGAGTCGTAAAGACAATATCATCACCATAAACAATTCCCAGAATATTAACGGCATAAGCCCGAACATGGTAAGTGGTCAGCGGTAACAATCCGGTCATCTGACTAGCGAAAGTTCCTACTCCTGAACCTGTTGTAACAATACGAGTTTTAGAGGTCAACAAAGTATCCGGATCAGAGTTCGGACTCCAGCAAATGCCGGTAAGGGTTACCGGTGAACCACCATTGGTAAGCACCTCGGCACCACTCTCGGCAGTATGTCCGGTAATATTAGTTACAGAAATTGTTTTTACAACCGGTTGGCAGCTGATATCCTGCCATACACTACCATCATTATAACGAACTACTTTAGTGGAAGAATTAATATAAAATGCACCGGCTACCAAACCCGTAACAGTAGGATCAGCGGTCAACACCGGAAGTTTAAATGTTTTTACACCTACACCAGAAGTAAAGCCGACATTATCGGCAATAGACCCGGTAAGCATGTCCACCATTTTAACCCAACCGCTGCCATTATAAACCATAACGGATTTTTGTACCGTTGAATAATAAATCGTTCCAGAAGCAAGTAAACCGGTAGGAACAGAGCCTAAAGTGGGAAGGAATGGAATACCATTTTTTACAACAAAGTATTCCTGTGCAGTTATAGAATTAATATTTTCAGTACATAAGGTCTCCCATGTTGAGCCTGTATAGATCATTGGCTTTGAATCCGAACTGCTAAAAATAAGCATGCCCGTCTCCGGAGTTGTTACCGAAGCGGGAGCAATAAGCGGCAAATGAGGAATACCTTCAATTACCCTAAAATGATTCTGTGATGATAGCGGACTTAGTCCGACAAATAAAACAGAAAAAATAATTAAAACAAAATAAGTTAATCTCTTCAAAACTATATCGAAAAAACTATGTAGCAAATACTACAGTATATATTATGCACTTATAAATTACATATCATATATGTAAAAAATGAACCTAAAGATATTAAAAAAAACGCACAATTTATAACCTAAAGCTTTTTTTAAACATACTTTAATCAATAAAACAAAAGTATTGTAAAACTCGAGTCAGAATTAGAACAAACAAGCGAAAACGTCATACTACAAGCAATATTTTTTGCTACGTTTATCCTAGCAAAAAATATTGGTTAGTTATTTATTATATCTCTTTATTCAAACTCTCTTTTATTTAAGGAGACTAAGATGAGAAAAATTCAAGTTTCATTAAGTTCGAGGCAAGTAACAAACTTCATTGGTTTTCAACCGGGAGTAGCTTCTATTATAAGAATGAGTACATTATTCGCTTTATATCGAATAATGCTTTTTCTTACATATATCATATTACACTAAATCTAGAAATATTCGACATATACTAAATGTACCCTTAATTTGCATATGAATTTATGTTTTATCAATTAGATTCAACAGAAATCCAATTACAGCTATAGCGTTCTAAAACTAATCTGACTACCATAAGTCGTTCCCATGACGTTAGTAACATATGATCTCACGTAGTATGTTGTGCCACTAGCTAATCCGGTAATGGCGCTGGTAAAGGCACCTGAACGAACTCCATCTGAGGTATGTGGATTTGCTGTAATAACAGGACCTCCCGAAGTATTCCAGCAAACACCACGAACCAACACGGCTGCTCCACCTTCGTTACTAACGGTACCACCCCCGACACCACTATTGCTTGTGATAGAAGAAACAGCAGAAGTTGTAACAGTAGGAGTTGTTGGAGTTTGTACAGCTCCATAGGCAGTTCCGGCAGCATTAGTTGCATAAGCACGAACATAATATTGTCCACTAACATCCAGGCCGGTTAAGGTACCAACAAATGCACCCGTACCTACGCCGTTACTGCTATGAGAATCTGTGATATCCGGCATGGCATTGGTTGAGCTCCAGCAAACACCACGGGCAGTGACCGCTACCCCACCATCATTGCTTATGCTACCTCCACTGCTTCCAACACCTGGCTCGGCTGTAGAAATAGATGGAACCGCAGTAGTAAGTGTTGGAACGGTTTTAGTTACGAAACTTACATAAGCTCCATAAACCGTCCCCATAATATTTGTGGCATAGGCACGAGCATAGTAAGTAGTACCGGGAAGTAAGCCGGTCAACGTACTGGTAAAGGTACCGCTACGCGTTCCATCAACAGTATGCGGATCTGAAGTAACAACAGGAGTTGCACTAGGAGTTGCAGTTGAGGTATTCCAACAAATACCTCGGGCCAAAACAGCCGCTCCACCTTCGTTGGTTACGGTACCGCCACTGAACGCAACTGTATTGTCGGTTATTGAAACAACAGGACCAGCACTGGTAGTGACTGTTGGAGTAGTTGCCGTTTGCACCGATCCGTAAGCAATGCCTACCGAGTTTATGGCATAAGCACGGACATAGTATTGCCCACTTACATCCAAACCAGTCAAAGTACTAACAAATGCACCCGTGCCCACTCCATTGCTGCTATGGGAATTTGTTATATCCGGCATAGCATTGCTGGAACTCCAGCAAACACCACGAGCAGTGACCGCCGCCCCACCATCGCTGCTTACACTACCTCCACTACTTCCGATACCCGGCTCGGCTGTAGAAATAGTTGGAACCGCAGTAGTAAGTGTTGGAACGGTTTTAGTTACGAAACTTACATAAGCTCCGTAAACCGTTCCCATAACATTTGTGGCATAGGCACGAGCATAGTAAGTAGTGCCGGGAAGTAAGTTGGTCAACGTACTGGTAAAGGTACCGCTACGCGTTCCATCAACGGTATGCGGATCTGAAGTAACAACAGGAGTTGCGCTAGGAGTTGCAGTTGAGGTATTCCAGCAAATACCTCGGGCCAAAACAGCCGCTCCACCTTCGTTGGTTACGGTACCGCCACTGAACGCAACTGTATTGTCGGTTATTGAAACAACAGGACCAGCACTGGTAGTGACTGTTGGAGTAGTTGCCGTTTGCACCGATCCGTAAGCAATGCCTACCGAGTTTATGGCATAAGCACGGACATAGTATTGCCCACTTACATCCAAACCAGTCAAAGTACTAACAAATGCACCCGTGCCCACTCCATTGCTGCTATGGGAATTTGTTATATCAGGCATAGCATTACTGGAACTCCAGCAAACACCACGAGCAGTGACCGCTGCCCCGCCATCACTACTCACGTTACCTCCACTGCTTCCGATACCCGGCTCGGCCGCAGAAATAGTAGGAACCGCAGTAGTAAGTGTTGGAACGGTTTTAGTCACGAAACTTACATAAGCTCCATAAACCGTGCCCATAGCATTCGTGGCATAGGCACGAGCATAGTAAGTAGTACCGGGAAGTAAGCCGGTCAACGTACTGGTAAAGGCACCGAAACCCGTCCCATCAACGGTATGCGGATCTGAAGTGACAACAGGAGTTGCGCTAGGAGTTGCTGTTGAGGTGTTCCAGCAAACACCACGAACTAATACAGCCGCTCCACCTTCATTGGTTACAGTGCCACCACTAAATCCAACGGTATTATCGGTTATTGAAACAACAGGAGCGGCACTGGTAGTGACTGTTGGAGTCGTAGGAATTTGTACTGATCCGTAAGCAATACCGGCAGAATTAATAGCATAAGACCGGACATAGTACTTTGTACTTGTATCCAATCCGGTTAACGTACTGGCAAATGCACCTACACCAATACCATCACTGCTATGGGAGTTTGTTATATCAGGCAGGGGATTAACTGTACTCCAGCAAACACCACGGGCAGTTACTGATGCTCCACCGTCGTTAGTAACATTTCCCCCGCAATTAGCAACACCGGGTTGAGTGCTCGAAATTGAAGGAAGAACCGTAGTAACGGTAGGAATCGATTTAGTAGTAAAATAGATTTGATTTCCGTAGAATGTACCCATCGAATTGGTAGCATAAGCTCGCACATAGTAACCTTTACTAGCATCCAATCCAGTCAAAACACTTGTAAACACACCTGCCCCATTACCATTAGTAGTATGAGGATCTGTAATATCCGGCGTAGAAACACTACTCCAGCAGACACCGCGGGCAGTTATAATTGCTCCTCCATCAGTACTAATATTGCCTCCTCCATTAGCAGTAGTTGGATCAGTAACCACATAAACAGGAGCTGTAGTAGTTAGTGTTGGAATAATTTTCGTTGTAAAACTAACATAAGCCCCATAAACGATTCCCATAGCATTTATTGCGTAAGCACGAACATAATAGGTTGTACCATTAGCTAATCCAGTCAACTTACTGCTAAATGTTCCCGAACGAACACTATCAGTTGTATGTGGATCCGTAATTACCGGCGCCCCTGTTACTGAACTCCAGCACACACCACGAGCCAGCACAGCCGCTCCACCTTCATTGGACACTGTACCACCGCCAATACCCACACTATTGTCGGTAGCCGAAACTGCGGCACTACCGGTTACCACTGTAGGAGTAGTCGGAACCACAACATTCCCATACGATGAGCCTGCAGAGTTAGTAGCATAAGCACGAACATAATACTTCTTACTAACATCCAATCCGGTTAAAGTACTACTAAAATTGCCTGAGCCGGTACCGTCAGAGCTGTATGCATCATTGGCTATTGTTGGTAGAGGGTTGGTAGAACTCCAGCAAACACCACGGGATGTGATAGCCGCACCACCGTCATCAGTAACAATACCTCCACTGCTTCCAACACCCGGTTCATCATTCGAAATAGTTGGAAGATTTGTAGTTACAGTCGGAACTACCTTTGTTACAAAACTGATATAAGGACCATAGCTTGTCCCCATAGCATTGATAGCATATGCACGAACATAATAAGTTGTGCCACCTGCTAATCCGGTAAGCGTACTGTTAAACGCCCCCGAACGGGTACCGTTAGAAGTGTGAGGATCAACGATTAAAGGAGCCCGGACAGAACTCCAGCAAATGCCACGAACCGTGACTGAAGCGCCACCTTCATCGGTTACAGCGCCACCACTTATGGCAACCGTATTGTCGGTAGTCGACAAGCTGACAGAACCCGTAGTAACGGTCGGAGTCGTCGGAATCACAACATTGCCATACGATAAGCCGGCAGAGTTAGTTGCATAAGCACGAACATAATACTTCTTGCTAACATCCAATCCGGTTAAGATGCTACTGAAATTACCTGAACCGGTGCCGTCAGAACTGTGTGCATCCGCCAACGTTGGCATAGCGTTGATAGAACTCCAGCATACACCACGGGAAGTGATAGCCGCACCACCATCATCCGTTACAACACCTCCACTGCTGCCAACGCCCGGTTCATCAGTCGAAATAATTGGAAGATTTGTGGTTACTGTCGGAACAACTTTGGTTACAAAACTGATATAAGGGCCATACGTGGTGCCCATCGCGTTAGTGGTATAAGCACGAATATAATATGTGGTGCCACTGGCTAATCCGGTAAGCGTACTACTAAACGTACCCGAACGCGTTCCGTTAGAAGTATGGGAATCTGTGATTAAAGGAGCACCCGTGACCGAACTCCAGCAAATACCACGATTAGTGACCGACGCACCGCCTTCATCCGTGACCGTGCCGCCACTGACCGCAACCGTATTGTCGGTGGCAGACAAACTT
>Ga0302171_10000249_pt1 | contig 12155 bp, 9 predicted proteins | sample I_Fen_N2_2_FD_193495 | JGI IMG/M metagenome (GOLD analysis project Ga0302171, IMG submission 193495) | Peat permafrost microbial communities from Stordalen Mire near Abisko, Sweden - I_Fen_N2_2 | ecosystem: Environmental > Terrestrial > Soil > Wetlands > Permafrost | place: Sweden: Abisko... | reverse complement strand
TTGCTAAATCAATTATTTGGGTTTTTAACTCTGGATCGTTTATTGGTTTTTTGCGACCAATATTTCCTTGCACATCTTAGGGTTGAAAGCCCGGAATAAACCAGCCCAATGGCAACGTCCCGAAGGGGCAACGCCTTGGGTAAATGAAAATATATATAACACGGCGCCCTGAAAGGGCAACATAAAACCAAACCCTCCACCCCAAAATTCACCAACACCCTATTTCCGGAAATTGTATAATTCAATTGTAAATCGTAAATTTGTCAATTGTAAATCCATCCAATTTCTATGAATTCTTTTCTCTACCGCATAGCGCAAACGTATTATTCCCAGTGCAAAGAGTCTATCAGCGATTTGACCTTTGTTTTTCCCAACCGGCGTGCAGGGCTGTTTTTCCAGCGCTACATCTCTCAGATAGCTGCTAAACCCATTTTTTCGCCCGAGATACTCACCATCAACGAATGTTTCTCCATGGCGTCGCACTGGCAAACCGCCGACCGGCTGAGCAACCTGTTTCGCCTTTATCGCATTTACATTGAACAAAGCGGAAGCGACGAAAGCTTCGACTCCTTTGTGTTTTGGGGTGAAATGCTGCTGTCCGATTTCGACGACGTGGATAAATACCGCGTAGATGCCCGTCAGCTGTTTACCAACATCACCGAGCTGAAGCAAATCGACCAGATGTTTAATATTTTCTCCGAAAAACAGGTGGAAGCCATCCGCCAGTTCTGGAGCAATTTTGTACCCGTCACCGAGGGCAAGTCGCAGGAAGACTTCATTGCCACCTGGAAAATTTTGCTGCCCGTCTACGAGCAATTCCGCGCCGAGCTGATAGCCGAAAACACCGGTACCGAAGGCATGATTTGTCGCGATGTGGCCGACCGCCTGCGTGCCAAAGAACCCGTACCCGAGCTGGAAGGCAAGCAGTTTGTGTTTATCGGGTTCAATGCCCTCAACCCCTGCGAACGTACCCTGATGGCCGAACTGCAAAAACGCGGTCAGGCCGATTTTTACTGGGACTACGATGCTGCCGAACTGCGAGATGCCGACAATCAGGCTTCACGTTTTTATGCCGAAAACATCCATCTTTTTCCTTCTAAATATGAGATAGATGCCGATGTTGAGACCTTACGAGATAAAGAGATAGAACTTATTGCCGTGCCCTCGGCTGTAGGACAAACCAAACAGGTATATTCCATTCTGAATAAATTATACCCAACGGAAAATGATGATAAAGACAAATCGCAACTTGTCCCTACCGACTACCAACTACCAACTACCAACTGGATTGATACGGCAATTGTGTTGCCCGACGAAAGTCTGCTGGTTCCCCTACTCCATTCACTGCCGGCACAAATTGGCAAAGTGAATGTTACCATGGGTTTTCCGCTAAAATCCACACCCGTATCGGGACTTATCGAACATATTTTCGAGTTGCAACGCCGCATGCGCACCTCCGGCGACCGCATTTCATTTTATCATCAAACGGTTTCCAACATTCTGAATCATCAGTATATCGCCCTTCTTTGTGGCGACGAAGCCAACCGCATCACGCGCCTAATGGCGGAGAATAACTGGATTTATATCGATGCCGATGAATTAAAACGAAATGAACTGTTGGCTACCATCTTTGTGCCACAAACCGACACACAGACCTTTCTGCCTTATCTGCTCCACATTTTGCGCACCCTGCAAAACGGCTGGCAGCAAGCCTCCGGCGAGGAACACAACTATCAACTGGAGTGCGACTTTCTGTACCAATATTATGTCACCATCAACCGCATGGCCGACATCATGAAGGCCAAACCCATGGATGTGAACATGAGTATGGACACACTGGTGCGCCTGACACGCCAACTGACCTCCGGCATCACCATTCCCTTTGTAGGCGAGCCGCTGGACGGCTTGCAAATAATGGGTGTGCTCGAAACGCGTGGGCTGGACTTCGAAAACCTCATCATCACGTCGTTCAACGAAGGCGTTTTCCCAACCAAAAGTAGCAGCAACAGTTTTATTCCTTACAACCTGCGCCGGGGTTTTGAGCTCCCTACCACCGAGCATCAGGATGCCATCACGGCTTATAACTTTTACCGGCTTATTCACCGGGCCAAACGCATTTATTTTTTGTACGACTCGCGCACCGAAGGCATACAAACGGGCGAAGTCAGCCGCTTCATGCACCAATTGCATTACCACTACGGCGTAAAGGTGCAAAAGAAAACCATCTCGTTTGACATTGGTTTCGACAATCCGCAGGCCATTCAGATAGACAAAACAGCCGCCGTAATGGAGAAACTGCTTCGGTTCACCTCTACCGAAGAGTACAGTCCGGCACTTTCCGCCAGTTCCATCAACACCTACATCGATTGTCCGCTGCAGTTCTACCTCACCCGGGTGGAAAACGTGGAGCAGGCCGACGAAGTGAAGGAAACCATCGAAGACAGCATGTTCGGAACCCTGTTTCATGCCGTGATGGAATATTTGTACGAACCGTTTAAAGGGCAAATCATTCAATCGGACGATTTTGATCAGCTGATTAAAAACACCCTGCACATCGATCAGGAGATTGCTCGGGCTTTTGCCACCAAATATTTCAAAAAGAAAAACAATGCCATTGTTCCCCTCGAAGGAAACAACCTGCTTATTGCACACGTCATCCGGAAATATATTCTGCAAGTGTTGCGTACCGATAAGCAGCATGCCCCGTTCCGCTATATCGGTTCCGAGGAGCGTTGTAAAATAGAATACCCTATTCAGAATCATCGGGTAAATATCAAAGGCTTCATCGACCGCATCGACGAAAAAGACGGGCAACTCCGCATCCTCGACTATAAAACCGGAAGCGGCTCGCTCGACTTTAAAAGCCTCGATGAAGTGTTTGAACACAACAAGGAAAAACGACCGAAATACGTGTTGCAAACTTTTCTCTACGGCATTTTGTATGAAAACAAAGCACAGGACAAAACCATTACACCCGGAATTTATTATATGCGCGACGTGTTTAAAGACGATTTCAACACCGAGCTGCATTATAAACCGGAACGAAACATCAACGAAACTGTCACCAATTTTAAAACCTACGAAGACGAATTTCGCGGACATCTTACAGCCTGTTTGGAAGAGCTTTTTAATCCCGAGATCCCCTTCGTACAAACCGATAATGTATCGGTATGTCAATATTGTCCGTACGTTGGAGTTTGTAACAGATAAATGATGTGTTGATATGTTGATATGTTGATGTGATGATTTCGGGTGCGTAATTTGTGTGGATTATATGGATTGTTTTGATTCCAAGATTTGCAAATAGTATCTTTTATTCGTCAACATATCATCACATCAACACATCATCACATTACCACATCAACACATTACCACATCAACACATTACCACATCAAAAAACCATGTCACAAGAAATCGAACGAAAATTTCTCGTTAAAGGCGAATATAAATCGCAGGCCGTGCGGTCATTCCGTATCGTGCAGGCATACCTATCGTCGGTCACCGGCCGAACGGTACGTATCCGCATCAAAGGCGAAAAAGCCTATATCACTATCAAAGGCAAGAGCAATGAATCAGGATTGAGTCGTTACGAATGGGAAAAAGAAATTCCGGTCAATGAAGCAGAAGAACTGTTGTTGCTCTGCGAACCGGGAGCCATAGACAAAACACGCTACGAGATTCCGGTAGGTAAGCACATCTTTGAGGTAGATGAGTTTTATGGTGACAACAGCGGACTCACTCTGGCTGAAGTAGAACTGAAAGATGAAACCGAAAGTTTCATCAAACCCGAATGGCTCGGCGAAGAAGTCACGGGTGACCGCCGTTATTATAATTCCTGTCTGACGAAACTACCCTATAAGAAATGGTAGGATAATTCGCCTCTGGATTCCGGTTTTGACTCGCTATTTTACAAATAAACTCACCCACTTCCGGAATATTGAGCCCGAAAATTGTCCCTATATGGCAATTTTAGTCCCAAATATCAACATTTCGCACCAAACCGGACGATAAATACCCCTGTGATTTGGATGGTTATGGAAAATGGTAGTTACTTTGCACCCGAAACATACAAGGGCACTCCGATGGGAGAACGAGAATCCGTATATAAACGTCCGGTCGGGTTGAAAATAGATAACCAGAGTACGAAATTGAAAGCAAACTCTTTTTTAGTCGGGGAAATGGCGGTATTTTATGTTATTAAACACGATAATCAAGTATATTGATTGCTAAACTTACATTATTTTTGGACAATCACTTTGAATAAAGCAGTCTTTTGTGATAATATGTAATGTAATTTGCTGTTATCAGGCAAAACCGAATACTTCGAGAACAAACAAATAATAAAAATAGATTTATAACTACCTATCTAGGGCAATTTTAGTTATATTTGTATGTCAATTTTAAATCATAACGTAATGGCAAAAATTAAAGGAGCGATAGTAGTCAATGTTGAGCGCTGTAAAGGCTGCAATTTATGTGTAGTTGCATGTCCATCAAAGGTATTATCACTTTCAAAAGAAGCAAATGACAAAGGATATAATTATTCGAACATGTCTGACCCCGACTCATGCGTAGGGTGTGCGGCATGCGCATATGTTTGTCCTGATGCATGTATCACTGTATACAAAGTTAAACTTTAAAGAGTATCTTTCAAATTAAAACTGAGAAAACATGAATGATTCAAAAAAGCATACTGTTGAAGAAGTCAGACTGATGAAGGGTAACGAGGCCATAGCCCATGCAGCCGTCCGATGCGGATGCGATGGCTATTTCGGTTATCCCATCACTCCGCAATCCGAAATTATGGAAACGCTGATGGAACTTGAACCCTGGAATACTACCGGAATGGTAGTGCTGCAAGCCGAAAGCGAAACCGCTTCTATCAACATGGTGTATGGCGCTGCCGGATGTGGCAAAAAATCAATGACCAGTTCTTCAAGTCCCGGTATCAGTTTGATGCAGGAAGGAATTTCCTATATCGCCTGTGCCGAATTACCCTGCGTAATTGTAAATGTAATGCGCGGTGGCCCCGGACTCGGCACTATCCAACCAAGTCAGGCAGATTATTATCAATCCGTTAAAGGTGGTGGCCATGGCGATTACAAACTGATTACCCTCGCTCCCGCTTCCGTACAGGAAATGGCCGATCACACAGTGCTGGCATTCGAACTGGCATTTAAATATTCTACCCCGTCTCTGATACTTGCCGACGGCGTTATCGGACAGATGATGGAAAAAGTGATTCTACCACCCTTTCAGCCCCGTATGACCGAAGCTGAGATTCGCGAAAAATGTCCATGGGCAACTCTGGGTAAAACAGCCGATCGGAAACCAAATATAATCACCTCTTTGTGTCTGCAACCGGAACAGATGGAAGCTATTAACCTGCGGTTACAGAAAAAGTACCGGGATATAGAAGATAACGAAGTTTTGTTCGAAGAATTTTCGTGCGAAGATGCCGAATACATTATTATAGCGTTCGGAACCACTGCCCGTGTTTGCCAAAAAGCGGTGGAAATGGCTCGTGCCGAAGGTATAAAAGCCGGATTATTACGCCCCATCACCTTATTCCCATTCCCTACAACAGCTATTAGCAATTATGCAGACAAAATAAAAGCTATGCTAACAGTAGAGATGAGTGCTGGTCAAATGGTCGACGACGTTCGTCTGGCTGTAAACGGTCGCATCCCCGTAGAATTCTACGGTCGTTTAGGTGGTATTGTTCCCTCACCGGATGAGGTATTAAAAGCGTTGAAAGATAAAATAGTAAAATAATTTATAATTGAAAATTCAGAATTCAGAATTAGAAATAATGGATTGTGGATGAAAATAATTATGAATTGTGCATTATTAATTATGAACTAAAATATTATGACTACAAACGAAATAATAGATCCTGCAAACTTAGTTTACACCAAAACGAAAGTAATGAATGACACCCCTATGCATTATTGCCCGGGATGTAGTCACGGCGTGGTTCACAAACTCATTGCCGAAGTTATTGAAGAAATGGATTTTCAAGAAAAAACCATTGGTATTGCACCGGTTGGCTGTGCTGTTTTTGCATATAAATATCTTGATATCGACTGGCAGCAAGCTGCTCATGGTCGTGCACCGGCATTGGCAACGGCAGTAAAACGCCTTTTGCCCGACCGCTTGGTATTTACTTATCAGGGTGATGGCGACTTAGCAGCGATTGGTACAGCCGAAACCATTCACGCGGCCAATCGCGGAGAAAACATCACCATTATATTCATCAACAATGGTATTTATGGTATGACCGGTGGTCAGATGGCTCCAACCACGCTCGAAGGAATGAAATCAGCAACAACGCCTAACGGTCGTAATATTGCTTTAAACGGATATCCGCTCAACATCACCAAACTGTTGGCTGAGCTACCCGGAACTTGTTATGTTACCCGTCACAGCGTGCACACAGTTGCCAACGTGCGCAAGGCCAAAAAGGCCATTCGAAAGGCATTCGAAAATTCGATGGAAGGTAAAGGTACTTCGGTAGTTGAAATTGTTTCCACTTGTAATTCGGGATGGAAATTATCTCCTGTTGCTTCAAACGACTGGATGGTTGAAAATATGTTTCCGGCTTACCCTCTTGGCGATTTAAAAAACGAATAGTTTCTACTTCCTTAAATGGAATTATTAACCAATAATAAAAGACACACATGAAAGAAGAAATAATTATAGCCGGATTTGGTGGACAAGGAGTACTTTCTATGGGTAAAATTCTGGCTTATTCCGGACTAATGCAAGGTCAGGAAGTCAGTTGGATGCCATCGTACGGCCCCGAACAACGAGGAGGAACAGCTAATGTAACGGTCATCCTGAGCGACGAGCGAATCAGTTCGCCGGTACTTAATACCTACGACACAGCCATTGTTTTAAATCAACCATCATTGGAACGATTTGAAAGCAAAGTAAAACCCGGCGGTACGTTGATTTTTGACGGAAACGGATTTCATAAATTTCCGACGCGTACCGATATCAATATATACCGTATTGACGCTACAGAATACGCTTTCGCAAATAATGCTGCAAAAACGATGAATATGATTATTCTGGGTGGATTACTCAAAGTACGCCCGATCGTTCAGGTTGCAAATGTACTGAAAGGACTGAAAAAATCGCTGCCTGATCGTCATCATCATCTTATACCTAAGAATGAAAAAGCAATCCAGATAGGCATGAAACTTATTCAAAAAGTGAATTAGTGTCACATAAATGAGTAAGCCGTCAGGTTTATCCTACAAAATAAAAGTGCTGCAAATTTCAGAATTTGCAGCACTTTTATTATACGTCTTTCGTCCGGAGTTCTACTCTTTCACCGTTTTTACTACCACCCATTTATTTTTTTCGGTATAACTAACCAATACTAAACCATTTCGATTAGCTTCAGCCTCAATCAAAGGAATGTCTTCTACGTAAAAACCACTCATGTACAACTCGCCACCGCTCGACAAGCAAGCGGCATATTGATCCATGTCGGTCAGCAAAATATTCCGGTTGATGTTTGCCAGAATTATGTCAAAGTGCAGATCCTTTAGCAACTCTGCTCCACCCAGGCGCACATCTATTCCTGATATTTTATTGATGGCAATATTTTCGATCGAATTATCTATACACCATGTATCGATATCAATGGCCACCAAATCGCGGGCACCACGCATAGCTGCCAAAATAGCTAGCACTGCCGTCCCACATCCCATATCAAGCACAGTTTTCCCCTGAAGCTCCATTTGCAAGAGTTGACCTATTACCAGGCTTGTTGTTTCGTGATGTCCGGTTCCAAAAGCCATTTTGGGATCAATTACGATATCATATTTTGCTTTAGGTACGTCTTTATGAAACGAGCTATGTATAACACAATCATTTCCGATAACAATCGGTTCAAAATAATGTTTTTCCCACTCTTCATTCCAGTTTTTCGACTCTATTGGGTTCACTTTATATTCAATAGCCGCCTCAAACGGAAAATCGGACAACAAACTTTTCAGCGCCGGTTCATCAAAGGTATTTTCAGTAATATAGGCATCCAGAGCGCCATCTGCAGGCACAAAACTATCGAACCCTATTTCACCCAGTTCCTGAGCTAATACATCAGAAATATATTCTTCATAAGGTTCTATAGAAAAATGGACTTCAAGATAATTCATATAAATAGTTTATAATTAACGATTAAAGAATAGAATAGATAAATATCACAAAAAATGATAGATTCAATTAAACATTTTGCGAATCAGATTGTCTAATTCACAAAATTGAGCAACAAAAGTACTATATTTTTTATAGAATATTCATGTTGCATTTTTAATTATTTTTTAACACATTTGCAAATCATCAAATGCCTACAATGGCACGATTCTTGTCTAATTCAGGACAAAATAAACGGTCTGAAAAGGCTCAAAAATAGGAGGAATTATTATGAAACGGTCCAATTTATTTATTATCATGCTGACTTTGCTTTTTCCGCTTGCAGGAATTGGACAAAATCAAGCTACGATTGTCGATGATGTTTATTTCAATCCTGCAAGCACTAAAAATACGACTTCAGGAAATCAAACTGTTAGCACAAAACAAAAACCAAATTACAAAAATGGCGCTAAGGAAATTGTGTTTACAGAACGTCAAGCTTCTAAACCAACAGCAATTCACGATACGGTTTATGTAGTTGGTCAGGCTGGCGATAAAATAGCAAATACCAGAAAACAAACCAGTAACATAAAAACAGATCCATCGATTATTCATGACACTATTTATGTTACGGAAAATGCAATGGGAGAAGCTATCGATAGCCTAAAAGGCAATCAAGAACAAGGTCATTATCTGAATGGTTTTAATGGAACGGAGTCCGATTTGGAATATGCTGAACGCATTCGTCGCTTTCATAATCCCAAATATACAATTTTCATTGGAAGTCCAGCTTATAACGATATTTATTTTCTGAATAACAATGACTGGAATGTATATGTTGACGATTCATATGCTTACGTAACACCAACCTGGACAAATTCATATTGGTGGGATTACAATTATAGCCCATATAGTTATAGTGGATTTGGTTGGGGTCTAGGATTCGGATTCGGATTTGGATGGAATAATTATCCATGGAGTTTCTATGGAGGCATCGGCAATTATTACGGATACAATGGCATGTATGGATATGGTTACCCATACTACGGATACGGAGATTATTATGGATATGGTGGATATTACGGTTACGGAGGAGGCGGAAACTGGTATGGTGGCAGCAGAAACAGAAATGACGAAGCAGCTCGACGTGAAATAAGTAATTATAGCGGCAGAACTCGTTTAGGCGAGAGACAAGCAGCATCTGCAAGTACAATGATTGGAAGCAGTTCGACAGTTTCACGCGGTGCGTACACAGCAGGAACTACTCGAAATTCTGTCACAAATAATGGAACAACACGGTCATATGTTAGCTCAAGAACAGTGGCAAATCCGGCCAGTGGCATAGGACTTGTAAGATCAGGCAGAACAAGATCATCTGTAATTAGTAATGGAATTTCAAATTCTCGAAGTAATAATTTCAATATCAATACCCGCCCACGCACTTATTCTACTACTGTAACGGCAACTCCAAATGGAAACTATTCGAGCAGACAAAGTTCAGTAGGATATTCAAATAGGACTTCTTACACCTCGAATTCAGGTTCGCGAACTGTTATTAGCAATTCGTCTTCAACTCCATCACGTAGTAGTTATTCATCAGAAAATTATTCGAACACTTCACGAAGCAGCAGCTCATCTTATTCCAGTGGAAGTTCAAGAGGTTCATATTCAAGTGGAAGTAGCTCTGTTAGTAGTGGAGGAAGTACTCGTGGTTCCAGTGCCTCCAGTGGTGGAAGAAGATAATAATTGTGACGTTTATAAATGTATATTTAAAAGAAGCAGCATATGAAAAAGAACATATTGGCTATGGCAGTTATACTAAACTGTTCTTTCGCCATGGCTCAAACTGAGTTTGACGCATTAAAAATGATACAGCCAGATATAAATGGTACGGCTAGATATATGGGTATGGCAGGTGCCTTCGGAGCCTTAGGCGGCGATGCATCGGCAATAAAAGATAATCCAGCAGGATTGGGAATTTATCGAAGTTCTGAAATAACCACTACATTAGATCTTTCGTTACAAAGCAGTAAATCTGTATGGAACGGTACCACGGCTAACGACAATTTGGACAATCTAAGATTTAATAATTTTTCCTATGTAAAAGCAACCCCGACTTATAGAAGTTTGAGTGGTGATCAGGGTTTATTAAGCTCTAACTGGTCTTTTTCGTACAATCGTCTCAAGAGCTTTAATCGCAACTCAACCGTAAAGAGCGGACAGTCATCATCATCTATTAGTGATTATATGGCTTATTTTACACAAGGAATTACCAGTTCTGATTTAACTTATGTGCCAGGATATGAACCTTTCAACAATATAAATATTCCATGGATTTCCATTATCGGATACGAAAATGGATTAATAAAGCAATCGGCAACTAATGATGTAAACAGTTGGGTATCTAACATCAACACTATGGTTATACCCACATACACACTTCACGAAACGGGTTACATTGATGAATATTCTATCGGGTGGGCAGGAAATTTCAGCAATAGATTTTATTTAGGAACAACATTAAATGTCCAGTCGGTAAATTACAATGCCCGAAGCGTATATTCTGAAACATACGGAGGTGGAAACACTTATTTAGACAATAATATTTCCACTACCGGAACCGGAGTAAATCTAAATATTGGTGCCATAGTGAGACCAATTGATATGCTACGATTAGGGGTTTCCATTCATACTCCTACTATTTACAGCATGACTGATAATCATTATACAAATTATAATGATAATGCTATAACACAAACCGCCCCATCTACCAATTACCAATTGAGTAGTCCTTGGAAATTCAATGGAAGTGCAGCAGTAATTATCGGCCAAAAAGGACTGATTAGCATGGAGTATGATTACGCACTAAACAGCAATGCGAAATTTTATGATGAAGATGGAAATGCTCAAAGTTTCAGCTATGAAAACACCGGTATAAAAACGATGCTTAAAGATATACAAACAATTAAGGTTGGAGCTGAATACAGATTAACTGAAAACTTTTCTTTACGAGCTGGTTATGCCTATATGAATGGCGCTACAAATAATGAAGAAGCTCATAAAGTAATGATACCAAACACAAGTAGAACTGACACTGAATATTTTCAAAACAATAGAACAGATTATATAACAGCAGGTTTTGGATATCGTGAAGCCAACTGGTATATCGACTTTGCATACATGAACAAAAGCTTAGACGAAACATTTTATCCTTACAATCTCACCTCTGTAAATTTTGCAAGTGTAAAAACAACGACCAACAATCTGATTGTTACGCTGGGATTAAAGTTTTAAACGTCATTTATTGTTTTATATTTTGCTTTACGGAGGCCGGCTTTACAGTCGGCCTCTGTATTTTTAATGGCTTAATAAGAGCGCCCTGTTTTGAAATAAGCTATCCCTATGATTCATTTGCCTGTTTGCACTAAAAAATGTACCTTTGCACCCGCAAAAAGCACTTCTAACAACAGTAAACCTCCAATAAATAATGTCTTTACAATCCGAAATACTTCGACGACGCACCTTTGCTATTATAAGTCACCCCGATGCAGGTAAAACTACATTAACTGAAAAACTTTTGTTGTTCGGAGGTGCTATCCATGTGGCCGGAGCTGTGAAATCAAATAAAATCAAAAAAACAGCTACATCCGACTGGATGGACATCGAAAAGCAACGTGGTATCTCTGTAGCTACTTCGGTTATGGGGTTCGAATACCGCGATTATAAAATCAATATTCTGGACACTCCCGGTCACCAGGATTTTGCCGAAGACACTTATCGCACATTAACCGCTGTTGATAGTGTTATCATCGTGGTAGATACTGCAAAAGGTGTTGAAGCACAAACACGTAAACTAATGGAAGTTTGTCGAATGCGCAATACACCGGTAATGATCTTTGTAAACAAGATGGATCGTGAAGGTAAAGATGCATTTGATTTATTAGATGAGTTGGAGGCAGAATTAGGAATTGGTGTGCGACCACTGAGCTGGCCAATAAATCAAGGATTT
>Ga0302171_10000247_pt1 | contig 12209 bp, 10 predicted proteins | sample I_Fen_N2_2_FD_193495 | JGI IMG/M metagenome (GOLD analysis project Ga0302171, IMG submission 193495) | Peat permafrost microbial communities from Stordalen Mire near Abisko, Sweden - I_Fen_N2_2 | ecosystem: Environmental > Terrestrial > Soil > Wetlands > Permafrost | place: Sweden: Abisko... | reverse complement strand
GGTTAAGAATAACGGTCGTAACAAAGAACTGACTGTGTACTTCTATCATCCCCTTCCAGACGGAACAAATCTTTGCGATTCATGTAACAGGCAAATGTTGCACAGCGTCCAGCAAATAGCTGCAATGATACGCAACAATCCGATGGCCTATCCGATAAACCCCCAGCGCTGGACAGAACACGTAGGCATCTCCCTTCAAGTGTGTTCATGGCTTGTCCTTCATGAGGACAAATATGAACCTAAAAAATATGGTTTTATGCGCCTCGACGATAATGCCTTGACCAATCTTATGACCGACCTATCAATAGGAAGTTGGACAGAGGCCCTTCAATATATCCCGAGGATTATTCAAGCAATTCACGCTTTGATAGGTTCTAAAGCTTGCTTGACTTCGCTACTGACCGCACCGCTTGAACTTCCAAAAAGCTTCGTAACGGAAGCCCTGAAATACTTATCAGCCAACAAATGGTACACAATAGCGCACCAGCGGAATGACACCAAGACTAACGGAGTACTATCTCGAAAAAAACTTGGAGAGCTAATCGGATGTGACGCTGAACAGCTACGTCACTCTCCTAAAATTCGTGTATTCCTTAGACAATTTGAACCAGAATTGTACCATCCGAAACTATTAATCAAAGCAAGCCCCAGAGCAAATTTCCATACCCAGAATACCATGACACTAGTTGAGGCAAGGCGTCACCGACCTACTAAAAAATCGCTGAAGAATCAAGTTGATCTGCTTTCGGCGATTTTCCATTCGCACATTTTTTTACCTCAAATAATGCCGCCGATCGAGATAGATTGTGCGAAAACTATTTTAGAACTAAAAAGCAACACTCAACCTTCTAAACATCACAACACCTTACGTCTAGGAGTTGGACTACACCTCCTTCAACAAGCATGCAAATGGGTAATTCTTTACGGGGATGGTATAGTTGAAGCGTGCTTGTTTTATGCAGAAGAAACTAAGAAATATGACAATCTCGACCCGAATTCGCGCGCAAGGGGACTAGATAAACTCTATAACTCAACATGCAATATGTGGTTTTCGACCAAAATCGAGGGAATGGTGGAAAGTCCCTTAGCAATTGAATTAAACATCAAAGCTCGGCAGTTCAGATCAACGAGAAGTATAGATCCAAAAGAAATGTCGTTTCACCAAGTGGTCGAAGGCTACATTGGCGCATGCGCTACTTTAATCGGGATGCTTAAGCCTATCCGAGAAGATGAATTGGTCCACCTCGCAAGAAACTCTCTGATTCTATCGACCTTCGACGATGGACTTTGGTTAGAACATATAGCAGGAAAAAAAGGAACGAATGGTATTAATCCTTTAATTCAAAGACCAATACCATCCATAGTCGGACAGGCAATCAGTCAATTACAGCACCTAGGAGAAAACCTGAAAAAAATAAATCAGGACTCTACTGCTCACTCCGATGAACTATTTTATTTCCCCTCAACTAAAATATTCCCTTTTTCAGAAGGTAAATCTCTCAAGCAACGAGTGGCTCGAGCTATGGATACGTTCTGCGATATCGTAGAAACACTGGTCGATGACTCAGGTAGGAGGTGGTACGTACGAATTCATGAACTACGACGTTTCTTTATTCACACCATCTACCGTCACGAAACTAGTCATGTACTTGACGCTATCGGCTGGTATGTTGGCCACGTAGATGCAGAGCACACAAAGGCTTACTATGAAGACACTTTACGCGGTGAAGAACTACAAGGTTACGAGGTTGAATCTGTAGCATCCCGTTTGATAGATTTTGGAGCAAGACATCTATCTGCCAAAGAAAATCCAGGCACAGCAGTTTTATATAAAAAAGTTTGCAAAACTCTTAATGTAAAGAGTCTTTCCGGCGTGCCAGCCGAGGACTACCAAAACACAGTTAAAAGAATGCTTGCGGCCGGAGAGTTCAGCATCCGACACTACACTGTTAGCTTTCAAGCAGAAGACATCCAAGAAATGGACGTTGGAAGTAATGCTGATGAAATCGTCTACTAACACCCAAGTAATTGAGCGATTCGAGTGGTTGTATCAAGTCAAAAATAAAGAAATAGCCTTGAGCCCCGAACAAATCGATCTTTTAGAGACGACAAAAAAATTCTGCGTTTTAGAAGTACCGGGAAGGTTCACATCAATCTCTTATAATAGTTTAAAAAAATATTGTCTACCACTTAAGCTTCCTTTCCACCTAAGAACTTCAGAGACCATATGGAATCATTTACTCCGACTAAGAGAGGATGCGTACAAATCCACCATTGTGTTGCAATCAGAAAACCAAGAAATAGAGCCAGAGCAACTTTTAACCGAAATGTCTAGACACATGCATCGATATGAAACTGCTTATTTCTCCCTCTTCCGCGAAATTAGGTCAATTGCAGAGTCCGATCCGAACCTTCCCGACTTATCTCGAAAAAGATTGATACAGATCCTTAGCCAGTCAAAAGCCATTCATATGACATCATTCGCTAACCCCGCCCGTTATGATGAGTCTGCAACCCTCAAAATAATTGACGGAGGTAAACCCTAATGCAATTATTTAAAGCAGTCGATACAGTCAGAATTCCTGCTTCAGTAGGATACCGAGAACCGGTATCCGTAACCTACCGTACCCATAATAATTTATACCACCTCACATGGCCCGACGGCTCGCCCTGTGCATTAGCGAATGAGTGGCTACGACAACAAAGCCGAAAAAAAGGTGGTAACGATAGAACTGAAACCTCGCGGACTTACGCTTCACAACTATCGTTTTTATTAAGACACTGTTACAAGTACCGCCTGGATTTTTTTGACTTACGCGATGAAGACATTCAACGATTAGTTACTTACCTTAAGAAAGAGAATATTGTAAAAAAAGGGATCGTCCAAAGCCGCAGAAACAACAATCAAATCATTGCCATACTACAAACAATCATCCGATTCCTGCGATGGCTTCAAATTCAGTTCACACTCAGTGATGACGCGATACTCCTAGGCGATGAGTCATCGAGCGCTCAGATACATATCACCATTGGCCGCAACCCGAAGACTGGTCGTACTACTTACAGGCATGCAAGCATGCCTTCTCAAGTCGCTCCAAAGGCAGACAAAATCCCAATCCCCGATGAATACATAAATATATTGAGGGATACCATTTTTTACAAGTGCTACGGTGATTCCAGAGCTGTGCCAATAGATGAACCAGTCGAAAAATCTAGCGCAAGGATAGTAAAAAAGCGATATCTTTATGAGCGCCGGATGTTTTCTATTCTCATGTTCAAAATCAGCGGACTTCGGCCGATGGAATTATGTAAAATCCCATTAACCGAAAACGAAAACTCAATCAAAGAACTTGCGATATACCTCCCTACTGGAAAAACGCAAGATAACGATCTTCCGTTAAGAAAATTTCCTCTTTCCATCGGCGAGGCCAATCGAATAGAAAAATATTTAAACGCGCGCTCAGAGTTCTTATCTGTTTTCGATAAGAGCATAGTTAACCCCGATGCAGCATACGCCATTCTACTTACCGACGACTGTCAGCCACTTAACGAAAAATCACTAACTCGGGATTTTTCCCGGTTAGTTGATGCGGCAGGGTTAGGCAACGTGAAACTGTGCCTATCGATGTTTAGACACAGATTCATAACTATTGAAATTCTTCTAGAAATGCAAAGCGCGACCAAAAACCCTCATGTAGCTGCCATTTGGAATGAAGGTATTCGCCATAGTATTTGTGCCATTGTCGCAGCAAAAACAGGTCACAGAAGCGTAGAATCACTATATACATACTTCCATGAAGCGTATAAATTCAGCACGAAATTTGACACATATAGTGAAGCGATAGATCATCTCAGACAGCTAGATGAAAAAATCGAAGCCCTCGCTAACCAGCGCTATGAAATTCTAAGAGCCCTAGCATTAGGACAGGTGGATCAGGAGTTTGCCGAAAAGACCTTGAAATTCATCAGTGATATGCAGGCAGACATTGAAGCGTTCAAGACGATCGCGCTGAAGACTTAATCCTATGTCGACGACAGCTTTCGTAAACTTTGCACCACGCGAGCTGATGTAACAGCAATGATGCCGGCAAGGATTCCGATGCCCGCTTCGGGTAGGTATCCGTGCAGGTGTGGTTTCAGGGCTACAGGAATCAGCCAGCCTGGCCCATTGGACATGGCATGTGCGATGAACGATCCCCCTACAAAGAACATTGCGATTGTCCCTATCCAAGACAGCGATTTCATTAGCTTGGGTGCGACTACGATCAGCCCTCCCCCTACGCTACGTACCGCTTGCGCGAAGATGCCACTGGTGGTGCTCTTCTTCATGCGTAGTCCCAGGTCATCAATCCGTACGATGCCAGCTACCAGGCCATACACACCGAACGTGACCAGCAGGGCTATCAGGCTTAGCGTGGCGACTTGCTGAAGGAATGGTGCCTCGGAGACGACGTTCAGCGTGATCACCACGATCTCAGCGCTCAACACAAAATCGGTGGTGATAGCCCCTTTAACCTTCTTGGCCTCATACCTCTTGGCCTCGTCGTCTGTGAGCACCTTCGGCTTGCGTGCACCAACTCCTTTGTCTTCTGGTGTGAGCTTTTCGATCAAAGACTCAATGCCCTCATAACAGAGGTATATGCCGCCTATGACCAGAAGCGCATGGACGATCACCGGGGAAACGTAATTTAGCCCAAGCGCCAAGGGGACCAAGATAGCCTTATTTATTAGCGACCCTTTGCACACCGCCCAAACCACCGGCAGCTCACGATCAGCTTTGAGTTCAACAACCTTCTCTGCATTCACCGCAAGGTCATCAGTCAGCACGCTGGCCGTCTTCTTCGCGGCGACCTTACTCATGACGGAGATGTCATCAAGCAATGTAGCTATGTCATCAAACAAGGCGAAAAAACTGCTTGCCATCGATCAACTCCCTGGTCCCTTTACCTAGACATCGGTGAAGGCTCGACGTTCTTATCGGCCTCCGGTAGTGCTGGTGCCTTCCCCTACCCAGGGTTTTGCCCTTCATGGGCGATGCCGGCACAAAACAGGCGCTAAAGCCCCCATTGCATCAAGCGGTAGCGTCTCTCTGCCTAAATATCACCGCTCATATCTTCAGTATCCTGAAACGAAGCCGAGGTAGTGCATACAGCCATCCATGATTCAAAGGATCTCGTCACCATGGATAAACGCGCTTCTTCGGATATTTTCCTTTCGAGCACAGTCACCGTCGCCGACTACCGAGCCTTCATGCGTGCAAGGGACAAAGAGCAGATCACTGACCTCATCTACCAGAGATTCCAGGAACGGTATCTGAAGCCTTTCAGCTCTTCCGCAGCTCAAGATGGATTCGCGATGGTGGCCTGCGGTTGCCTGATGGTCGAATCGATGCAGGCGTTCTGGAATGGCTCCGCAAAGTCGGGATTGAGTGGCCCAGCCTTTCTCGAATTTCTCAATCGAGTGGACCAATTTTCGTCTCTGCGGGAACACAGCAGGCTTTTCTATAAACATGTCAGGTGCGGAATCATGCACCACGGAGAAGCTACCGGTGGGTGGTCGATTCGAACAGGCACTTCCCAACTATTCGACCCCGAGAACTTGTTGGTTGATGCCTCCCGATTCCTGGATGCCCTCGAAGATTCCCTTCGCGAATACTGTGATCTATTGAAAGGATCTGATTGGCAAAGCGAGGTCTGGAGCCGCCTGCATATGAAAATGCGCTTTGTCTGTACCAGCACCTTGGCTAAGTCCGAATATGTAGAGCACCCCATTACGGCGGATTAGTGCCCAAGACTACCGTAATGCTGAGCCGGCTCCGCGGAGCATCTCCCCCGAAGCCATTGAAGCGTGGTACATCTTCAGACCGTACTCTCCTTTTCCTGGAGTCACGACTCAAGATCACACTCCCACACCAAACTCGAGCCGTTTCAGGAAGGTGTAGACTGCTAGGCACCCTTCTTCATCCCCTAGCATTTCAAAGGGCCGCTTTCTGCCCAGACCAATGCACTCCTGCTGAACCCAACGCACTGCGTCAGCTCCGAAGAACGACAATATTGAATCCACGGTTCGTACGTAGCTACTGATGTAGTGCCCATCACCGATTTGCGGCTCGATCTGCTCCATGTGGCTCCCGTGGCCATGCAGGTCGCACCGAGTCAGCATCCAACCGTCAAGCATGATCAATTTACCTGCCTTGCCACACAGCTCGCACACGCAACCGGAAGCCAGTTCGCAGATATCAAGAACCTGACAGACATTCTCTCCACCACCACTCTGGTAGATCCGGAGGAGTCCAAACTTCTCTTTCACCTGCGTAATTTTTACATCGATTTTCTCCAATTCGGCGTAACGCTGGATCAGCCTCAAGCTCCCTTCGATGAGATCCGCCCAGCCATCCATGCACTCAAAACCGAATACCTCCTGTGCGGAGGCGTCTGTCCGAAAAAGCAGAGTCCCGTAGGTAGCTACCAGACGTCTTTCAGTGAAATTATTCATCTGCTCCGGTGCCCTTGGACCACACAACATCGCTAGGTTGTCCTGACAGTTCCGATGGATACATCCGCCCACTCATCAATTCATAACCGAAGCTTTCAACTACCCTGTGAATCGCTTGAATGGGCTCCATCAACCAACCATCGCTTTTGTTCAACCATGGCGGCGACACCAACTGGACCCTACGGATGAACATCTCTGGGGCGTCCTTTGCAGCCAGACCGAGCAGGAAAGAAACGTCCGGGATCAGAAATTGTTGTTGCGAGGCCTCGCCATCGACGACGGTTTCGTAGGTCACAAAAAACCACTCATCGTTCGACGTTTGTGCGACGTAGGCCCAACGATGCAGCCCCTCCTCCATTACAAAGAGCGGAGTATCGAGACGCGCCCTCTCGTGTGTTTCAAACATATTATTTCTCCGAGAATTCTAGCAAAGCGTACTATAGTACGCAGCAATGCGCAGCTCAATGTGGCTACATACTCACTTTTGGGAGTAGCCGCATGCGTGAACTGAATGACGCATTTGGGCAGGCTCTTCGGGACCTGAGGTCTAAAGCCAACTTGGCCCAGACCGACTTTCCGCCCAAGGTCAGCAGGGAGCACATCAGTTTGCTAGAGCGGGGAATTCGCTCACCAAGCCTGAATATGATTGATGACCTTGCGGAAATCCTGGGCATCTCGCCGTTGGCCCTTGTGCTCCAGTGCTACCTGCTCCGGGATCCATCAGTGAGTGTGGAAGCAATGCTCAAAAAGGCACTGAGTGAGGTCAGGCTCGAAATGATCCCTGGTGCGCAAAGCGGTAGGGAGCGGAGCTAGCTGAAGCGCTTTGCTTCTGAGGAGCCTCTGGCGGCTGCTCTTCCATGCAGGTTCAGATGGGATTTTGATCCAGGACCGACCATCCTCACCATTACCCTGCCTCCGACTTGATTGCGCTTATGTTTTCGCGTGCATGCGAAATCGCATCCTACTGCCCCCCCATTTGCATGGGGCTTCACCAAATGCTTTAAGTGGATCCCTCAGAGCATGAGAATTTTGCCCTCGGCCATTTTTAGATCACAGTGGGCTAATTGCACGGCCTGCTCCCCCAAATTCGACCTAACCAGTCATCATCATTGTTAGCCCACAAGGCCTGCTTGAGTCACTCGTCGGATTCTGGCTGGACGGTCGTTTGCCTATCTAGCCCGATTCAAACCGCCGGATCGCCGAGGATCTCCAGGTCACTGATATTCAGGCTTTGAATCCAATACGCCTGCATCACACTGAAGATGAAAGCCGCTGTCGGTGGCCCATGTAGAAATTCCATGTGAGGCGATGGCCATCCCCTGATTTACCAATGAATTGGGGCGACCAGAATCTGATCCTCCCGCCGGCGAAATGACAGCTCTACCGCCGAGCCCTTGCCTCAGTTTTTTTCTTGGCGGGGCTAACGCCTCAAAAACGAATGATGTATTCTTTTGACGTCTCTGCAGACGACGATATGACCATAACAATAAACGTGTGCTGGCCAAAATGGAGCATAGCCCTACGAATCCCGCACCAATACCGATCAATGTATTTTTTAGCCATCCCCTCTCAGGACACTGGCTAGACCTTGCCTAATAAGAACATCACCCAAAGGATAAATACGTGCATATCACCGAGACGAGCCATGCTGGGACGGCCGCCAGCCTTCCCCGCTCAACCATGCTTCTAGTACTGGGCCTTTGCTGGGCCGCCATCCTCTCGGAGGGTTATGACATTGGCGTCATGGGCACCATCGTGCCGGCCTTGCTCAGCGATCCTTACTGGAGCCTTACGCCCTTGGAAATCGGCGCCATGAGCAGCTCGGCACTGTTCGGCACCCTCATTGGCGCCTACTTCATCAGCCCGTGGAGCGACATCATCGGGCGCAAACCGCTGATCATCCTATGCATCGCGCTGTTTTCGGGCTCCATGCTCGCAGCGTCCTGGGCGCCAACCCCGCAGATCTTCTCACTGGTCAGATTCATCGGTGGCCTGGGCCTTGGTGGAGTCATCCCGGTAGCGGCGGCTTTGACAATCGAGTATTCGCCGCCACACCGGCGCAACCTCAACTTCGCCCTGATGTACTCCGGCTACCCGCTCGGCGCCCTGCTCTCGGCATGGGTGGGCATGACCTTCATGCCTGACCATGGCTGGCGAGCGGTGGTCGGCGCAGGCGGCATTTCGCTGCTGCTGATCCCGATCATGATGTTGTGGCTGCCCGAGTCACTGGAGTTTCTGGTGGCGAAGAAGCGCACCCGCAAAGCCCAGGCACTCGCTGCACGGCTAGGCATCAGCGAACTGCCTGCGCCACCGGCCGACAAGGGATCGGCGCAACAATCGCCCTTCAGGGAGATTCTGGCCGAGGTCTTTTCCCAGCGAAATCGCAGGGGCACGATTTGCCTGTGGCTGGCTCAATGCACTGCGGTAATGGTGGTTTACGGACTGGGAACCTGGCTACCGCAATACATGCGTCACAACGGTTACGACCTGGGCTCGGCCTTGATGTTCTTCGCCACGTTCAACCTGGCCGCTGCTGTGGGCGGCATTGTCATCGGCAGGATTGCCGACCGTTTCGGGGCCCGCCGCACTCTTGCCCTGGGCTTTACCTTCGGCGCCTGCGCTATCGCTGCGTTGTCGATGAAAAACTCGATCATGGTGAACTACATACTGGTCGCCTGCGCGGGCTTTGGCAGCGTTGCTGTCGCCCTGGTCCAGCTCGGTTACATCGCCAACTACTACGCGCCGCACGCCCGAGCTTCAGCGACAGGTTGGGCGGTCGGCATCGGACGCTTCGGTGCGATGGGTGGACCGATCCTGGGCGGCTTCGTCGCCGGGTTGCAGCTAGACAGTTTCTGGAACTTCATGGTCTTCGCCGCAGCCGCCATCGCCGCTGCCATCGCCATCATCATGACGCCGGCACCTGCCCACGAAAGGTAATCTCGACCGCTCACCGGCGAGCCTGTGCTTGCCGGTGAGTTTTTTGCATTCAAGCCTGCTTGATGCCGGCAAACGACCTCGTGAACAACGAACCAAAGCCCTGCACCTCGCGCTCAATCCCGAGCTGCTGCAGGCACATCCAAACCAGCGCCTGATTGCTGCTGACTACCGGAAGCTCCAGCTTCCCTTCGATGTTCGCCAACACCTCAGCCACCTGAATCCCCGCGCAACTGATGAGCACACCATCCAGCGCCATACCGCGAAACCCCTCGGCCAATTCCAACCATGTAGAGGAAGGCAAACTGCCCTGCTCCACCGGTGTCGCGCAAGGTCTGCCTAGTGCGCTGACCACTTCAATGCCGAGCCCGGCGAAATACTCGCGCTCAACCTCGATCACCTCCTGCGGATACGGGGTCAACAGTCCGATGCGTCGCATGTTCTGTGCCCGGCAACCGGCAATGACCGCCTCGATAGTCGTCACACTGTTGAGCCCGGTCGCCTCGAACAGGCGCTTGCGCAAATTCTCCGGCCCGGCCAGCAAGGTCGCGGCAGTGCAGTTGATCGCCAGCAGATCGACACCGGCATCGACGAGTAACTGCGCATGCCCTTCCAGACCTTCGGAAAACTTGCGATCGGCTTCCAGTGAAGTCTGACGAAAAGGCACTCGTGTGGTGACGAAACGCACCCCCTCGGGAGCCATCAGTTGAGGCTCATGGTCGCACAGTCCACCCGATGGGTAGAGCTGACCGATCCGCGCCAAAGTACCGATACCTGGATTCACGAAACTTTCCTTTTGTTGATGTTGAAATGCACACACCCGAAAACAGAAAAACCTCCGGCGACCAAAGGCCTCCGGAGGTCAGTGACCACGCCTCGTGATTACCAGAGCGCCAGGGTATAGCCGATGATCAAGCGATTTTCATCGGCATCGGTGGTCAAGCCGTCGCCCGAGCGGAAGGTGACATTGCGCCAGCGTACGCTCACCCCCTTCAGTGGACCATCCTGCACAACATAGGCCAGGTCGGTGTCGCGCTCCCACTCACGACCATCGTCGACGGTGGCGGTTTTGACATTGCGCCCGTCCACGTAGCGGGTCATGAAGGTCAGGCCCGGTACGCCCCACGCGGCGAAGTCATAGTCGTAACGCAACTGCCACGAATCCTCCTGCGCTCGGGTGAACAGGTTATAGGTCACGAGGTTGGCCACATAGGGCTCGGCACCATTGAGGAACGGGAAATCACCGTCGCCGGACAAATACTGCCAGCCCGTGGTAAACCGGTGAGCCTTGTATTCCAGGGCGACCATGCCGTTGAAGTTGCGGTTATCGATGTGGCCCGCCAGCTTGCGCCCCTCGTCACGACTGTCGAAGTAACGAAGGTCACTTTTCAGCACAATACCCTCAGCCAGCGGCCAACGATGGGTCAGGCCGACGAATTGCTGCCGATAGATGTCCTGCAGGTTTGCGCTGTAGTAACTGAGGTTCAGTTGTGGCGTCAGCGCATAGTTGGCACCGGCAAAATCGAAGTGATCACTGGAGGCCGCACCGTAGCCGATATCTTCATTGCTGGAGGAGTCGCGCAGGCTGGCCTGGGTCAAGCGCCCGGCATTGAACGTCAGGCCGCGGATATCCTGAGAGTTCAACAAACCACCACGAAACGACGAGCCCAGCAGACGCGTGTCGTTGTACATCACCACCGGCAGCGTCGGCTGCAATGTGCCGACATTCAACACGGTCTTGCCGGCACGCGCCTTCGCCGTCAGCCCCAGTTTGCTGTAGCTGTCCGCGGCTTGTCCGCTGTCGCCGACGGGTAAAAGCCCGGACCCACGACGGTCAGGACTAGAGTCGAGTTTGACTCCCATCTGCCCCAGCGCATCGACGCCGAACCCGACAGTACCTTCGGTAAAACCCGAGACCAGTCGGCCAGTAAAGCCCTGGGCCCACTCATCGGTCTTGGACTGAGGCGCGTTGCCCTGACGATAATCACGATTCAAGTAAAAGTTGCGCAAATCCACACTGGCCTTGCTGTCCGCAACAAAGTCCGCCAGCGCGTAATTGGCCATGGAAGTGCCCATGGAAAACAGCAAGGGTGCAGCAAAGCAAGCTCGGTTCATTATTGTTATCCAGACTCGATTGAAGCCGGGGCGGCCGGCAACCGGATGCGCACCCGATGGCACGCATCAATTCACTAAGCGGCAGGCAAAGGAAAACCATCGACGCCCGTGACCGGGCGCCTGTAAGCAATACTTATTGTTGTTTTGTTCCGCGACGGCACAGCGTCGCTATGCGCCGAGAATGCATTCCTGAAGTTGCGGCACCGGCAGGTTCTGGGTCAGGGCCAGCATCAGCAATATGCGCAACTTGTGCGGGCTCAGGTCTCCTCCGGCCAGCACACCGTCGCGCTCCAGAAATGCCTGGGACGGAACAATCCCGCGCAGGGCTCGCGTGGCCTGAACCACGATGACTCCCGCGGCGGTCGCCCGCCTGATCGCTGCCACCTCGCCTGACGCCGGTCGACCGGGGGCCAGGCCGGCACTGATGATCGCCCGGCTACCGGCGGCAACCAACGCATCGATGACCACGCCATCGGCTCCGGCATAGGAGGTGACAATATCGACTCGCGCCAGCGCAGCAACGCCTTCGAACTGGAAACGCGAATGCCAGCCGTTGACCGGAAGGCAACGACGCCAGTGCACCTGAGCCAATGCGTCCACTTGCGCCAGCGGCCCGTAAGGAATGGCCTCGAACGCGTTGAGGTCGAAGCTCGAGCTTTTGCTCA
>Ga0302171_10000236_pt1 | contig 12438 bp, 10 predicted proteins | sample I_Fen_N2_2_FD_193495 | JGI IMG/M metagenome (GOLD analysis project Ga0302171, IMG submission 193495) | Peat permafrost microbial communities from Stordalen Mire near Abisko, Sweden - I_Fen_N2_2 | ecosystem: Environmental > Terrestrial > Soil > Wetlands > Permafrost | place: Sweden: Abisko... | reverse complement strand
TGACGACCGCACAGTGGCGCACAGCCGTCCAGACCTACATGACAGACCTGGGCTTCAACGAGACCAACCAGTACGTCGCTGTAATGCACCAAGACAAAGAACACCAACACGTCCACATCGTCGCCAACAGGATCAGGCTCAACGATGACTTCTCCATGGTCAAAGACAGCAACGAGCGAAGCATCAGCCTCGACTCAGTGTCGGGCATAGAAGATCGCTTCGGCCTCACCAAAGCACCGAAGCCCAAGGACACATGGGGCGCCTCGATCACTCACGCAGAGCTCCAAGCCTCGATCCGCGACGGCAACCTGCCGTTGAAGCACAAGATGATCGCGAAGATCGCAGGCGCTATCGAAGCCACCAACGCCGTCGATGGCGATATGTTCACGTTCACCCGGCTACTCAGGAAGCAAAAGGTCTATATCAACCTGACCCTCAACGAGGACGGCCAACCAAAAGGAATATCGTTTGGGCTTGACGGCAAATATATAAGTGGCAGACAGCTCAAGCGCTCAAGACTCACATGGCACAAACTAACTACGCAGGAAGGAATACATTATGACCCCGAAACCATTCGTGAACTTCAGGATGACATTGCGAGAAGAGATAGCGAAGAACAAGAAAGAGCTCGAATCTATTACTTTGAGTTTGTTTCAACTTCAGGAAAGAGAAGAAGCCCGATCTACGTCAGGTTTACAGCCAGGGACTATGAAGTCCAGAAAATGATTCAGGAGGTTCTTGAGCTGCTGGATGCTATTTTTGATGAGCTATTTAAGCCAAGGGAGTGCAGGTTGATGCGCAGTTACATAGAGTACATACCAGGCCAGCCGCTGGAGCTAGAAGAGGAACAGGCTCCAGCGCTATAAGATCTCGTTAGTCAGTTAGTACGCAGGAGGGCTGAGTCAGCCTTCCTTTACTGCGCCTTCTATCTTGGACTCAATGGCTTTGGCTCAGTAGAAGATATTGGCGCTTAAAGGGTAGCTGGACGTGTATTCGGTGGCTCACCAGATGCCTGCAACGAGCTGAATAAACGGGCCTGGAACAGGGTATTTGAGTAATGCTGACAGCATGCAAAATTCAGTCAGAGAGCTTATTCATGCAGAACGGCATTTGGCACGCCCTTCGGGCCAGCTGTCGTGAATCAAGCCAACCATTTTCAATGGCTATCTTGCCCCTCCGGGTTTCCATCTTCGTGCCTGCGTGCTCCGCTTGCCTGATGTGACAGTTCTCCAACGCATCAGCCCCAGCTGCCGTGCTTGGGCAAACTTGTATATCTTCAGAAAAAACTCACTTCAGGCTCAAGGTTTTCCGAAACCAACCGTTTGTGATGTGTAAGTACCCTTTTTGAGCGACGGCTTTGACCCTCTCTACACATGACTTCGCACAACGCGTGAACGGCGCCTTGTCGTTCCCCTTCACGATTCTCGGCAACCGACAACGGCGCACATGGGAGCGGTTGATCGGCTACATCGAATCCTCAGCCTGCACATCCGAATTCAACAAAGCGGCAGCCTATGCCGAGGGCTATGCACATGCATTGGCCGATAGCGGCCAGATCGATATCTCCACGGATCGAGATCTTCTGATCATCGCAACGATGGATGCATGGCGTTGCGCCCGTACTTACCCGAATACTTCGACCAACCTGAGCTGCCCAGGAAAACCATGACTTCTTTTTTTAAACGCTACGCCGACGGCGGAACATCAGACCGTCACATCCATATGCCGCAGCGTCTTTTACCTACGACCGTCAGTCATTGTCACCTCGAGGTCTTAGTCGGCCATTGGGAAAAGTATTTGGTAGATCCCTCCTACATTCGTGGGCAGTTTCCGTGGGCTGCGCGATTCGTTATGGGTATGCCCGTGCCAACTTGGGCGCGCGGACTTGAGTGGAACCTCGGTCAGAAGTCTCGTTTCATCTCTGCTATTTGGTCAGGCGGGGATCTGGGGAGCTACCTCACGAATGACTGGTACGAGCCAGTGATCGGTAGCAGGGCATTAGCCCAAAACAGTGAAATTTTGATTGATGGCCAGCAACGTCTTCATAGCCTGGAAGAGTATTTCCTCGACCGGATGGCGATTCCTGATGCACAAGGTCAGCCAAGGATCTGGTCTGAGCTCGGCAACGGCGAAAGGAAGCGCTTTCTGTCGACGATCTTTACCCATGTCAGGGTGTCGTCTGGTGACGAGGTGGCGTTGGGCAGAACATACGATCTTTGCGCGCTGGGCGTAGTGCCTCGGTCATTTGATCAACGAGCTGTTCGGTAACCTTTTAATCAAGGCGGTCGGGCGTATCCCTTCGGGATCGGCTGTCGTAAACCGAGCCCCGCTACGCCGGCTCTCGGCCCTTCGGGCTTCCATCCTTACGCTCTTCGACCATCATGGTCTGCGCGCTCCGCTTGCAGAGCGAGCCGACTCACCTTCTAGCTTGGACATTGGCTAACGCTCCCACATACTGCTGAGCATCCGATCAAAGATGAGGCCGGGCAAATGGGTTGGCTATTTTGGAAAGACAAGCGACCCGAGTGGGTTCAGGCAGAGGAACGGGAATTCATTAAGGCTGCGAACCACTTAAAGACGCTTCACGTCACGCCTCGCGGTGGCATGCGCATTGATCCTGAAGAGCTCAGGGATCAGATCCTGGACTCACGAGAACGATACAAAGAACTGGTGAAGAGGTAGCGATGTGAAGTGTTAACTGGTTGGTTACCTGACTCAGCGGTTCACGCGGGGGGCGGATTGGTGCCTGCCCCTACGGGTAATGGCTGTCGTAAGCCGAGCCTTAGCAAGCCGGCGCCTCGCACCTTCGGGCTTCCATCCTCACGCCTGCGACCCTCCACGTCTACGCGCTCAGCTTGCCCGGATTCTAGATCGCTCAAATATCAGATGCACTTTCGAAAAGGCTTATAGGATGCCAGGAGTAAAGCCGGGGATTTCCGCGCTGACTGGCTCATCCAGACTGCTACAGTGAACGGGTCGTCACCCGTGCCACTCGCAAGCACGCCAAGTGCCGAATCCCGGAAAACACCGCCTGACTTCGAGAGCAGCACAACTAACCATCGTTGGAGGACATGATGTCTGAGAAGTTGCATTTCACTCGTCAGACCCTACTGGCCGCATCGGACTTTATTGAGAAAGCAGGAACGAACGCAGGATTTGATTTGATGGTGCAGCGGCTTGAGCTTGATCAGTGAGTACCCTCCGGAGGTGAGTGGTCGTTTCCCAAGAAAAGACTGATATTCAATAAGACACTTTTGGAGCGAGCAGGGCTCGTTTTCTGGGCACGAGAAGGTCAGATGACGCATGGCGAAGCCCTGATTCGTGAAGCCGTTCGGCTCATAAGCCTGCCTTCCGTACATGACCAACAGGAACAATTCGAGCGCTGCCTAGCACGGGATGGGTTCGCTGTTTCCTGGGATGCTGGCGACTGCGGACAGGGCACACCTCCTTGGATAAGGCGAAGCTTGCCAAAAAATGTGGATTTGCCTGCGGGCGATGATCAAGTTCACGAGCACCTGAAACGATTTGGTTTCGTCAGATCTTGCGGTCATCTTGATCAGGCTATTGACGCGCATACGAGAGGCGACTGGGCGGCAGCAAACGCTCAGATCAGGACATTCATCGAGAGCCTCGTTCTGGAGATAGCAACGCAGATTGCGTCCGCTGACCTCCCTCCTCACCCGGGCTTGAACAACGGTTTTCAAGCGTTGGCCAATCGCGGTTTTTTATCGGAAAGCCGTTCAGAGTGGAGCCAAGATGGGAAAGGTATGCTCAACGGGTTAATGAAGATGTTGCACTCAGATGGTTCGCATAAAGGCCTTTCGGATGAAGACCATTCAACCATGCGTCTTCATATAGCTTTGGTGGCCAGTCGGGAACTCTTGAATCGACTGGCCAACAACAAGTGAGGAACAAATAGTGCCTGTTATGAACAGGTTTTCTCCAGTGCTGTACCTCTGGCTGGCAATTAATTTGGACTTTGGTAGCCAGGAGCGAACATAGAGCTCTCTACTCCGTAAAGCGCCAGAGGATCCTTGAGCCATAGTCGGTAAGCTTTGTCCGCGATGCTGTGATCAGGTGAGCAATCGACATGGTACTGCTGCAGTACGTAGCCCGCCATGGCGGCGCGAACTCGTAGTTTGAGCACGCCATCAAGCATGTCGTAGTCACGTTTCACGATCTCTGTAGAGTCTTTATCGGGATGCGGGACAATAGGTAACTCAAGCATCCGATTCCACTGATCGTCGTGTTTTGGCGATTCTTCGTCTCCTGCTTTCTCCCCCATCTGAATCTCTGCATGCCCCACCCGGGTTAGAACGAAGTCTGCAAACTTTTTACGCTTTCGATCAAACGCTCGGACGTGCCAGCGAAGACCGTCACAACCGATAGCGAACGGTACGATGGTTCGCTCTGACTGACCTGAACCGGAGGTGTAACTGATGTTAACGACGCGCTTGAGGTGAATTGCCCGTGTGATGGGCGCTAAAACTTCTACCTTTGGTTTGCTGAGCAACGAAACCGACTCGTGGGGGATCAGCGGCTTTTCATATGAATCCAGGCCATAGCCGAACCCCTGCGAAAGCGCAGTGAGAACTCGCTCAGACGCATGCGCGATCAAAGGGGAGAATGTTTCGCGCATCACATACAGCTTCGTTACCGTGTCGAGTTCCGTGTTCTGGGGAGCAACGTCCTTGTACTGAGCGAAATCACGAGTGGCGGCAGCGGCGCCTACGCCAAACCTGTCCATGAGATCCGCACGTGAGACTGCCCCTGTGAAGTACAGGCGGAAATCGATGTACACCAGGCGCTCCCGTTGCGCTTGGCTGTACTCGCTCAAATCAATCATGTGTTCTCCATCGAATCTAAAAGTCGGTCAAGTCCGTCACCTTTCACCCAGCATAACAGATGAGCAGTTGACGTCATCAAAATGATGATGATAGGCTTCACAAATAGCTCCGATACATATTCATCACTAGCCTTACGAGGAGGGTTCTGAGCCCGCATTGGACTAGATGGTGGAAAGCCAGAAACAAAAAAGCCGATCAAGTTCGCACCTTGACCGGCCTTTGGGAAAAGACATCTGAACAGACTCCAGATGTCTCTCGCGCTTCGTTGAAGAAAGCTTTGCGATGGTAGCTCCTGTGGGCCCATTTCGCAAGGGAGCGAGTTCTGTGTTTGAGCCTACCTCAGCAGGAGACATTTTATGTCCCAGATTGAGATGTTCGAAAAGCCCGACGAGGAAGGAGAGGTCATCTATCGCATGACCATCACCACCAAAACCGGGAAGGTGATTCGGCGTGCAAACGGTCAGCCGTTTCGTATCGTCATTCGCCCTAAAGCAGCCAAGTAATTTGGCTGCTTAACAGAGCTCGGGGCACACAAGTGCCCTGTTCTCCCATCGCTGCAATGAAGAGCCTCATGAGCCTAGATTTCTATGATTTGCAACACAAGCCGATCGCGTATACAGATGACGACGAGCACTTATATGCATACTGTGGCCGTCCACTCGCCTACTTTCACGAAGGTTCGGTCTACTCCTATCCAGGCTTACATCTAGGATTTATAGCGAATGGCTACATTCGCGATAAGCACGGCCACATCGTGCTACGCACACCAGAGTCAGGCGGTGGCTCAATGAAGATGTGGCTCCTACCCCCTCCACCGAAGGGCCCCAAGCAAATGCGATATCTCAAATGTCGAAGGCGTCCGAAATTTTATGCTCTGATGGGTCTCTTTCTATCAAAGATACCTGGGGATGAGTTTTTCTCTTGATAAGAGATGACATGCCTCCTCTCTCGGCCATGGTTAAGAACGATAGCGGTGTAAGCGCCGGCTTTGAGCCAACGGATGATTCAGGCGTCCGCACAATCAAGTAAGAGAGACAGGCTATGGAAGATCTCGCAACGAAAATCATCCCGCTGGTACAGACGCTTGTTCCTGGCTTTCTGACCACAATGATTTTCTATTGGTTGGCCGATGTTAAAAAGCCCGGGCAGTTTGAGCGCACAGTTCAAGCACTGATCAGCACGGGGCTGATCACGATGCTGGTGTCAGGCATCAAACCCGTGTTGTTCTACATCGGCGAGCACCATTTTCAGCTGGGGCAGTGGACGGCTCAAATAGAAGGCGTTTGGGGGATTGGCTTGGCGACATCTCTAGGCTTGTTGCTAGCCTTCGCTTCGAACCACGACTACCTGTACAGATTTGGCAGGTGGTTGACCTTGACGTCTCGCTCGTCGTATCCCGAATGGATTTACGCCTTCCGCAAACGTGAAGGCAAGAGTGTGGTGCTTACCCTACTCGATGGCAGGCGATTGTTCGGGTACCCGGCAGTTTGGCCGACCGAGCCTAAAGAGGGCCACTTTCTCATTACGCAGCCGAGCTGGATGAACGAACAGAATGAGTGGGTAGACACGCCTGGCATTGAAAGTTATTTGATTGCAAACAGCGATGTGTATCTAGTCGAATTTCTAGAGTAGGAGACCGGAAGTGACTAACGAAAATAGAGCTAAGCATCACGTGCTCGAACAGCGAACGGGTAATGAGGGAATGAATGTTAATCCTCCTGCACCAGCTAACATCCGTCCGTCAGCACCACCGCCTGCCCCTCCTAAAGCGCCGAAAAAATAGAGGTCGAAATGTACGAGGAAAGAGGTATATCGCCCCAACCACGCAAGCCAAGTGGTGGACACTCGAATGCACCCAAGCCATTCGCTCAGCGCCCGGCCACTCCACCTAAGGCCCCTCCACCACCCACCAAAAGGTAATCCCATGACTAACCAATCTGGCGGCAAAGTTCATGTGAATGACGGTATCAGCAAACAAACAACCAGCCAAAGACCTGCCGCCCCGCCTCCACCGCCGCCGCCACCTAAAAAACGATAGAAGATCAGCTCGTAGCTTCATGGCGAGGAGCTGATGTCCGAATGGGAAGCCCGCCTGGATAACTGTATGCAGGCCGGCTCCGGTCTCAGACATCATCGGTGGCCCGATAACCTCTGTAATCAAAGCGAGGATGAGCATCTTTAGTAGCAGAACTGGAGCGGATCAGAATCTCGTCATTCGCTGGAGCGCTTCGAAAAACATCTTAAGGTAGGCGTCACTAGCGAAACCGAATCCAGCGGTAACCAACGGAGCTCTGAACTCCTGAAGAGACATTTCCTCAGATAGCCGCCTTCTGGCCGAACGTACCGTCCTTAAACGCCCGTGAATCCACCGCGAAAATTGATTTTTTTGGATGGCATCAGTCAACGACTCTTCATTAACGTCACGATATTTGAAGAGTTGAAGTAAGCAGAACAGCTCGAAGCGCTCATAAAGCTGGGTTGGGTCGGAGACGCCGGCGAAGCTTGTCGACCAAGCCGGAGCAAGAATTTCAGCCATCCGATCATAAATGGATCTGGAAGTGCCACTATCCAAGAACTCCCAAGCTTGGCTACCTGTCAGATCCTCCAGGTAGTAAGGCGAGAGCTCCTCTATGAGTGGGATTCTCACGCTAGTTTCATTGGCAATGGGATGCTCCATCAGCGCATACAAGTCAGATAAGCGCCCTGCCCTAGTAAGTCCAAGACCGTATCCGTAAAAAACGAGGGCGGCCGGGTAACGCTTTAGCTCAATCCATTCTTGATGGCCTACACGCCTCGTATAGGCGTTGGATAGGAGAGTCTGGATCACCTCAAGCATAAGGTGATGCTCGTGATCAGAGCCCCACCGTCCGACGACACCGGCGAGACGTACCAGCGGCTCAGATACGGCTTCGTAGCGCAGCACCCAGTCTCTAAACTCTCCAGACTGGTCGCCTTCTGAGTTAAACATTTCAGCCAAATGAGTCGTGGCGCGCTCGACCTCGTTGACGACTAGGTCATCGAACTGAATGCGATACTCAGGTTTGGATAGGTATCGCTTTGCCAGGGAAACTGTAAGTTCAACGCTAGACAGGTTGGGCTGACGGAATTGCGTGATGGTTGAGACTTTTGCGTTGAGTGCCTGGAAGAACGTGTCAGCGTCCGGGGCAATCGCCATATTGGCCTTCCGATGGGAAACCAACTCTTGGGCGCGTTCTGAGAGTTTTCCACGAGCTAGCCAGAAAGAGGAGTAGCGTCTGTTAGGCGCACGCAGTATTGCCGCACGAAGAGCACGATCCCATTCGCCCGACCAGCCAGCAACAATCAGGCCGAATTCATCGAAAATTCTATCGAGCAAGCCATCGAAGACCAAGGGATATTCGCTGAGCTCAGAATCTGTGTTGAGAATGCGAGCATCCTTGAAATCGCCGTGAAGCTTGAGGATGTAGCAATTTGTGTGGGTCAGCGGTTCAGCACCGGCAAAACCATCGGCCGAACTCACGACGGTTGGCTCTATCCCCACATCGCGGAGTGCGTTCTCCATCAGACGATCGAAATTGGTTGTTATGATCACACGCACATGGCCGCTTTTCACTAAATCCGCAATCGCACGGTGAGCAGGTGTTGGCAATTTGAGACCTTGCTCACGCTCATCTTCGGTGGGTTTGAGGAAGCTCTCAATGATGGCTTGCCGCTCTTTAGGCGTGCTTGCCAGCTCTTCCAACAACGTTGAATAGTTAGGCTGCTGTCCGCGCTGCTCGACGTACCAGCGATGCCAGTCATCTTGCTCTCCAACGCCAGCGGCAATCCCAGCCCGCCTTACCAACTCCAGGGTTATCTCCCAACCTGTAGGAATGCCGGCACTCCGTGAAACTCCCGACCCTAATAGCACCGCATAGACGCCGGGATTCTCAGACATGGAGAAAGCAAGCTGGGTCGTGGAATCCGTGGTGGTAATGCTCATGTGAAAATCCTTGATCAGTAAGCGTCGGGGCTAACGCTAGTTAGCACGGTTTCAGACGAGCTCAAACCCTAACGCAGTAAGCGTCTCTTTCTCTGCGGCCTTCAGTTTCTTCACCGCCCAGATGAGCATGTAGCGCGGACGTGAGCTGGCCACGTAAGCAAACCTCGCGCCTTCGGATGCTGGGTCGGCCAGCCACTCTTTCCAATGGGAAAGGTAAATGCCTTTTTGAAGCGACGACACGACCACAGTCGCATCGTGGGTCTCGCCTTTGACTTGATGGATGGTCTCGTAGCGTAGGACGTCTGCGACAGGTTGCTGAGCCACCGCTTGGTTAAGGCGGACGGAAAGTGCGATGCCACCCTGCTTTGCGGGTGATCGAAGCTCCAGCCCCCTAAGCGGCTCAAGATCACCGCTGATTTCATCCAACACGAAAGCCTGATCGGGCAAATTACGTATGGTTTTTTTCGCTACTGCCGCCCACTCCTTCCACGATAGATTCGTATCTGCAGCGCCCGCGGCAACCAAGTGCTTCAAGCATTGATGAATAAATTTCCGCCAGGCGAGCTTGGACTCGATTGCTACCGGACAATGGGGGCCTGATCGTGTGGCTTGCAGGGAGAGCCTATCCGCCAACCATTCAGCGAATAGTGCTACTGCGACGTTCAAGTCCTTGTTGCTTCCATTACTGGCAGCAACGCATGCCAGTGCCAGCATTTCAATGCCCTTGAAGCTGTCGCCTCTGCGAAACCGTTGCAAGGTGCTGTGCCCGCGAGCGACAACGACAATATCTTCATAACCATTGGTGAGCTCAATGATTTTAGGAATAAGCTCTGAAGGACATTTCGCATACTGCAGCAAAAGCGGCTTAACTGGCGCGATTTCGGGATTGCCAGAGATCCGTTTAACTCGCACCAAATCACTGCAGAGATCCACTATAGATTGCCCGCTTCTCCAATTCGCTGTGAGTGGCAGCTCAGCGAAACCGAGCTCGACGAGGAGCGCCTTTACATTATCTGGATTAGATTTTCTGAATCCGTAGATCGATTGGTTCAAATCGCCTATGAAATGGAATTTAACGCCAAGGCCATGGAGCTTACGTACCATCGCCAGTTGCTCTGCTGACAGGTCTTGGCACTCGTCGACAATGACCAGTGGAAATCGCTTCGCAAGGCGCTGGAAATAGCTTTTAAGAGAGGGTCTCTTGAGCGCCGCCAGGGCAATCATGTCCACATCTTTGTATGTCGCAAAACCTGCTGCCCAGAAGCGCTTCTTCGTGTTGATCAGATCTTCTAGGGCAACATTAGTGATTGGAGCGTCATTGAGTTGTTTATCTCTAGTCCGCTCGCCGGTCGAGAACGTGAAACCTTTGGTCTCTAGGTCGTAGTTATACTTACAGGCGGAGACAGTACGGCCACAGATTTTCTTTCGAGTGTGGAATATGTCGGCCTTGTTTTCCAAGATCCTGATCCGACTGTCCCCATCCTTCCCTGGAAACTCAGTAACCTCGCTTGCGATGCTTGCGACCATTCGGGAGTGGACAAAGCTATCGAAGGTGGACACTAGGTGAGGAAACCCCAGCGGCTCTCCTAGATAGCGAATCAATCTGTTTTTGAGCTCGTCCGTTGCGCTGTTGGAGAAGGTCAAAACTGCTATCCCGCTAGGGAAGCGAGTCCACTCGTCAACGACCTTGGCCACCATGGCCGCGACGACCTCAGTTTTACCACTGCCTGGGCAAGCGTTGAGATACACATGCTGATCGATAGGTGCGCCGATGTAAGCCTTCTGCTCGTCAGTCAGCTTGATCATTGAGCGGGGGCTCCTCGAGTCCGCAAGCCCAAAGAATGGCATCACGGATGTAGGCTGGTACGACGAATTCGCCTTCCTGCTTCTCAAGCTCTTCGGCAAAAGCCTGCGCATAGATTCCTTTTCCAATACTGGTGGAATCGATGCGATATAGCAGCTCAGCCGCGTGGCCTGCTCGCTCGGGGCTTTTCATTTCGTCAAAAGCAAGCTTCGCTCTTTCTCGCAGCTCTGGCGCGACCGTTCCGTCCTGGGCAGGCCAGAGATCGGCTGCTACAGAGAGCATCATTCGCAGGTTTGCTCCCTCCATAGCGATATCGTACTCGAAGGTTTTGTAATTACCTGCGTAAAGGCGTCCGAACTGAGACTGTCCAATTTTGGCGATGTAGGCGAGAGCATGGTTCTCCCCATCCCTCAAATCGTCGTCGTTCGGCGTGTACTGAACTGCCACTTGTCTCCCACCGTCAACATCAACTTTGATCGTTTTGGGGGGATCCTTGTCGGTTAAACCCGCGCAGCGTACCGGCACGTTGTTCCCCACGCTGTCATCACTCACGTCGCAAAACAGCTGCATGAAATGTTTGAAGTAGATCCCGCCTAGGTTTATGACGGAGACACCGTAATCTTCCAGTGTGTTTTCGCCGTCGCCGTACTGAGCGAGCACCCTACGCGCCAGCTCTGGGATAACCATCGCCTCAGCTATGCCCTCAACCAAGATAGAGCCTTTCGAAAAAAGCAGGTTGGATTTAGTGACGTCGAGCCACCGGTCAATGAATTTCCGGCTTGGTTCTGGAAGTCCACACGTCCGCAGAGGTGTCGCTACTGGGGTGAATTTGTTGGAGAGATGAATAATTTCATCAACTGACACTGCGGATGAAATGACCGTGGAATGGGTGGTAACTATTACCTGAATGCTTTTTTCTTTGGCCACAGTGCTGAGGTGCTTCAGGAGACGTATCTGAAGCTGGGGATGAAGGTGGGCCTCGGGTTCTTCAATTAACAGGAGCCGCAAGTAGGTTTCTTCCCCGCGCTCCTCTTCAACTTCTAGCGTTAGCTCAGCCAGAATCGAAGCAATGTAGAGCAGGTTGTTGTAGCCAAGACTGTTTTCTTCCAGAGACCGGAACCGCGTAGCCTCAGCCGCCGCGAGGCTCGGGAAGTAGAGCAATCGAAGACCTTCAACGATGCGTGAAAAGCTCACTTCCGAGAACTGAATGAGCGTGTTCTGGGACATGTGCATCCCTAACGCGGCCCTCAAGCTATTCCCAATTCGTTCATTCGCTTGCTTGATTGCGTAATCGTCGCTCGCGGAGAGCTCTTGGTTGAACGCACCAACTCGCTCCTCCAAAGGGTGCAGTTTCCCTTCCTTACGAGCGGCATTAAGTTCCTTGCGGCAGAGCGCCTTCAGCAGCCGGGCTAGCCGGGATTGCCGCCCATCCCGAAGTTTTGTTTCCGCATCACGCAGAGGGGGTAAATAAATGCAGTGAATAAGGTCAAGGGTTTCGGTTTCCAGCGCCGTAGCACGCGCATACCCGCCGTATAGCTGGCTTTTGAACCTCCCCCGAGATTCTAAATTGAGCGCGGTAAAAGTAAGTTTTGCCTCCTCTTCGTTGCCGCACCAGTCCCTGAAAGCGATCGCGTCATTCTCATCGAGGTCAGAAAAGGTGGCTCGAATATCAATCCTTTGTGCCGCTACTGACGCCTCGTGAAATCCACGGTGAAAATCTCTCTCGTTGATCAGGCGTTTGCCAGATTCGGAGTCGTTAAAGAGCTGCCGAACGGCTGCGATGACTCCTGTCTTACCCGCTCCGTTCTCGCCCACTAAAACATTGA
>Ga0302171_10000225_pt1 | contig 12636 bp, 10 predicted proteins | sample I_Fen_N2_2_FD_193495 | JGI IMG/M metagenome (GOLD analysis project Ga0302171, IMG submission 193495) | Peat permafrost microbial communities from Stordalen Mire near Abisko, Sweden - I_Fen_N2_2 | ecosystem: Environmental > Terrestrial > Soil > Wetlands > Permafrost | place: Sweden: Abisko... | reverse complement strand
GATTTCCATTGAGGGTCGTCGAAGACTACGACGTTGATAGGTTACAGGTGTATAACAGAAATGTAGAGCCGAGTAATACTAATTGCCCGATAGCTTTTTTTGTGCCTTATGGTATTGTAGTGCTGAACTGACTGATTCTCTCTTCTTTTAATTATCTTATAATAACCTATACAGCGGTAAGCTGTGAGCGGTAAGTAGCAAGCGAAGAGCTTACTGATTACAGCTTTAAAACTTACAGCTGAACGACACTTAGGTGGTTATAGCGACAGGGTTCCACCTCTTCCCATTCCGAACAGAGAAGTTAAGCCTGTCCACGTCGATGGTACTGCAATTATGTGGGAGAGTAGATAGCCGCCGTTTTTTGAAAGCCTCAAGTATTTATTTACTTGAGGCTTTTTTTTGCGATAGCGCGTAGAAAGGCCTGCAATAATAACGTTATAATAAAAATAATTCCGTTTTAAAATATCATTTTAAAACGGAATTATTTAATTGAAGGTAATGAAGAAGAGAATTTGTTACTTTAAAAAATCCTTGCGAACAGGGCTAAAACTGTCTAATAAAATACCGGATTCTAAACAAATAACTCCATGATCCGCATCAGGTTCTGCATAAAAGCCATCACCGATGCTGAGAATCTGTTTTTTGCCATTAATCGTTACTTCAAAAGAACCACTTGCTACATAAGTGCATTGCGAATGAAAATGCTTGTGAATATAACCAATTGCCCCTTTTTCAAAGCATACTTTAACCAGCATCAAATGCTCATTGTAACCCAGAATCTGTCTGGAAACTCCTTCACCTAAATCTTCTATATCAACTTCAGAATTTAAAAGAAAGTTTTTACTTCGTGTTATCATCTTGTCTAATTTTGTGAATAGCATACATGTTTAATTCTGGCGGTCTAATACCAATCAGGCTTCTTTTATATTGGCTTTCGCAAAATCAAATACTCCACGTAAATGTTGTTGCATCAATTCTGCTGCTTTTTCTCCGTTCTGACTAATGATACAGTCCAGCATTTGTTTATGTTCTTCCAATACAATTTTATTCGGAGCACAAATTCTGTCCCGTTGGTATATTGTTAGAATGTCCGGAATTACGATTAATAGCATAGCTTTGAATACCGGGTTGTGACTTGCTTCGGCAATAGCACGATGAAAGGCAAAATCATTGCTAACGCGATCGGCTGTATCAAAATTCAGAACGAAATTAGTGTGCGCTTTTTCTAATGCTTTTAGATCTTCTTGTGTTCGTCTTTCAGCACAGAGGCGTATGGCATTTACTTCTAATACTACGCGGGTTTCGACCAACGAGAAGAAGTCGTAACTTTGAAGATTTAGTACATCCGATATTAATCCGTCCAGCGTATTAATATCTAAACCATTAATTACAGAGCCACTTTGAGGTAATGTTTTGATAATACCATAAAATTCAAGTTTATGCAAAGCTTCCCTGATTTGCGTTCTTCCAAATCCAAATTCCTGAGCCAACTTTCTTTCTGCCGGAAGTTTATCTCCTGGTTTTAAAATTCCCGAACTGATAAGCTCTTTTAGTTGTGATATTACTTTATCTGCAGGACTAACTGCACTTTCTTCTTTTAAACCTACAAATGGTTCTATCATAATTTATATATAATTCTAATACTTCACTGTTCATTGTAAATTGATACAAAGATAAGTGGAAAATGTAGAAGTATCAACAATAAATGATTGATAATGTGACATACAAATCAGAAACAATAAATTTGATTGTTTCTGATAAAAAACAACTCCCTGAAAATCTATTTCAAGGAGCTGATTCTATAATGAGATAAGAAAGTGTGTGGTTTATAAATCAAGAGCTTCAGCTACCGCTTTAAATACTATTTTACCATTTACAATATTAAGTCCCTTGTGTAAATCTTCATTAAGTTCACAAGCTTTTTCCCAACCAAGATTTGCTAATTGTACCGCATAGGGCAGGGTGGCATTGGTTAAGGCCAATGTTGATGTAAAAGGTACTGCACCTGGAATATTTGCAACACAATAATGTAGAATTCCATCTACTTCGTATACTGGCTCAGTGTGTGTGGTTGCATGGGAAGTTTCAAAACAACCGCCCTGATCAATTGCTACGTCAACAAGTACTGATCCGGGGTGCATCAACTTTAGCATATTGCGTGTAACCACGTGAGGAGTTTTTGCACCGGGAATCAATACGGCACCAATCACTAAATCGGTGTGAGGTAATATATCTTCAATGTTAGAAGGTGATGACATTAATGTGTCTACATTGGGAGGCATTATTTCGCTTAGGTAGCGTAACCGTGGCAATGAAATATCAGCAATTGTTACATGAGCCCCAAGTCCGGCGGCCATTAATGCAGCCTGAGTTCCTACAACACCACCTCCGATAACTAAAACATTAGCCGGTTTAACTCCCGGAACTCCACCAAGCAGAATTCCTTTTCCGCCTTTAGGTTTTTCCAAACAGCGAGCACCTTCCTGAATCGACATGCGACCTGCCACTTCCGACATTGGGATGAGTAATGGTAAGGTTCGGTCAGCCTTTTCTACTGTTTCATAAGCAAGACATACGGCACCGCTTTCAATCATAGCAAGTGCAAGTTCTTTGTTGGATGCAAAATGAAAATAAGTAAAGAGTAACTGATTAGGGCGAATAAGCTTATACTCGCTTTTGACAGGTTCTTTTACTTTAATGATCATTTCGGCAATAGCAAATATTTCTTCAGCAGTAGAAAGAATCTGAACACCGGCTTTGCGGTATTGCTCATCACTGAAACCGCTATTTTCGCCTGCATGAGTTTCAACAAATACTGTGTGGCCATTTAAAATGAGCGTTTTTGCTCCACCTGGGGTCAAGGCAACTCTATTTTCGTTGTTCTTGATTTCTTTTGGAATTCCAATTTTCATATACTTATTGATTTTAAAATGTAGTTAGTATTTTGATTCTTCAACTGTGATTTAGAACAAAACAAAGCTGAAATCGCTGTAAAAATACAAGATTAATTTCAAATCGTAATATATCTGTATAAATATTTGAGAATAAAATCATATTTATTTTTCAATTCTTTGTTTAATAGGATATTGTGCTGGCTTAATTAGTCTTTGTATTGTCACAGATACCAACAAATCACTTAATAAAACTCTGAATTTGTTTGAAAATAGTAGTGTAAATGGATGTTATTGAATTGTCTGCTTATAAATAGTAAGCGCCTACGAAAAACCTCGCAAACCATAGGGATGCGGGGTTTTAATCTCAATTTATCAGAAACTATTTCGCTAACTCAAATACTTTGTCCAAACTGTATATGCCAGAATTTTTATTTTCAGCAGCATTAATCATTGCTTGAGCTACCTGATAAGCCTGAATAGGTTTGTAGCGTTTCAATAATCCCAGTTTATTGATAAAATACATGATCGAAAGAGCTATTTTTTCACTCTTACGCTTTTCTGCTCTGTTACCGGCTAATTGCCCGGGGCGAATAATTGTGATTTGTTTGAAAGATAATGCTCGAACTGCATCCTCCAGCTTTCCTTTCATGTTAGTGTAAAATACTCTCGACTTGGAATTAGCACCTGCCGATGAAATCAGTACGTAAGTTTCGACTCCGTTTTTTGCCGCGGTTTCAGCCACAATAAATTGATAAGTATAGTCAACTTTAAATTGTGCGTCTTTAGTTTTAGCTTGTGCAATGGTAGTTCCAAGCGTAGAAAACAAAACGTCGCCAGTTACTAAATCACTCCAACTTTCAGGCTCATCAAAATTGATAATCTTTTCCTGTAGTTTCGGATTGTTTATGCCACTTGAACGACGTACCAGTGAAATAATTTCATCATATTTTTCATCTTCGATTAATTGTTTCACCAGCTGCAAACCGACCATGCCGGTTCCACCTATTACAATAGCTTTTTTCATTTTATTTTAGGTCTTCCTGTTTTGATTGTTTATTCCGACATAAGATGATTGTCGATATGAATATCTCTGAATCCCAGAAAATATAAAACTCCATCAAGCCCAATGGTGGAAATAGATTGTTGAGCATTTTGCTTTACTTTGGGTTTTGCATGAAATGCAATTCCAAGTCCGGCAAGATTAAGCATCGGTAAATCATTTGCACCATCGCCCACAGCAATTGCCTGTTCGATATCAATTTTTTCTACCTGCACAATCAGTTTCAATAATTCTGCTTTCCGTTTTCCATCCACAATGTCGCCCAGATGTTTTCCGGTTAATTTTCCGTCGACAATTTCGAGTTCATTGGCATAAACATAATCTACGTCGAAACGTTTTTTCAGCGCATTTCCAAAGTAGGTAAATCCTCCGGAAAGGATGGCTATTTTAAACCCCACTTTTTTCAAAATAGATATTAAGCGCTCAGCTCCGTCCATGATAGGAAGATTGTCTGCAATTTCTTTCAGGACGGATTCATCTAATCCTTCTAATAAAGCTATGCGTTGTTTGAAACTTTCGCTGAAATCAATTTCACCACGCATGGCTGATTCGGTTATAGCTCTTACTTTTTCTCCGACGCCGGCACGATCTGCCAACTCGTCAATAACTTCTGTTTTAATGAGCGTAGAGTCCATATCAAAACAAATCAGCCTACGATTCCTACGATACATGTCATCCTTTTGAAATGAGATATCGATGCCTAATTCCGAAGAATATTGTAGAAATTTAGCCGAAAGGATGTTTTTGTTGATTAAAGTTCCCCGAACCGATAATTCAATGCAGGAACGATTTGCACTATCTTCAGTCACTTCCATTGATGGTCGACCGGTAAGACGAACGATTGAATCGATATTGAGATCTTGTTCCGAGAGCGCTTTGGTAACTACCGATATTTGTTTAGCTGTAATAACTCTACCGAGTAAGGTTATTATGTATCTGCTTTTTCCCTGGCTCGCTACCCAGTTTTCGTACCGTTGCAGAGGTATTGGAGTGAATCGAACGTTGACATTTAATTCAGAACATTTGAAAAGTACTTCCTTTAAAATATTTCCCGAATCCGATTCGTTTGCTACTTTGAAAAGAATTCCTAATGATAGTGTGTGGTGGATATCGGCCTGACCAATATCTAAAATGGTAGCATTATAATTTCCCAGAATTTCGGTAACGGCTGTAGTAACTCCGGGTTTATCGTCCCCGGAAATTTTTATAAGTATAATCTCGCTGTTTGGCATAATTTAAATTTCAAAAAATGAGTAATAAATGTTTTAGTAGTTAATAATTAGTTGCTCTTATTTCTTTTTTGCATATTTATCAAAGGTATTAAGTGTGTTCTGGACATACTTTACAGTTTCCTTTCCTCTGTAATAGCCATATTTTACAACCGGGTCGTTGTAAAATTCGGGTTCACTCTTTTTCAATAAGAAGTATTCTACATGATTGGCCCAGATATGAGGATTTTTACCATATTTTCGTGCCAATGCCATAGCATCCAACACGTGAGCTGGTCCAGAATTGTAAGCAGCCAGAATAAATTTGATACGTTCTTTTTTATTTTCGATTTGATTGAAAGCCATATTTAAACTCTTTATATATTGAACACCGGCTTCTATATTCATTTCGGGATCAAATTTTGTGTTTCGGTTTAGTCCAAAGCTTGATGCTGTATGAGGCATTAACTGCATAAGACCGGAAGCACCTGCCCACGAAACTTCCAAAGTGTTGAAACGTGATTCGTGAAATGCCAGAGCTGCCAGCAGTCGCCAGTCCCAATTAATAATCTCGGCATATTTTTTAAATAAATGATCGTAAGGTGAAATGCTCCCTTTGGGGATTTTTATGTTTCGGAGTGCAAAGAACGGATTCTGATCCCAATATTTAGTGGCGAGATTGGATTGTATTTGTACTGTTTGAGGGAGTTTAGCCCATTTATCAATTGCTTTTTGCAGGTTTTTAGTTTCGGAACGTACTAACCAACCATTGCGTTGGTCGAACCCAACCGCCATGTGGCAATCCAGATTTCGATTGTATGCTTTATGAAGCTGAGCGAGGTTTCGATATGCAAATGTGTATGCTATTTTATTGTCGGCAACCATATCGATCAGATCATCATTTGTAAGTGAATCGGGAGCTAAAATAACATTAATGCTTCCGCCAATTTCTTCATTCAGGCTAAGCAATCTGTCGTAAAATATGCTGTTCGCTTTTACGTATACATCTTTTCCTTCCAGTTGGGTGACATCCGAGAGAGCGTTGGCTCCCATATTTTGTACCAGAACCTGATACGATGCCGTTTGGGGGAGTACGAAACTGAATTTGTTTTTCAGCTCTTTTGTTTCTATAAAGTTGTAAGCAATCAAGTCTACTTTCCCACTGCGAAGCCATTCGGTCATTTCATTTTCGGAACGGGCAATGCTGAGTTTGAGATTTACGTGTAAATATCCCGCCAGATTTTTCACCATCTCGTAGTCGAAACCCATAGTCTCATCGCGAAACAAAAAATAGGAGGTAGAGCCATACATGGTAGCCACACGTAAAGTGTCCGACTCGATCATATCTTTAAGATCGTTTCTGGGAGCAACCGACAACGACTCCTTTCTTTTATGTCCGCACGAGGCGAATAAAAGAAAGGAAGTAAACAGGATTGTTATCGGTAATTTGAATTTCATTATCTGTTAGATAAATTGGATATTGTCTGTTTTTATCAAATCCATTCCGTTCAGTCGTAAGAATACCTGTGCTGTGGCAACAACATCTTTCTGGCAATAAACGGCTATACGATTTACGTCTTTTTCTTTGTAATATACTTCGGCAACCTGACTTCCGTCAATGTCATCTTTAGGAGTTGGAATTCCAAAAACGGCAGTCAGTAGTTTCAGTGCGGTGTAGTTTTTATAATCGCCGAATTTCCATAGTTCAAGCGTATCAATGAAGGATATTTCCCAGGGTTTCTTGCCCGAGATGTTTAATATGCCCGGTAGTTTAATGCTGTTGATAAGCATGCGGCGACAAATATACGGTATATCGAATTCTTTAATGTTATGACCACAAAGTGTATGCTCACGAGTTGTACAAAATTTTGTGAGTAGATCTGAGAAATCTGTCAGGAGTTGTTTTTCGTCATCGCCGCAAAAAGATTTGGTGCGAAAGTGCATTTCATTGTCCTGAAAAAAGATAAATCCTACCGAGATGCAAACTATTTTACCGAATTCCGAATAAATGCCTGCACTGGTGTTGAATCCTTCGGCGGGCGTGGTTTCTTCAGCATATTTTTCGGGCATGCGTTTATGGATCAGATTAAATTTATCTTCCCACAAGTGAGCCAAATCAGCAGGTAACTCCGAAAAGTCAGATGTTTGAGGAACCGTTTCGATATCCAGAAACATGATTCTTTGTAATTCGTATTGCAGCATGGTTTTTTCAGTTATCAATAAGCAATAATGAGTGAACGGTTATCAACCAGCAATAATCAGAAGAATTTACAGTTTGTTATTTGCTGCAGATTTTCTACTTACTAAGTTGTTTTCTATATATTTGGTCAGAATATCGATAGCAATATGGTTGTTACCACCCTGGGGGATGATTAAGTCGGCAAAGCGTTTGGATGGTTCGATAAATTGCAGATGCATAGGTTTTACGGTACATTCGTAACGTTCCATTACTTTGTTCACCGAGCGTCCGCGTTCTATAATATCGCGGTTGATAACGCGGATGAGGCGATCGTCGGCATCGGCATCTACAAAAACTTTCAGATCCATCATTTTACGTAACTCCGGATTTGTCAGAACTAAAATACCTTCCACAATAATAACATCGCAAGGCTTAATGGGAATGGTTTCGGTGGCGCGGGTGCAGGTAAGATATGAATAAATGGGTTGTTCTATAGTTTTCCCTTTTCTCAGATCCTTCAAATGTTTTACCAAAAGCTCGAATTCAATCGAGTCGGGATGGTCAAAATTAATTTCAAGTCTTTCTTCAAGCGGTAAATGGCTACTATCGCGGTAATATGAATCCTGAGGAAGTATAACTACCTCGCCTTGCGGCAATCGTTCTAAAAGTTTTCGAACAACAGTTGACTTTCCAGAACCCGTACCACCCGCAATCCCAATAATAAGCATATCGTGTTTTTTGTTAGTTTTCAGACCACTAAGGTAAGAATTATTTTTTTTTCAATCGTATTTGACTTTAATTTTTTTTGACATGGCAAATGTTCGTTTTTATATATAACTGATAAATAATGCTCTGTGAATTTCGTCTTAGTCTTTTTTAGGATTCGTTTTTTGTGCTAAATGAATAATTATAGGTTTTTTGTCTGAATATTTAAGATGGCTGTCTTAAAATTGTTTTATATTTGTGGCTTTAAAATACGCTTTTATTTAAAGGATATGCAAAAACACTTATTCATGCTCAGTCGCCGCTTTTGGGGATTCTTTCTTTTTATCGGATGTTGTTCATTTAGTTCACTTTCGGCTGGTGAATACAACATAATTCCTTACCCGCAAACTCTGACTCCACGTACTGGTGCGTTTACGTTTAGTAAGCGGACGGTTATCCTTTGTCCGTCGGACCAGGCGGAGGTATTAAAGTTGGCGCAACAGTTTGCGGCACAATTTGAATTGGTATCGGGGCTAAAACTGGAGATTAAAGATCTAACTAAGGTCGTGCCCGAAAATGCGCTGATTTTTCAACCCGATGCAAAACTCGAAAATGCGGAAGCTTACCGGCTAAGCATTTCATCCAAAGAGATTCGCATACAAGCAAAGGCTGCTAATGGATTCTTCTACGGACTGCAAACTTTGTATCAGCTCTTGCCGGTCGAGATTTATGGCAAAAAGCTGAATGCAGATAAGAAATGGTCGGCACGGGCAGTTGAAATCACTGACGCTCCGCGTTTCGCTTATCGCGGATTGCATCTGGACGTATGCCGGCATTTCTTCCCGGTAGAATTTATCAAGAAATATATCGACGCCATGGCTATTCATAAGCTGAATACCTTTCATTGGCATCTGACCGAGGATCAGGGATGGCGCATTGAGATAAAAAAATATCCGAAACTGACGAAAATAGGTTCGCGACGCGATGAAACGATGGTGGGTTATTATTACGACCGTCTGCCACAGCAATTCGACGGAAAACCGTACGGTGGATATTACACACAGGCCGAAGCCCGCGAAGTGGTAGCCTATGCCAAAGAGCGTTTTATTACAATTATTCCCGAAATAGAGTTGCCCGGGCACGCACAAGCTGCCATTGCTTCGTATCCGTTCCTATCGTGTACACAGGATTCTACCGTGAAAGTAGCCACTAAGTGGGGTGTTTTCAAGGATGTGTATTGCCCGCGTGATACGACTTTCGGATTTTTGCAGGATGTGCTTACCGAGATTATGGACATTTTCCCGAGCACCTATATTCACATCGGCGGCGATGAATGCCCGAAAGATCGTTGGAAAGCGTGCCCCGACTGTCAGGCGTTGATAAAGAAGTTGAATTTGAAGGATGAAAACGGATTGCAAAGCTATTTTGTACACCGTATTGAACGATTTCTAAATTCCAAGGGCCGGAAGATTATCGGATGGGACGAAATTCTGGACGGAGGGCTTGACCCGAATGCCACTGTGATGTCGTGGCGAGGAACACAGGGTGGAATTACGGCTGCTAAGGCCGGCAACGATGTGATTATGACTCCCGGAGAATTTTGTTATTTCGATCATTGTCAGTCGGACCCCATAGCCGAACCTTTATCTATAGGCGGTTTTCTGCCTCTGCAAAAAGTATATCAGTATGAGCCTGTTCCTACTGAATTATCGGCTACCGAAGCCCGGCATGTGCTGGGTGCGCAGGCCAATGTCTGGAGCGAATATCTGCCAACGTCGGAAAGTGTGGAATATATGGTTTTTCCGCGACTTTCGGCTATGGCTGAAGTGCTGTGGACTCCCAAGCCGAACCGGAACTGGGATTCATTTGCGAAGCGAATGCCTTCGGAATTCCGCCGTTACGAGCAAGTGGGTATAAAACCTTCTACAGCCTTTTATGATCCTCAGTTTCATTCAACCATTACTTCTGATAAAAAATTACAGATCACTCTTTCGTGCGATTGTCCCGGTGCCGAGATACATTATCGCATCGATGGTCAGCTAATAATATATACCGCTCCGTTTATCTTGCCTGCTTCGGCCGAAGTGACGGCTATGGCCTTTGTAGGCGGAAAACAACTGGGGAAACCTATTACCAAATCTTTTCAGGTAAGTAAACTAACCGGTTTGACCTATACGCAAAGTATGAAAAGTGCGTGGTACGATGGTGGAAACGTTTCGGCACTGACAGATGGTGCTATCGGAAATACAAAAAGCTATGACCAATGGGTAGGCTTTGGCAAAGGAAAAGATGTGGAAGTGGTGGTGGATATGTTGACCGTTCAGAAACTGGAACGCTTCTCGGTGGGCATGCTCAATGCACCTGCCATGTGTGCACTTATTTCGCCGGATATCAATTTGTATGGTTCCACGGACGGGGTAAATTATCAACTTTTGGCAAACAAAAAACAGGTACCGCCCGCTTCGTTCGAAAAAGTAATTATGCGTGCCGAGCTCACTTTCCCGGCTTCCAACGTTCGGTATCTGAAACTGCAACTCAAAAACCCCGGTTTCTGTCCGGACAATAAGTTGGACGGAACCGAATGTGGGTCTATGTTTTTGGATGAAATAGGAGCGTGGTAGTCTAGACTAATTGCTAATAAAAGTATACGATTATCCTTTTTACATAATCAAAAATGAAACACCACAAAAGGCACAAAAGTCACACAAAAGTTTTTATACAATAAAAACTTAGCTTTTGTTTCTTTGAAAGCTCAGACGATAATATAGCTCAAAACTTTCTTTATCGGCTTTTGTGATCCTTTTGTGCCTTTTGTGGTGAAATTGTTATTGAAGTACACAAAAGAAATATCTATCGATATTATTTTAGTGGATTAAGCATATATTCATTTATAAATTTGTTCATAATGTCGCACCTACGGAGCTTGTTGAATTCGCTTACATGTATAATTCTACCATAATGTCGGTACTACGTACCTGCCTTAGCCACGTAGTGGCGATAGTATGGTAGATTCAATTGTTGTTTAAGGATACAAAGCTCCGTAGGTGCGATATTATTTTTCAGTAAGAAATACGATATTATATTGTTTTACGTATTTAAAAAGTATTGTTCAAAATCGAAATTTTATACGCTTTTTGTTATTCCAAAAGAAAGTAATAAATTTACACTTTCATTTTTCAAGAAAAAAACAATATGGAAATTTTGGTTCTGCTGGTTTTATTTACGCTGAATGGGTTTTTTGCCCTATCGGAAATAGCCTTGATATCGAGTAAAAGAGGTCGTCTTGAACAAATGCGGAAATTGGGAAATAAAGGTGCACGGTTTGCGCTGCTTTTGCTCGATGATTCGGATGATTTTTTATCTGCTATACAGGTTGGCATCACATTGATAGGAATTATTACCGGTGTGTTTGGCGGGGTAAGCATTGCAGCCGAACTGACTCCTTTTATTCAAAAAATAGAATGGCTACAACCTTTTGCCACCGAGATATCAATGACTTTTACCATTGTTATCATCACTTATTTATCGATAATTATTGGTGAGTTAGTGCCTAAAACCATAGCCCTTAGCAATCCTGAAAAAATTGCGAAGAGAATAGCTCCTACAATTTATTATTTCAGCAAGGTTTTATACCCATTCGTAAAAATACTATCGGCATCCACTTTTTTTATCAACCAACTGATAGGAATCAAAAAGCAAATCCAGCATGTAACGGAGTCCGAACTCAGGCAGATGATAAAAACTGCTTCCTCCGAAGGCGTTATAGAAAAAGAACAGAACGTTATTCATGAAAATGTTTTCTATTTTTCCGATAAAAAGGCGCAGCACATAATGACTCATCGCACGGACATAGAATGGATAGATATTAGCCGGAGCAACGAGGAAATTAATCAGTATATCAAGACTATTCACCACAGCAAGGTGGTTTGTTGCAATGGCAGTGTTGATAATTTTGAGGGAGTTTTATATTTGAAAGATTATTATAAGGCTTTGTGCGAAAGCAAAGATATTCGGATTGCAGACATAATGGTTAAGCCGATTATTATTCCCGAAAGGGTAGATGCCCAAAAGGTGCTGAACCTGCTGCGCCAGCAGGAAAGTCATGTTTGTTTTGTGGTAAACGAATACGGAGGCTTCGAAGGCATCATTACCATGTACGATATACTCGAAAATCTGGTTGGCGAAATTCCCGAAGATGGCACAGCGCTTGAGCCGGACATGTTTATCCGCGATGATAAGTCGGTGTTGGTAAATGGCGATGCTCCGGTGGAAATATTGACCGATATCATAGCCGATTTTACAATCGACTTTAATGAAATAGATTATGCCACTGTGGCCGGATTTGTGCTGAATCAAACAAACAGGATACCCAAAATAGGCGACAAGTTTCAGTTTCTTGAATTTGCTTTTGAAATTGTGGATATCGACGGCAACCGGATTGATAAGGTTTTGATAACGAAAGCCGAAAAAAAATAATTGATATTCCTTTTACCGGCCTCTGTTTTTATAGTTACCCATGCAATAAAAAGTCTCCGAATAACGCGAAAGTGTTGTTCGGAGGCTCTTTTTTATTCAACGCTTTTGTTTGTC
>Ga0302171_10000222_pt1 | contig 12681 bp, 9 predicted proteins | sample I_Fen_N2_2_FD_193495 | JGI IMG/M metagenome (GOLD analysis project Ga0302171, IMG submission 193495) | Peat permafrost microbial communities from Stordalen Mire near Abisko, Sweden - I_Fen_N2_2 | ecosystem: Environmental > Terrestrial > Soil > Wetlands > Permafrost | place: Sweden: Abisko... | reverse complement strand
CGGCTGTCAGGCCGCCTCAATAAACATCAAACCGAATCGAGCAGCTCATACTGAGAGCGACCATCACCGCAGCAAATGACCCGGTTACGCCCCGTCGTCTTGGCCTCATACAACGCCCGGTCGGCATCACTGAGCCACAAGGTCGCATCACTGTGACCGGGATTGAACGCAGCCAAACCGATGCTCAGGCTGACTTTCAGCGCCGGGTTTTGCTCGTAGCCCAACGTGGCAAAGCGATCACGCAGCGCCTCCATGACCGCCGCCGCGTTGTTCAAGGGCAAATCCGGAAGAATCACGCAAAACTCATCACCGCCATAACGCCCGGCGACGTCGGTGGCACGCAGGTTCTGCTTGAGCATCTTGCTCAGCTGTCGCAACACGATGTCGCCGGCGACGTGACCGTAAGTGTCATTGATGTTTTTGAAATGATCGATGTCGATCAGCGCAATCGCCCCACCCTGATGCTGGCGCTGGCAACGCTGAAACTCGATTTCCAGTTGATCCTTCCAGGCGCCGTGGTTGAGCAGACCGGTCAGGCTGTCGGTTCGGCTCAGGGCCAGTAATTCACTTTTTTGCCGGCCGAGGGTATGGGCCTGGCGAAAGCAGAGCCAGCCCAGCGCCAGCGGATAAAAACACATCAAGGGCAAGCAGGCGTAGAGTTGTAACTGACTGGTTTCTGGAATGAACAGCGGTTTGAAAATCAGCCATCCGATGCCGATCCCCAAGATCTGCGTGACGCTGCCCGCCAACAGAAAACGCAAGCCGCCGATCGCCACATTGTTCATGGCCATCATAGAAATGGTGGTCGCGCTGGGCAACGGATTGAACTGCATGGCCGCCACCCAGAAGCCACCCAGAAAGGCGTCAACCAGCAGGTTACGGTGTTCGGCATGATAGGGAGCCTTGGCTCGACGTGCCCATTGATAGGCCAGGTGCGGCCAGATCAGGCCGTTGAACAACATCAATGCCCAGACCCAGGGTGCCGGGTTCAGGGGGTACATCGCCACACTCACGCACAACAGCCCCAGCACCAGGCCGAGCATGCGCGACGTGTAGAGCCTCCTGGCCAGTGAAAGTCCTTTCACTCCCGTCTTTCCCATTGGGACCTCTCCACAGAGCGGTACCTGATGATTCCAGGGTTGCGCGTATTTCTCGGAGTCTAACAGGGTAACGTCAAATAGCCATCACCGGTAGGCGGGATGAATACCGTGGCATAGCCGTCGAACGTACGCTCAATGTTTGGCTATACATGAAGACAGGCTTGACGCGAAAACGAGAAAGAGGAGGCCCATGCAGACCTTTCAGGTGTTGATCATAGGTAGCGGCTTTGGTGGTCAGTGTGCGGCGGTCAACTTGCTCAAGGCTGGCATCACCGACTTCCGCCTGCTCGAGCGGCGTGACTTCTTCGGTGGCACCTGGTGCCAGAACACCTATCCAGGCGCGGCGGTCGACGTGCCCTCGCCCCTTTACTCGCTGTCCTTCGCGCCCTACCGCTGGACGCAGATGTTCGCCGAACAGGCCGAACTGCATCGCTACACCCGCTATATCGTGGAGCACTTCGGACTGCGCGACCGGGTGGAACTGCAGGCCAATGTCGAACGCGTCGAATGGGACGACGAAAGCAAACGCTGGGCGGTCCACACGGCCGGCAAGGGCACCTTCTACGCGCAGTTCCTGATCAATGCCACCGGGCCGCTGAGCCAGCCTGTGGTGCCACGCTTCGAGGGCCAGGAACGCTTTGAGGGCAAGACGTTTCACACCAACAACTGGGATCACACCTACGACTACCGACAAAAACGCGTGGCCATCGTCGGCAGTGGCGCCAGTGCGGCCCAGGTGATTCCGGCGATTGCCCCGGATGTCGCGCACCTGCACGTATTCCAGCGTACACCCCATTGGGTGTTGCCTCGGGCTGACCGCACGTTTGGCCGTTTCCAGCGCTGGTTGCTCGGGCTCAAACCAGCCTACACGTTGCTGCGCTGGCTGATTTACTGGCAATTCGAAACCCGGGTGATTGCCTTCAAATACTCGAAACCGGCGATACGCATGGTCCAGCACCAGGCCTTGCGCTTCATCAAACGCCAGGTACCGGACGCCGAACTTCGGCGAAAACTCACGCCGGACTACACCATCGGCTGCAAACGGGTGATTCTGTCGAGCACGCTGTACCCGGCACTGGGTCGCAGCAACGTGACGCTGCACAGCCGTGAACAAGGCATTGCCGCCCTCGATGAAACCGGCATCATCATGCAGGACGGGCAACACATCGATGTGGACCTGATCGTCTGGTCTACCGGTTACGACGCCACCGACGGGGTGATCTCCTACCCGGTCACCGGCAAGCATGGCACTCGCCTGAAAGATGTCTGGGCCCAGTTCCCCCGTGCCTACCTCGGCACCAGCCTGCCGGACTTTCCCAACCTGTTTATCGTCACCGGTCCGAACACCGGCATCGGCCACACGTCGGCGCTGTTTATCATCGAATCGCAGATGAATTACATCCTCGACTGCATCCGCACCCTTGAATCACGAGGTTTACGCAGCATCGAAGTTCGCCCCGAGGCAGAACGTACCTACACTGAAATGATCCATAGAGAAATGGAACGCACCGTGTGGAAGTCAGGAGGCTGCCACAGTTGGTATCAAAGCAAGAGCGGTCATGTGATTGCCATGTTTCCGGGGTTCAGTTTCAGCTTCAATCGCTTGACCCGAGCCCTGAAACCCGCCGATCACATCTTGTCCTGAACCGTTAGAAGGAAGACGCCTGATGCTTTTACTGGTTGTCGCTATCGCGGTCTTTGCCGCCTGGAGCTGGTTGAGTTACCCGGCCGTCGGCTACTGGCTTTATGACTTGAGCGTGGCCACCGAGGCCAAGCTGTACAAGTTGCACAAGATCGTCGTGCCCATTTCAGAAATGACCGTCTCGACCTGGCAAGGCGGCCCTTATGAGGCGTCCAGCAACGTCTTGATGCTGCACGGCTTCAGTGCCGACAAAAATCTCTGGCTGCGTTTTGCCCGGCACTTTGTCGGCAGCTACCGGGTGATCATCCCCGACATCGCCGGCCATGGCGAAACCGGCTTCAAGGAAGGCGGCGGCTATGACATCCCGCTGCAGGCCAAGCGCATGATCCAGCTGCTCGATGTCTGTGGGGTCGACAAGGTCCATGTGATCGGCAACTCGATGGGCGGCTACATCGCGGCATGGTTGGCGGCCACCTATCCGGACCGCATTGCCTCGGTCGCCCTGTTCGACCCGGCGGGTGTCACCGCGCCCGAACCCAGTGACCTGGAACGGCACTTGGCCAAGGGCCACAACCCGTTCCTGATCAACTCCCGGGAAGAATTCAAATACTTCTATGGCATGACCATGGCCGCCCCTCCCTGGGTGCCGCGCGTGGTGCTGGACGCCATGGCCCATCGCTATGAACAGGCACGCGACGAACTGGAGGAAATCTTCCGCGACTTTCGCGCCAGCCCACCGATGGAGCCGAAGCTTCCAGGCATACAGGCGCCGGCGCTGTTGCTGTGGGGACGCAAGGATCGCTTGATCGACGTCAGCAGCGTGGCCATCTGGAGCAAAGGCCTGGCCAACCTGCGCGTGGAAGTCTGGGAGGGCATCGGGCACATGCCCATGGTCGAAGCGCCGGCCGGTTCGGCGCGCCTGTATCGGGAGTTTTTGGCATCCCTGCGCTCGGAAAGCCCTCAGGATCAACGCCTGCATTGAGGATGCAGTCCTTTGCAGAATGAAGTTCGTCAGAAACTTCGTTTGTCGGCGACGCGGAAGGCTGCGATCTTTTGCTCAACGTCACCGCGCCAGGAATTGTGTTCATGAATCATCCGAACTTCGTCAGCCCCGACCTGATCCGCCAACGCTTCTCCAAAGCGATGTCCGACATGTACCGCGAAGAGGTGCCCCTGTACGGCGCGCTGATGGAACTGGTGGAGCAGACCAACCGTCATGTGCTGGACAGCGATCCGCAAGTGGCCCGGCAGTTGAACAGCACTGGCGAAATCGAGCGCCTGGACCTGGAGCGCCATGGCGCGATCCGTGTCGGCACGGCGGCAGAACTGGCCACCCTCGCCCGTCTGTTCGCGGTCATGGGCATGCAACCGGTGGGATATTACGACCTGACGCCGGCCGGGGTGCCTGTGCACTCCACCGCGTTTCGCGCCGTGCATGAAGAGGCGCTGCAAGTCAGCCCGTTCCGGGTATTCACCTCGCTGTTGCGCCTGGAACTGATCGAAGACCCGGAGCTGCGGGCATTCGCCCAATCGACGCTCGACAAGCGCTCGATCTTCACCCCCACCGCGCTGACCCTGATCGAATGCGCCGAAACCCAGGGCGGCCTCACCGAAGCGCAAGCCCGGGATTTCGTCGAGCACGCGCTGGAAACCTTCCGCTGGCATCACAGCGCTACCGTCACAGCCGAGCAGTATCGCCAGCTCAGCGCCCAGCATCGCCTGATTGCCGATGTGGTGGCCTTCAAGGGGCCGCACATCAATCACCTGACGCCGCGCACCCTGGACATTGATATCGTCCAGGCGCAAATGCCGGCGCGCGGCATCACCCCAAAAGCCGTGATCGAAGGCCCGCCCCGCCGCCAATGCCCGATCCTGTTGCGCCAGACCAGTTTCAAGGCACTCGACGAGCCGATCGCGTTCACCGATCAGGCCGAGGCCCGGGGCAGCCACAGCGCCCGCTTCGGTGAAATCGAACAACGCGGCGCGGCCCTCACCCCTAAAGGACGGGCGCTGTACGACCGCTTGCTCAATGCGGCGCGCGATGAGCTCAAGGATTTCCCCAACGAAGCCAACGCCGCACGCTATAACGCGCTGATGGTGCAACATTTCAGCGAGTTTCCCGACACCTATGAAGGCATGCGCCAACAAGACCTGGCGTACTTTCGCTATTTCGTGACGGAACAAGGCCTGGCCGCAAAGGCGCTGAACACCTTGACGCTGGAAGACCTGGTCAGCGGCGGCTATCTGCGGGTTGAACCCTTGGTGTACGAAGATTTTCTGCCGGTCAGTGCGGCGGGGATATTCCAGTCAAACCTGGGGGATGCGGCACAAACCCACTACGGAGTGCATTCCAACCAGCAAGCGTTCGAGCAGGCCCTGGGCCGTCCGACGATTGATGAACTGGGGTTGTATGCCGAGACACAGCGACGTTCGATCGAGCAGTGTTTCGCCGTGTTGAGCACTCTCTAACACGCGGAACTGTGGGAGCCTGGCTTGCCAGCGATAGCGATTTCGCCCGCGCCATCACTGGCAAGCCGTGCTCCGACAAAAGCAGTATCTACTTCAGTTTTGCCAACAAGGCTTCTGCAGCCGCTTGCGACGACGCCGGATTCTGACCGGTCAGCAACAGACCATCGGTCAGCACATAGCTCGCCCAGTCAGGCCCCTTGGAATAAATTCCGCCCTTGGCCTTGAGTTCGTCCTCCACCAGGAACGGCACGACGTGGGTCAATTGCACCGCTTCTTCTTCGCTGTTGGTAAATCCCGTCACCTTCTTGCCCTTGACCAGTGGCTGACCATCGGCGCCCTTGGCATGACGCAACACGCCCGGCGCATGGCACACCGCCGCGACCGGTTTGCCTGCCTTGTAAAACGCTTCGATCAGGGCGATCGAATGTTTGTCTTCAGCCAGGTCCCACAACGGCCCATGGCCGCCGGGGTAGAAGATTGCGTCGTAACCGTCGGCCTTCACCGAGCTGAGTACGACCGTCGACGCCAACGCCGACTGTGCTGCGGAGTCCTTGCGAAAGCGCTCGGTGGCTTCGGTTTGCGCGTCCGGCTCATCGCTTTTCGGGTCCAGCGGTGGCTGGCCTCCCTTGGGCGAGGCCAGGGTCAACTGAACCCCGGCGTCCTTGAAAGCGAAATACGGCGCGGCGAATTCTTCCAGCCAGAACCCGGTTTTCTTGCCGGTGTTACCCAATTGATCGTGGGACGTTAAAACCATCAGGATTTTCATGTCGTCTTCACTCCGTCTCGGGACTGCAGTGGGGGCATTAGCCGTGATGCGCACAATGCTGCACATCGATCCTGCCGTATGACCTTCGTAAGGTGCTGATCGTTCGGCTTGCCGGGTGCCCAGCATACTGCGTGATAAGCGAAATCGCCTGTCGATAGCCACATTGAACTCAAACATGTCGTGCTCTGATCGCTACACAGGCGTCAGCACCCGCGCTTCAAACAGCTTGAAGCGCTGCCATTCAGCGACCGCAACGTGGCCTGGTGAAATATCCGGAACTTCAGCGTTCGATGAGTGGCGTTCATGGCCAATCGGGAAAGTCGGCACAAGCGCAATCAATACCGAGCTGCGCGGGCGATCGATTTATTTCTTGGGGGGCATAAAGAAAACGGACAGGACTGAAGGCTGATCAAAGTGTTCGCCCAGTGCATTGGCCTCGGCAATCCTTGCACTGGTAAAGAGCCCCTGCGCTGGGCGAACGAGAAGCATTTTAATTGAAGTCGTCGGGAAAGTCCGCGCTTACAACATGAAATTTGCAGTTACATCTATTGCTGAAATATCAACGGACAATTTATTCAAACAAAGAAACTCAAACTCACCCGCTCATTTCTGAATAGCAGATTGTTCTTGCACAACGCTTATACAAGAACAATCACCCTGCAAACCCAATATCCATTTATTTCAAAGTTGTTACTTTTAATACATCGGTATAAGTCACCACCACACTCTGGCCTTTTTTCAGGTCCTTGAGTTTGGCCTGAACTTCAGGTCGTTGGACGTCGATCGTTTTCGACTGGCCGGCAGGGTTTTTAAAAGTCACACGATGGTGCTTGAGATCGATATCCGTGATCTGCAACTCCACCTTCACCTGACGGTAGGCTTCTCCACCGGGCTTGGTCGAGCCTGGTGCATTGCGGACTTCGCCTGTGTATTCGGTAGTGCCAGGCAGGCCTTTGTCGACGCTGGTGTCGAGGGAGACCGCGACCGAGTGCAGAACATCGACCTTGACCTGATCACCGGGTTTCAGCTTGTCCAGGTTCTTGGCCTTGTCCGTGAGTTGCAACGACACCTGATTGCCTTCAGGGCCTTCCAGCACCACCTGACGGTTAGGGACATCGACCGACACGACTTTGGTGGTGACATGATCGGAAATCACGGACTCCGCCAGCGGGATGTCCGCAGCGAAAGCGCTGAGGCTGGCAGTGGACAGCACAGCAGCCAGGCTGATCGCCTGGGTCAATGTGGAGAGCTTGCGTGTGTGACGTTTCATAGCGGTACTTTCCCTGTGAAGAATGGCAGCGAAAGGCGCTCCACCTTGATCAAGCGCCAACCGTGCCGATGAGCATAGACGCTGATCAGGGAGTGCTCGCGGTTTCTTGCACTGTGGATTCGCCGGATGGTCGCGCCTCGTCGGGGGCGTTCGGTGTTCCGGCTCAATACCCGGTCATTTCCAGATAGCCCTGTCCGCCATGGCTGCCACTCAAGCGTACCGGCCCTTCCCAGTACGGAATGCGCAAATTCATCCAGGCGTTGGGGTTGAGGGCACTGATGACGATGTCCAGGTGCTTGCCGGGAATCTGAATCGACCAACTGACCGGCATCGAACGCCCGGCCACCCTGGCGCTGTCCTTCACCGTGAGGCGTATGTCGCCGGCCTTCAACAGCTGCGTCTGCCCCTGGGCGTCGATCCACGTACCGGTCAGGTAAGGAGCGCCGTCCTTTTGCCGCATGCGATAGAGCATCACCTGTTCGCCGCTGTCCAGGTGCAGGGAAAACCAGTCCCACCCGGTCTGGTTGGCGGTCAGGGGCTGGCTGCTCCATTCACGGTCGAGCCACGCGGGACCGCTGACTTGATAGCGCTGGCCATCGATTTCCAGGCTGCCGCTGGCCTGGAAAAACGGCTGGCTGTAGTAATACGACGCCTGACCCTGTTCGGATTTCTGGCTGAACCCCTTATCCCCTTGCAGCACCCATGGCTTTGTCGATGTCAGCCGCAGTTGATAGCCGAACCCCTTGTCGCGGGCGCTGAGTTGCAACTCTGTCAGTGGATCGGCACCCGTTGCCTGACTGCTCAAATGCCAGTCGTCGATCCACGCATTGAACGGCGTCAGGCTCACTCCGGCCTGGCCAACGCCGCCACGGGCGTAGCGTTCGGCGGCGTGATGCACCGAGGCCGAAGTCACGGCCGCGTGGCCGAGCCACAGCGTCTGATTGCCCCAACCTGCCTGCTCGGGCGTGGCTGTCAGGGCACTGCGAAACAGCGTCCATTGCACGCCGAATTCACGGCCCTGCTCGTCCTTGAGGTTGGCGGTGACGTACCACCACTCAATGCGAAAGCCATCGTGGGGGCCATGATCCGCCGGAAAACCAAACACGCGACCCGGCACCACCGGGGTGAATGCGGCCGCTTGATTGCCGAGGCCGGCAAAGCCTTTGTCTGCCGGCACCGGCTGATCGCAACCGCCAAGCAAGGCGGCGATCAGCCATACGCCCAGCCTAATCCTCATGGGCAAAAGTCCTCAGCAGGTCAGCCGGTTGCGTGCGGTACAGCGAATACAGCGGCCATGCCGAGGCCAACAACGTTGCCAGCAACGCCAGCCCCATCAGCTGCAGCAATTGCAGCGGGAACACCCGCAACGGCAGGCGCCAACCGAAGGCCTGGACGTTGATCACCGCGTCCAGGCACCAGGCCAGGGCAATGCCCAGCGGCAACGCCAGCACCAGCGTCAGCAGGGCCAGCAACCAGGTTTGCCCGAGGTTGAGCAGCATCAGTTGCCGGCGCGTCACGCCCAGCGCCCACAGTGGCGCCAGTTGTCCGAGGCGGCTTTGGCTTTGGGTCAACAAGCTGATGAACAGCGCCACACCCGCCACGCACAGCGTCAGGCTATTGAGCGCGGCGGTGGCGGCAAAGGTGCGTTCGAACACTTGCGAGGACCAGCCCTTGAGCCGGGACTGATCGACGATGCGGCTGTCATCCAGCGCGAAACGTGCTTGCAGGGCGATCACGAACGGCGCAATCGACGCCGGTTCGATGCGCAGGTTGAAACGGCTAGGCGTCAATTGCGGCCAGCCGCGCAGCAGGTGGTTGACGTTAACCAGCACGTGGCCCTTCGGATTGCCGTAGTCGGCGTAGATCCCGACGATGCGCGGTGACCACGGCCCCGTGGGCGTGGGAATCGTCAGGTGATCGCCCAGTCGCACTTTCAAACGCCGGGCCAGTTGCTCGCTGAGCATCAACGCGTCGTCCTTGGCCAGACGATCCCAGGGGTTGTCGCCCAAGGCTTCCAGCAGTGGCCAATGCTCGCGGTAAGTCGGGTGATCGATCACGCCGAAGACATCCACCGGCCAGCCTTGCAACTGGATCGCCACTTGCCAGTTCGGCAGCACCGCCGTGAGCTGCGGCTGTTGTTTGAGCCAGGTGTGCAGTTCACGGGACTGGGCCGGGTTTTGCGGATTGAGGTACAGCTCGGCGGTGAGCCGTTGCTCGAGCCAGTTGCTGAAGGTCTGGCGAAAACCGGCGGTCATGCTGCCGGCCCCGATGTTCGCCGCCAGCGCCAGGAGCAAGGCCATCAGTGCCAGACTCAGGGCGGGCAATTGCTGACGGCAATCGGCCAGAAACCATTGGCCGAGCACGGATCGACTGCCTCTGAGCAAGCCATTGAGCAACGCATTGAGCAGCACCGGCAAGGCCAGCGCGGCGCCCAGCAGCAGCGTCGCCATCAGCACGAAACCGCTGGCCAGGCTGTCACCGCGCAGCAACGCCAGCCATGCGACAACCAAGGCCATCGCCGCCACCCAGCCCTGGCGCCGCAGCCAGCGCGCATGGGCCTGATGCCAGGCCTGCGGATTGGCCAGCGCCAGCAACGGCAAACGCGCCGCCCGCCACAAACTGTTGGCACCGGCCAGCAAGGCACCGAGCAGGCTGAGGCCGATCCCGCTAAGCCACCACAGCGGACTGAGGCTCAACTGCCCCGCCACTTCGGCGCCATACAACCCGCGTAGGCTGGCGGCGACATCCGGGAGCAATACGCCGGCCAGCCAATAGCCGCTAACCACGCCGGCCACCCCGCCCATCAGCGCCAGCACACCCAGCTCGACGGCCAGGCAGGCGATCAGCATCCGCGCACTCACCCCGCAGGCACGCAGGGTTCTGAGCAAACCTCGACGCTGCTCCAGCGCCAGTCCGATGGCGGCGTGAACGATGAACAGGCCGACCACGAACGACAAGAAACCGAGGGCATCGAGGTTCAGGTGAAAGCTTTCGGTCAGGCGCGCCAGATTGTTTTCTTCACCGGCGGTCTTGAGCTGAAGTTGCCCCTTGAGCGCATCCGGTAGCGTCGCGGTGAAGCCCTTGGGCAGCAGCAGACGCGACAACTGATCCGGCAATCCGAGAATCGGCTGGGCGAACCCGATGTCGACCAGCAACACCCCGGGGGCCATGTCGCCTTGCGCGTGCAAGGGCGGTAGCACCTGACCATTTGCCGCGAGCGGGCGCGCCCCTTCGCTCAGCCCCAGCGCCTTTAGCGTCTGCGGCGAAATCCAGGTGCTGCCCGGCGCCGTGAAAAAGCCGACAACCTGTTCGATGGCCAGGGCCTGCCCGGCCACCGCCGCACCGGCCGGCAATGACACCGGCTCGATGCCCATCAGTTGCAAACGCTGCTCCTCATGGCCCTGAAGTATCAGCCGGCCCTGCAACACCGGCGACACCGGCCAGCCCGCGCGACGCAAGTCGACGAACAACTGCTGGGAAAACGTCCCGCCCCCCGGCGCACTGAGACTGGCCTGGGGTTCACCACCGATCAACTGACTGGCGCGGGCATAGCTGTCCCGCGCCTGGCTGTTCAACGCTTGCACGCCGGTCAGCAGACTGGTGGCCAGCCACAACCCGGTCAACACACTGAAAAACTGGACCGGATGCAGCCGCCAATGGCTGAGCAACGCGCGCAAGGTCTGGCCGAAGATACGCATCTCAGCGCGCGCCTGCGCCGGCCAGACGCCCGCCGTGCAGCACCACTTTATCGGCCAGCCGCGCCGCGACGTGGGGGCTGTGGGTGACCATCAGCAGGGTCGTCGGGCTGTCATCGAGCAGTTCCAGCAACAGCTTGAGCACGTCATCGCTGGTGGCTTCATCGAGGCTGCCGGTGGGCTCGTCGGCCAACAGCAACGGTGGCCGCGACGCCAGGGCACGCCCCAACGCCACCCGTTGCTGCTGCCCTCCGGACAACTGCTCCGGATATCGCCGCAGCAACTCGCTCAACCCCAGGCGCTGCACCAGATGCGCCTGCCAACGCGGATCATGCCGCCCCGCCAGTCGCGCCTGAAACGCCAGATTGTCCTCCACCCGCAGGCTGCCGATCAGGTTGAACTGCTGGAACACCAAACCGATCTCGGTACGCCGCCAGTGCGCCAGTTGGCTTTCGTTCATCTGTTCCAGGCGATGGTCGCCACTGCGGATACTGCCGCGATCCACCTTGTCCAGACCGGCGATCAAGTGCAGCAAGGTGCTCTTGCCACTGCCCGACTCGCCCATCAGTGCCAGGCTGCTACCGGGTTTCAGGGTCAGGTCGACCCCTTGCAACACCGGCAATAGCCCTTGGGGAGTGGCGTAGCTTTTGATGACACCGCGGACTTCAAGCATGGAAGAACCTGTTGGATGAGCGTGGGCCAAGAATAGCGGGACTGAATGTTTTTTGTCCGTCGACGATGGCGGACGCGCCCGGTCTGCGGCGAATTAAAAGGCTGACGACCGTTTATCGATTTGCGCGGCGCCTTTTGCAGCCCTTCCTGTGTGAAGCAAATCCAGCAGGGGCAAGCGCTTGATCACAATTGGCCGCGAAACCGGAAAATACCCATCTGACCGTTGGCGGTGATGGATGTTGGAGGCTGGTCTATACCCCTTGGATTGATTTCCGAGTGTTGGAATCCACCGACCTTCCATGGAGGACGAACATGCCGCACCGAGTCATAGTCAATGCTGACGATTTCGGCCTCAGTGCCTGCGACAACGCGGTGATCCTGGGAGCCTTCCAGGCTGGAGTCATCAGTTCCACCACCGCCATGGCCAATATGCCGGCCTTTGAAGCGGCGTGTTCAATGGCCCGGCATCCGTTGCTGGAAGGACGCGTCGGCCTGCACTTCAACCTCACCGCTGGCCGCCCGTTGAGCCGGCGCATTCTGACGCGCCGGACCTTCTGCGACAGCGCCGGCCTGTTCGACCTCAACCTGTCCCGCGCCCGTCTCTGGCTCGGCCATCAGGATCGCCGCGCCGTACACGAAGAACTCGAGGCGCAATGGCAACGCTGCCTGGACCACGGTGTCAGGCCCAGCCATCTGGACTCCCACCAAAACGTGCACACCATCTGGCCGATCGGCGAAATCGTCGCGCGTTTCGCCGCCCACCAGGGGGTTCCCGTGCGCCTGGCGCGTAATCTGGGGCCCACGCAGAGCCTGCCCAAACGCATGTTCAAGCAACTGCTCAATCACCGCTTGAACAGCCTGGCCGGCGCCACCGCCGACTACGTGGGCACTCCCCAGGATTTGCGCAACGCCACCCCACCGGACGACGGCCTACTGGAGATCGTCGCTCACCCCAGTCAACTGGGTGCCGACTTTGGCGATGCTTGTCTGGATCAGGGCGAGTCGCTGAGCGAACTGCTGGAACAGCGACTGCCGGGAGTGCCGAGGGTGGCCTATGGCGTGGCTGG
>Ga0302171_10000218_pt1 | contig 12741 bp, 14 predicted proteins | sample I_Fen_N2_2_FD_193495 | JGI IMG/M metagenome (GOLD analysis project Ga0302171, IMG submission 193495) | Peat permafrost microbial communities from Stordalen Mire near Abisko, Sweden - I_Fen_N2_2 | ecosystem: Environmental > Terrestrial > Soil > Wetlands > Permafrost | place: Sweden: Abisko... | reverse complement strand
CGCGATCTGGCATGAACGATCAGGCGATGCTCCTGGGTTTGTAGCCCGCTGCTGTCGACTGACCGATAGCGTCCAGGAGCGAATACAATGCAGCGCATAAGCAGAGCCTATCGAAGGGGAACCCACATGCTGCTACGACATTTGCGCTATTTACTGGCCGTCGCGGATAACGGTGGCTTTACCCGCGCCGCCGAGGCGTTGCATGTTTCCCAACCGACCTTGTCCCAACAGATCCGGCAATTGGAAGAGTCGCTCGGCGTTGTGCTGTTCGACCGAACATCACGGACCGTGAAACCGACCGACGCGGGGCAGGCCTACATCGAATGCGCGCGTCGCGTGCTGGTGGAGTTGGCCGCTGGCAAGCGCGCACTGCACGATGTGAAGGACTTGTCCCGGGGCACCTTGCGCCTGGCCATGACACCGACGTTCATGGCGTATCTCGTCGGGCCACTGGTACGCGACTACAAAAACCGCTATCCCAACATCCATCTGGAAATCTTTGAATTGTCGATGGACGATATCGAAACCGGGTTGGCGGAGGATTCGCTGGATATCGCGATCGCATTTGACCAAGTGAGAAACGCGGACATCGAATCGATTCCGGCTTTTATCGAAACCCTGGGGCTGATGGTCGGGCGCGATCACCCGCTGTACGACTGCAAGACGCCATTGACGGCCCAGCAGGTTGCTCAACTGGAGTTTGCCCTGTTGACGCCGGACTTCGTCACTCGCGTCTGTATCGATGAGTACTTTGCAAGCGCGCGGATCACGCCGAAGGTGGCGATCGAGGTCAACTCGGTCAACACACTGCTGGAAGTCATCCGGCACACGGCGATCGCCACCATTCTTCCCGAGCCGATCGCTACCCAGGACCGCGCCCTGCGCAAGCTCGCGTTGATGGACAACGGACCTCGACGCGGAGCGGCGTTACTGCGGCGCAAAAACAACTACCACAGCGCAGCATCCGTCGCCTTCATGGAATTGGTGTCAGGAACCACGGTGGGCGATTAGAGCCGTGCACAGCGATCATTACGCTGGGTGAACTCGGCCTGCCAACGCACGGTTGATCACCGTATCTGGCGCCGGTTATGACGCCGAAGACGCCATCAAACGCTCCCATGGCTTGCTTGAAGTCATGGAAGACTAGCTGGGCAAACGTCCATTCCTGGCCGGTGACAAGCCGACGGTCGCCGACATTGCCGCCTACACCTACGTGGTTTTTTCCTGGATTGCTTCCTGTCAAACCGGCCAGCCCGACGGCGCGTGCGAAAATCGATGCGGCCGACAATACTGGCAGATCGAGTCTGCACGCATCGGCAGCCAGATACCGCGCTGTACTTTCATTGGAGAGAGAGTCGTCTATGGATCGCTTTCAAGAAATGCAGATTTTCATGGCGGTCGCCGAGGAGGAAGGATTTGCCGCCGCCGCCCGGCGCCTGAATATCTCTCCTCCCAGCGTGACCCGTGCCATCGCCGCGATGGAAGAGCGAATCGGCACACTCCTTCTCTCTCGAACGACCCGCAGCCTGCACCTCACCGAAGCGGGGCAACGCTATCTGGAAGATTGCCGGCGAATCCTGAGTGAGGTCGAGGAAGCGGAGGAGGCCGCCGCCGGGAGTTATTCGATACCCTGCGGGAATTTGACAGTCACGGCGTCGGTGCTGTTTGGCGAGTTATACATCGCGCCACTGCTGGCCCGTTATCTGGACCAGTTTCCCTCAGTGCATCTCAACGCCTTGCTGGTTGACCGTGTCGTGAACATGGTCGATGAAGGCATCGACGTGGCCATTCGCATTGGCCATTTGCACGAGAACAATCAGCACGCCATCAAGGTCGGTGAGGTGCGGCAGGTCATATGCGCGGCGCCGGCGTACTTTGAGCGATACGGCAGGCCGCTTCACCCCGCAGAGTTGAGATCGGCCAATATTGTGATGTCTTCGGCCAGCCATCTGCTCAGCGATTGGCAATTTGAGAGCGACGGCAACCCCTTGAGCTTTCGCTTTGATCCGCGGCTTGTGGTCACTGCGAATCAGGCGGCGATCAATGTGGCTTGCCTGGGGTGGGGAATCACCCGGGTATTGTCCTATCAAGTGGCCAGCCAGGTTGCCGCAGGTGAACTGGAGGTGGTGCTTGAGGCGTTTGAACCGCCTGCGTTGCCGATCCAGGTGGTGTACCTGAAAAACAATCGCGTGCCCGCAAAGGTTCGTACCTTCGTGGATTTCCTGGCCGAACGACTGGGGAACGACCCGGCGCTCAGACCTGTCGGCAAGCGTGCGTAATGATGGACCGTTACCATGAAATGATCGTGTTCGAGGCGCTCTCGGAGCATCCCAGCCTTGCCGCGGCGGCACGTCGTCTCAGCGTTTCCGGCCCGACGGTCGTGCGCGCCATCGCCCGGTTGGAGGCGCGCCTGGGTGTGCCGCTGTTAGTGCGCAGTACCCGAGGGGTGACATTGACTGAAGCGGGTACGGCATTCATGGCCGATTGTTCCCGCATCCTCAAGGCGGTTGATGAGGCCGAGGCCTCGGCCAAAGGTTCGCATGTTCAAGCGCAGGGCAACCTGACGGTGCTGCTGCCGCTGCTGTTCGGCCGTTATGTCATGACCCCCTTGCTGACGGGTTACATGGAGGCGTATCCCGAAGTCAAAGTGTTCGCCCATTACCATGATCGCTTTCCGAACATGAATGAAGAGGGGCTGGACGTCGCGGTGTTGGTCGGGCATTTGCCGAGTTCGTCATTGATCGCTCGGCAGGTTGGCCATGTGCGCTCGATCGTTTGCGGCAGTCCTGCCTACCTTGCCACTCACGGTGAACCCGATGTACCGCAAGACCTCAAGCGTCATCGACTGATCGCCACGAAGGCCTACAGGGACAAGGTCCAATGGGACTTTCAGGCGCAGGGCGAGCCCAACAACATCAAGGCCCGGTCGCGGGTCAGTTGTGCCACGGTACAGGCGGCCATCGATGCGGCGGCCCATGGTGCCGGTCTGACGCGCTGTTTGAGCTATCCGTTGTTCGACTATTTGAACAGCGGACGATTGAAACGGGTCTTGCAACCTTTTGAACTGCCGGCCTTGCCGGTGCATGTGGTGTATCGCGAAAGGCGCAGGGCCTCGATGCGGGTGCGCAGTTTTGTCGATTACATCGTCGACGGGCTCCGTGAGCATCCAGCCCTGCGGCCGGATGCGCTTTGAGCGATTTCAGCGTGACCTGGCGGTCGATCCCGCCATTTCAGCAGGCGAAACAGTGGATTGCTTTTTTTGGTCGTTCTCTCCATGGCGGTTACGGCGGAGCATGAGCACTCACTGTTAAACCCCTCCATGCAGCAGAGGCTCGGCTCCGATGAAACGCGTGCTCATGTTACTGGCCAACGGCGTAGAGCCACTGGAAATGGCGGCTTTCACCGATGTGCTTGGCTGGGCCAATCTGCTCGGGGACCAACCCGTTGAATTGGTCAATGCCGGCCTTCGCGCAAAAATCGTGACCACCTTTGGTCTTACGCTCATTCCCGGTTTTTTATTGAGCGACCTGGACGTGAGTCGCTTCGATGCCCTGGCATTGCCGGGTGGTTTCGAACCGGCAGGCTTTTATGAGGAAGCGTTGAGCGAACCCTTCCTGTCGACCATCCGTCACTTCGTCGAAACCGGAAAACCCGTGGCCAGTGTCTGCGTGTCATCGATATGCCTGGGTGTGGCTGGCGTATTGCGTGACAGGAGCGCGACGACCTACCACCAGGAGGGCGGCAAACGGAAAAACCAACTGGTGGAAACCGGGGCCCGCTTCGTCGATCGGCCTGTCGTGGTCGATGACCACATCATCACCTCAAGCGGGCCGGGCACTGCCACCGAAGTGGCGTTCGTGCTGCTGGAGCAAATAACCAGCGTCGAAAATGCCGCGTTCATCCGTCAAAAAATGCGCTTTGCCACACCCAGCCGTGATTGGTACGAGGCGCCGCAAGTGCCGTAGAACCCATGCAGACCATCGCTCGTTTTTTGCGCGCGAGATGCACCTGTTTACGAATGGAAAAACGTAGAGGTGATCATGAGTCAGACAGACGGGCCGGGGGCATCGCCCTGGCATGCAGGCGAGTTGCACTTACAGGAAAGCGTTGGCGTCGCCCAGGTGATGGAGGCAAACGGACGCAGGGTCATACGCGATTACATGCCCGACCAGCACCGCTTGTTTTATAGCCAGTTACCTTATCTGGTACTGGGCGCCGTCGATGAGCAAGGCATACCTTGGGCCACCCTGATCGAAGGCCCTCCAGGCTTTGCCCATTCCCCGGATCCACGGGTGCTGCAACTCGATCGCCTGCCGGCGGACAGTGATCCAGTCAAACCGGCACTGCGAACGGGCGCCGCCGTAGGGTTACTCGGCATCGACCTGAAGACACGAAGGCGCAATCGCATGAACGGCAACATCAGCACCGCCTCTTCTGGCGGTTGTTGCGTTTCTGTGGTGCACAGTTTCGGCAATTGCCCGCAATACATCCAGTTGCGCCAGGTCGATCCGGTGAGCCTTGGACACTGCTCGTCGAGCGCCAGGGCAGAGCGTTTCAATGAGCTCGATGAAGCCGCCCGGAAAACGATCGGCAAGGCGGATACGTTCTTTGTGGCCAGCTACGTGGACCTGGACGGCGATGTCACCCAACGCTCGGTGGATGTCTCGCACCGGGGTGGCAATCCGGGCTTCGTCAGGATTGAAGGCAATGTGCTGACCATTCCCGATTTCGCCGGCAACCTGCACTTCAACACCTTGGGCAATTTTTTGCTCAACCCGCGAGCCGGGCTGCTGTTCGTCGATTTTGAAACAGGCGATATGCTGCAAGTTGCCGGGCGTACCGAAGTCATTCTCGAGGCCCCGCAAATCGCCGCGTTCCAGGGGGCCGAGCGGCTATGGACGCTGACCGTGGAGCATGTCGTGCGGCGAGCCGCTGTGTTGGCAGTGCGTTGGCGCTTCGAAGGGTTTTCGCCCAATAGCCTGATGACCGGCAGTTGGGAGCAAGCCGCAGGCCGTTTGCAGGCCGACGCCTTGCGCGATCAATGGCGACAATTGCGGGTGACCCGCATCGTTGATGAAAGCAGCACGATTCGTTCGTTTTACTTTGAACCTGACGACGGCGCCGGCTTGCCGCGCTTCGAGGCGGGTCAACATCTGCCCGTGCGCATTGGCGTGGCCGAGGGTGAAGCGCCGCTGGTCAGGACCTACAGCCTGTCGAGCGCACCTTCCGATAGTTTTTTCCGCATCAGCGTCAAGCGTGACGGACGGGTTTCGTCGCACTTGCATGAGCGGATTCAGGTCGGGGACCTGATCGAAGCCCGTGCTCCTCAGGGCCGCTTCACGGTGCAGGCGGACGAGCATCGTCCGCTGGTGCTGTTGGCCGCAGGCGTGGGCGTGACCCCCATGCTGTCGATGCTGCGCGAGGTGATCTATCAAGGGGAACGCATTCGTCGCACTCGCCCGACCTGGTTCATTCAAAGTGCGCGGAGCCTGGCCGACTTGGGCTTTCGCGACGAGTTGTATGAACTGGCCACCCGCGCCAAAGATAAAATTCATGCGTTGCGTCTGCTCAGTCAGCCGGAGACCCATGCCCGCGTCGGTGAGGACTTTGAAGTGGCGGGGCGTGTCGATGTCGAACTGCTCAAAGCGTTGCTGCCCCTGGATGATTACGACTTTTACCTGTGTGGTCCCGGGGCGTTTACCCAGGCGTTGTATGACGGCCTGCGCGCGTTGCGCATTGGTGATGATCGTATTCACGCCGAGACTTTCGGACCTTCGACCTTGATTCGCCAGCGGGATCAACTGACCCCGGCGGTCGAGCAAATACCGGCGGCGAGCCACCCGGTCAAAGTGCTGTTTACCGCTTCAGCCAAGGAAGCGCGTTGGGAGCCAGGCGTCGGGAGTTTGCTGGAGCTGGCGGAAAGCCGAGGCCTGAACCCGGACTTCAGTTGCCGGGGTGGTTCCTGCGGTACCTGCCGCACCAGACTGATCAGCGGGCACGTACATTATCTGAACCTGCCGGCTGAAATGCCGGCCGAAGGGGACGTGCTGATTTGCTGCGCAGTGCCGGCGCAAACCAGGGAAGGCGATGCCCCCCTGGTGCTGGATTTGTGAGTCGTGTGCCATCGGCCGCTCATCCTTCAAGCCTGTTGCGTACGGCTGGAGTCAGTGCCTGATCAGGCAACGGCTTTTTCGGGACGGGCCTGCACGGCGCAGGTCGTCGGGTGCTTGACCAGGGACTTGAACGTCTTGTTGTCGGCGTCCAGGGCGTCGATCGAACCGGTCCCGATGTCGTAGACCCAGCCATGCAGATTCAGCCGGCCTTTTTCCTGGGCCAGGCGCACGCTCGGGTGGGTCTGGATGTTGGCCAGTTGAGCGATGACATTTTCACGCACCATCGAACTCACTTTGGCGGCTTCATCTGCGTGAGGGCGCGACTCATTGATGACTTTGGCCGATTCGGAATGTTGCAACCAGCCGGCCACGGCAGGCAGGTGATCCATGCATGTGCACTTGGCGACGGCGGTCATGGCACCGCAATCGGAATGGCCGCAGATCACGATATCGGTCACGCCCAGCACGGCCACGGCGTATTCGACAGTGGCCGACACGCCACCCGGGTGCGGGCTGTAGGACGGCACAATGTTGCCGGCGTTACGAATGACGAACAGCTCACCGGGTTCTTGCTGGGTCAGCAGCTCCGGCACAACGCGGCTGTCGGAACATGTGATGAACAACGTGCCTGGGTGTTGCGTGGTGGCCAGGTGTTTGAACAGGTCCGTCCGTTGTGGAAACGCTTCCTTTTGGAACTTCAAAAAACCTTCGATGAGCGCTTTCATGATGCGTACCTTTCATTGATTGCGTGATGATTGAGTGACGATCAGTTGGTACAGCCGGCACCGATCACGTTGTATTCCAGCGTTCGGGTATCGCCGTGGGAATCCTTGTAAGTCATCTGCACGGGCGTCGGACCGCAGACATCCGCGGCCGGGGTGATGTTGATCACCTTGGCGATATCCAGATGCATGCCGTAGGCATAGGGAACGGCCTCTGGTGCGACCACCGGTCCCTGTGCGTAGGCTGACAGCGAGGCCGTCAGGGACAGGGCGAGAAACAGAATTTTTTGCATGACGAGTCCTCCATTCCAATGGGCTGATTGATAGAAGCGGGTTCGGTCGGTTTTGAAGCGGGCCCACAAAGGCTGCGGGCCGAATGACAGGTCCGGTTAGATCCTTAGAAAGGACGCAGTGGCAGGAACTTGCCGTCGAGGGTGATCACCGCACGGTGGCCGCCTTCCGGGTCTTCGACTTTCTTCATGTCCAGTTTGAAGTTGATGGCGCTGATGATGCCGTCGCCGAACTGTTCGTGAACCAGGGCTTTCAAGGTGGTGCCGTAGATCTGGATCATCTCGTAGAAGCGGTAGATAGTCGGGTCGGTCGGCACACCCGACAGGCTGCCGCGCAGCGGGATGATTTGCAGGCGGGCTACCGAATCGGCGTCCAGGTCCAGTTTCTTGCCGATCACGTTCGCCGCGTTTTCTGGCAGCGGGTGCTGACCGAGCAGAGCGGCGGTGACGTAAGCCAGACCAAGGCCGGTGCCTTCAACCAGGTCCTCGAAGGACAGGTTTTTGCGAGCCTTGGCGTCCAGGATTTTGGCGGTCAGTTCGAGGCTGGTGTCGTTGTAAGCGTGAGACTGTTGCATGGCGAATCTCCTGTCGGGGTTGCTGGTTGGGTGTTGCTTGGGTGTTGCTTAGGTGTGAAACAATCTTCTGTCGTTTGTTCGATAGGGTCCAAGACCGATATGCAATCCTTTGCATAGGTCTTGCCTATAGATACCGGTCGGAGTGCGCGCTGCTGTTGGCCCCGCACCGAGGCGAATGCGTGAAGGTGTGGATCGCGGGGGAAAAAGCCGGAAAACGCACGCGCCCAGTGGGTTTGTATTGCTGTGTATCTCCAGTGCCGCCCGCTACCTCGGCATACAAAAACCGGTCAGTCGGACATGTGGGAGATACACCGTTGACTCGAAATGGACTCACTGCATGAGCGAAACCCGCCTCGGCGTTTACCGTGCACTGACCGGAGAAATTCAATGCCTCGTTTCAATACCCATAAGACGCTCGGCAGGTTTGCTGCCGCCCTGGCCGCCGCCGTGTCCCTTTGTGCATTCGCGGGGATGGCACAGGCTGAAGCGGCTCACGAGACGTCTGCGGCGAAAAGCTGGCAGACAGGCCTGCATCGCACGGATCTGGTGAAACGTGATCTGGGCGTTTCCGACCGCGAAGTGATCCAGGTCCGCGTTGACTTCGAGCCGGGGGTTGCAGCACCCAGGCATTCGCACCCCGGTGTGGAAGTGGCTTACGTCATCAGTGGCACCTTTCAGTATCAGCTTGAGGGGCAGCCAGCGGTGACGCTCAACGCCGGTGACTCGCTGTACATTCCGGAAGGAATCGCCCACACCGCGACGAACATCGGCACGACCGCCGGTTCGGAACTGGCGACCTACATCGTCAAGAAGGACACTCCGCTGGTTGTTTTGCAAAAATAAGCGGCCTGCGCCAATTGCCTGGCGGGCACGACCTCCAGGCAACCGTCACGGGCCAATTTGAGCGTTGGCGAAGGGAGCGTCAGGAAAAAGCCGGCCTTCAAGGCAGCCGAACATTACCCAGTCGAGAGAAACAGTGGTTCAATCCCGGCCAACCCATAAGTACAAAAAAATCAGGAGTCATTGATGCAACCGATCCGTCTCGGTCTGGTGGGCTACGGCAAGATTGCCCAGGATCAACACGTTCCAGCCATCAACGCCAACCCCGCGTTCCAGTTAGTGTCGGTCGCCACGCAAGGGCGGCCCTGCGCCGGGGTAGAGAACTTTCAGTCCCTGAGCGAGTTGCTCGAACGCGGCCCGCATGTCGATGCGATAGCGTTTTGCACGCCACCCCAGGGGCGATTCGCTCTGGTCCGACAGGCGCTGGCCGCTGGCAAACACGTTCTGGTGGAAAAACCGCCATGCGCCACGTTGGGCGAAGCGATGGCATTGGTGGATCAGGCCGAGGAGCAAGGGGTCAGCGGACTGTTCGCCTGGCATTCACGCTATGCGCCCGGCATCGAAGCCGCCCGTGACTGGCTGGCCACCCGTACCCTGCAAAGCGTGCAGATCGACTGGAAGGAAGACGTTCGCAAATGGCACCCCGGCCAGGCATGGATCTGGCAACCTGGTGGCCTGGGCGTCTTCGATCCGGGCATCAACGCCTTGTCGATTGTCACCCATCTGCTGGCGCTGCCGCTGTTCGTTGAGTCAGCCGAACTGCGAGTCCCCGCAAACTGCCAGTCGCCCATCGCCGCTTCCATCAAAATGTCTGACGCGCGCCACCTCGATGTTCGCGCGGAGTTCGATTTCGACCACGGACATGACGAACTCTGGAGCATCGAGATTCGTTGCACCGAAGGTATCCTGCGACTGGACAACGGGGGGGCGCGCTTGAGTATTGATGGCGTGCGCCAGGCCGTGTCGGAGGAGGGCGAGTACGCGGCGGTGTATCGACATTTTCAGCAGTTGATTGCCGACAAAGCCAGTGACCTGGACCTCCAGCCGCTGCGACTGGTGGCCGACAGCTTCTTTGTCGGCAGCCGGACGGAGGTTGAGCCGTTCTTTGACTAGCGGCCGCCAGCCGTTACCGTGATAAAGCTTCCACGCCGGACGGTTTGCGACTGGCGTTTGCCTCGGGCAAGTCAGGTATGTCCGTTGCTGGGCGATGGGCTGATTTCCTCGCCCTGAATGTCTGGCATCGTCGCATGCCCCGGTGTGAACACTGTCGGGCATGCGCAACGTTCTCCACAGTCAGAGTGAGTAGCTGATCGCCTGTCCAAGGTTATTGTCCTGCGTGCCAGCGATCAGGTGCAGTGGCACATGCTGCTGCGCATCCACGGACTGGATTTCGATACTGCCCACCACATGGAGCTGTCGCTCACTCAGTCCGGTCGACTCTTCTTCCTTTGCCTTGGCCATTCTCGCGTGGTTCGCTGCGATTTCATTGAGAGTTGACACGTTACATCTCCGGTGACTGACCAAGCGTATCGCTGGCGTCCTTAAGCGTTGAATTGAGGCGCAGCCGCGTCAGAATTATGTCGTTCTGGGGTGCTACGTCGGGCCTTTGCAAACCCTAAGCCAGACAGGGGGCCCAGGTGTCGTTCCGTTTTCATTTACGACGAAAGGTTGCCTTGGCCACTCGGCGCAGGACCACACTATCGGTACTTGATGACGATCCCTTTAAGCTTGCGCCCCTCAATGGTCTGTACATCGCGAGCCCATAGTGGCCCGTTGACATAAGCGCCCACCGGTTGAATATGGTCATAGACCACCACCACCGCATCGCCCCCGAGCTTGGCCGCCTCATCCCGCAGTTTTTCTTCTACCTGGGTGATGGGTGGCGCGGGATCGACGCTGGCGTCAATCAATATTTCACCCAATCGAACATGCGGGCGCAGCGGCTCGGTACGCAGTACGACCACTTCACTGGGCAGTGTTGGCGCGGGATGCTCGACGCCGACATAAGCGGTCGTTTGGGCGTCGACGGTTGCGCACCCGCCGAGAGCCAGCAGGGTGGCGATGAGCCCGCCAGCCAGAAGCGACAGTTTCAACCGGGTGGACCATGACAGGTCATGGACTGGCATAGGGGATCCTCCGAAAGGTCGCTGCTATGCGGGTGACTATTTGACGGTAGCAGACGGCCCGAGAGTTGCCAGCAAGCCCAACCTTTGCCGGTCGGGCTTTTTCATGCCTTGAGCATCGCGATCAGCAGGGCGTGCTCACTGATCCTTTTCGCAATTGACCATCCATGACACGCCAAAACGGTCCACCAGCATGCCAAAACGTGCCGCCCAAAACGTGGCATCCAGGGGCATTTGCACACTGCCGCCCTCCGACAGTGCGGCGAAGACCCGCTCGGCCTCGGCGATGCTGTCGACGTTGAGGGAAATCGAGCAACCGCTCATGTCGTCCACCGGGCGATCGGGCGTGGTGTCCGAGCCCATGAGCACTTGATCGCCCACCAGCAGGCGGGTGTGAATGATCAGGTTGTGCAGGTCTTTGGGCATGTGTTCGCCGGCTGGGGTTTCACCGAAAGTCATCATGGCTTCGATCTGGCCTTGCAGGCTTTGGGCGTAGAAGGTGAACGCGGCTTTACAGTCGCCATTGAAGATGAGGTAGGGATTGATTTTCATGGTTCGGCTCCCGGTCAGTGAAGGTGCGCATCGGATTGGACGTTGCGTTCGACGGCAAAATTCCGATGGCATTGACCCGGCAAGCAAAGCGCTAAATCGTGGCGGGAGCCTGGATTTTTTTAGATGTTTTCTCGATAGACGAGGCCAGGCTTATTGCCTCGCTCGCGCGGCGTGGCGCCAGCAGGCGTTCGATGGCGCCGCTCACCATGCTTTCCAGAAGTTCGTCGTGCTCGCGCTCATCGAGTGTGTGCGAGGTCAACCAGGTGGGCGCACTGTTAAGCAGCGCGGCAATGGCGTGCCCGGCCGCCAACTGGCCCGCCTCACTGAACCGCGAGCGCGCGCCGAGCATCAGCAGCAACTTGCGCTCGTATTGCTCGCGCAAATGCTGAACCCGTACCTGTTGCTCTTCATTCAGGCAGCCGCCGTCGCGCTCTGCCAGACGAAAATGCCATGGCATGTCGCGATGCAGGTTCAAGTGCGCGCGGATCAGATTGTTGAGTCGATCACGCCTGGCCGGGGCTTTTTTCTCGATACGGCCGAGGGTGGCCAACAGCTCTTCGTAGAACTCCTCGATCAGATCGAGCAGCAAGTGCTGTTTGCTCGGGTAATGGTGATACAACGAGCCTGGGGAAAGCCCCAGGCACGTGGCGAGCTCACGCATGCCGACCTGACCGAAACCTTTGCTGGCAAAGAGCTCCAGCACCTTGTCCCGGTATTCGGCGAAACGCGAGCAACGCTCAGGCATAGGCATGGAAGCCGCGCCCCGTTTTGCGTCCCAGGTAACCGGCGGCGACCATTTCCTTGAGCAGTGGCGCCGGACGGTATTTGCTGTCGTTGAAGCCTTCGTAGAAGGCTTCCATGATCGCCAGCAGGGTGTCCAGGCCGATCAGGTCCGCCAGAGCCAGCGGGCCGATCGGCTGGTTGCAGCCCAGGCGCATGCCGGCGTCGATGTCCTCGGCGCTGGCCAGGCCTTCCTGCAACACCAGGATGGCTTCGTTGATCATCGGCACCAGAATCCGGTTCACCACAAAACCCGGACGGTTGCCGGCGGTGATCGCGGTTTTGCCAAGTTTGGTCGCCATTTCCAGTGCCAGGGCATGGGTGGTGTCGCTGGTCTGCAGGCCGCGGATGACTTCGATCAGGCCCATCACGGGCACCGGATTGAAGAAGTGCAGGCCGATGAAACGCTCAGGCTGGCTGACGCTGGCGGCGAGTTGGGTGATCGACAGCGACGAGGTGTTGGAGGCGATCGCGCAGTCGGCGCTGACCTGGGCTGCGATCTGTTGCAGCACTCGCAGTTTCAGATCGAGGTTTTCGGTCGCCGCTTCGATCACCAGTTGCGCACCTTTCAGGCTGGCGTATTCGGTGCTGGTGCGGATCTTGTCGAGGGCGGCGAGTTTTTGCTCCGGCGTCAGGATTTCCTTGGCGACCTGCCGATCGAGATTTTTGCCGACAGTGGCGAGGGCTTTTTGCAGCGCGCTCTCGGAGATATCGATCAAGGTCACGCTGAAACCGGCCAGGGCGCA
>Ga0302171_10000217_pt1 | contig 12775 bp, 8 predicted proteins | sample I_Fen_N2_2_FD_193495 | JGI IMG/M metagenome (GOLD analysis project Ga0302171, IMG submission 193495) | Peat permafrost microbial communities from Stordalen Mire near Abisko, Sweden - I_Fen_N2_2 | ecosystem: Environmental > Terrestrial > Soil > Wetlands > Permafrost | place: Sweden: Abisko... | reverse complement strand
AAATAGAAAAAGTACAAAAACAACCGGATTAGTTGCCCATAGCTAATCTGCCTGCCTTTGTACTCAATAACATTCTAAATACCAAAAAAGTTGAATTATTTGTAATTCGGATAATCGGTATATCCTTTTTCGTCGGATGTATAAAACAAATCCGTTTTCAGGGTTTGCGATAAAGGCAGGTTGTTTTTCATTCGTTCCACTAAATCGGGATTATTGATAAACGGACGACCAAAAGCAATCAGATCAGCTTTTCCGCTTGTTATATCCGCTTCGGCACGTTCTTTATCATATCCTCCGGAAAGGATAAGGGAGTTTTTAAAGCGGGTACGGATAATCGCTTTTATTTCGGCTGGAACTTCGGGAGCACCCATAGCCGAATGATCTACCAAATGCAGATAAGCTATTCCCAACTTGTTCAGTTCTTCCGACAGATAGGTATAGGTTTTATCTATTTCAGCATAAGGAGGCATATCATTGGCAACACCATAAGGTGATAAGCGAACAGCAGTTTTTTCTTTTCCAATAGTCGCAACCACACCACTCACTACCTCAAGCACAAAACGACACCGGTTTTCGATACTTCCACCATATTTATCGGTACGGATATTACTGATTGGCGACAGAAACTGTTCCAACAAATAACCGTTGGCGGCATGAAGTTCCACACCATCAAAACCGGCTTCAATAGCGTGTGATGCCGATGCAAAATATTCTGTCAGGGTGAGTAATAGGTCTTCATCATTCATTGACTTTGGAATGGGAAAATCCTGCATTTGTTGCGAGTCCGTCCACATTTGTCCGGAAGCCTTTACGGCCGAAGGAGCTATTATTTGCGCACCTTCAGGTATATTAAGCGCATGACTTATTCTTCCGGTATGCATAAGTTGAAGAAATATCTTTCCACCGGCTTTATGAACTGCTGATGTTGTTTTCTCCCAGCCTTCCACCTGTATTTTACTATAACATCCCGGAATACGTGAATAGCCCAATCCATTAGGCGAAGGAGCTGTGCCTTCGGTAATAATCAATCCGGCACTTGCCCGTTGACTATAATATTCAGCCATCAATGCATTTGGCACATTATTAATAGCACGACTCCGCGTCATAGGTGCCATTACAATTTTATTCTTCAATTCCAGATCACCTAACTTTGCAGGTTCAAACAATTTATAGTTTTCCATTAGTTCAATGTACGTTAAGTAAATAGTTACAAGAGCATTTATCTGTGTAGTATATTCAACACAACAGATAGATTATGGTAACAAAAGTAGTACTGTGCTTGTTCGGAAAGTTACATAAATTCAGGAATATCTTACATAATTCCCACTTTGTGGATTGACGATTGGTGATTTACGATTCAATGTCGTTTAGACAAGGATTCGCACACAGAATACACGGATTAGACGAAAAAAAACAGAATAGAAATACTATTTAAAATGCATATTAAGTACGTGCCCTGAATTAGTTTATATTAAAAAAAATCATTCTTAACTGCCCCCAACCCCCTCCCGATATTATCGGGATAAATGGCGGGGGGCTGCCGAAGTGCGATATGCGCGAAAAAAATCAATATTTTCACAAGGCAAAAGTCCCCTTTAGGGGATTTAGGGGCGGATCAAAATAATTTAAACTAATTTCAAACATGCGTATAATCAAAAATATAATTATCAAATCAACTTTACATGTTATGTAAAATCTGTGTATTCTGTGTGCCAAACTAAACGACATTGATTGACGATTTAGGATTGAAAGTATAGAGTCTCACAGTCCAGCACTTCATTTTTTGCAAATGAACAGATGAAGACAAAGAAAGTTATTTCTTATACGGGATTTCATAAAACGGCTTATCCATAGCAAAATCAATGGATAGCTGATCAATAACTATTCCGGTTTGATTGACGTATAACCGGATAGTATGTTTTCCTGCCTTTTGCAAATCCGATTTTAGTTTTGTGATCTGACAATTCCGAAGGATATTCTTTTTCCATTGTTCACTTCTACCTCGGGTATTAATAGAAAAATACTGAACTTCATTCTTGTCAATCTGTATGCCCAATTGATGATCGAACTTATTGGCGTGACAGGGTAAAGTCCGGACATTTAATTCGAACGGACCAGCCTGTTGTGTCTCAAAACTATACTCAATATAAGGTTGCTGTTCCCGGGCAAAAGAATGATTTCTAAACGGACTAAGTGTAATGGCGTTATTACTGTAACCTAAGCCTTTTATTGTTTTCCAGTTATAGTTTTCAAAACCTTTCAGCCCTGTATATTCGTTAGCCTGAATACATAGTATCTGTTTATTTTTAGTAGCAACAGATTTATTTACCACATTGCTATCTGTTTTAATCAACTCTGTCCGATTAAACACATTTAGTTCGCGGGGATTCATCGACATCATATTCTTCCATTTACCCGAACTCAGGGTATCGTTGTAGAAGCGTGTCATACTTGCAATCTCCTGATAAGCATTATCTGACAGTTGCATATATTCTTTCCGCTTTAGCAGATCTGTTGTTTCGCTGGCCAATTGGGCATATAAGAACTTCCAATTCATCAAAGCCGCTCCTTTTACGGGATATTCCACCAACTGAAACCAGGCATCCAACTTATCACCGGGCACCGACTTTTTCAGTTTATCTACCTCTGTATAGAGTTCTTTGTATAAGCTGATTCTTCGTTGCAGCTCATTTCCATTGGCAGCCTGATTAAATTCCGTAAGCTTTACGTTGGTTTTAGGTTCTACCCCACTCCATCCCATAAACTCAGGTTTACGAAGCATGGCCAACCGATAGTATTCCATCATCAACCGGCTTACATCGGCAGCAATACTTCCGGTAAACTCCCGTGCTGCCCAGGCATAAAGATGTTGGTCAATATTATCATTATTCACGGTATGAATGTTCCATGCCAGATCGAGAAAAAGCTCGGTATTGTATTCTGCCGGTTTTATATCGCCCACATTGGCAATCCATATTTTTTGTGCTCCATTGGCATAAGCCTTAGACATTTCATAATAGATCAACCCGGGCTGCGTAGTGCTTAACCACAAATAATCGTGTGGAGAACCCCAATAGCTCAAGTGATAATAAACACCACTTCCTCCCGATCGCTTTTGTTCTTCTGCATTGCTTAACCTCCGGATATAACCATAGTTATCATCACACCACATAAGGGTAACATTATCGGGTACTTTTAGTCCCAGGTCGTACAAATCAAGCACCTCCTTGTACAACACCATCGTTTGAGCTATAGAGTCGGTAGATTTATGCAAAGTGTTGCTAAGCATCTTTTGCTGGGTTAGCAGAATATCTTCCAGCATGTGCATCTTTTCGGTATTGTTTTTACCTCCCTGCATATTCCCGTCGTGTACACCACGCATGCCCAGTGTAAAGATATTTTCAGTATTGGGTAAGTTGGATATGCGGCTCTGCCAGTAATTACAAATAGCCTCTTTATTCGTAAAATAATTAAAAGCACCAGACTTACTTTCGTCCCATTCGCTCACATTGTTTCGATGCATAGGTTCGCAATGTGACGTTCCCACAATGATATGATATTTATCAGCCATCAGGCTATTGGCAGGATTACTGAAAAATGCTTTGGTACAAGGATGCATAGCAGGCCAGATAGTATTAGCCTTTAAACGCAACAAGAGCTGGAATACTTTTTCGTAAGTTTTAGGGCCTATGTCACCCGTCTCGGGTTCCAGCGTTTTTGCGGCCCAGGGCTGTAGTCCCCAATCCTCATCATTCAAAAAGATGCCCCGGTATTGTACCGAAGGATGTTGAACAATACCTCCATCTTCTATTTCCAGAGTCAGATTTTTTCGGGTCAGAGGTTTTACATCAGCCCACCATTTCCAGGGCGAAATGCCTAAGCGTTTAGATACTTCAAATATACCGTATACAGTACCACGCACATCGCTACCCGAAATAACCAGATTTTCACCAAAGCTATTGATATAAAATCTTTCCCATGTCCCTTTTAGATTTTCCAGTTGAGCCAGCTGAATTGACTTTATAAGTCCATCCTTGAATTCTCCCACATATATGCCGGACTTGGGCTGAATAACGTTTGTTCGTTGTATTGCCGGTCTATTTCCCGTAATGGCTTCAATGTCATCAGCCAGATCATTCACAGCCCAGACCACTAAAGAATCGGCATGTTCGTCCAGATAGATAAGGACTGGTTTATTATTGCGGGTAATACTATATCGGGAAGCATTTAATGCAAAAGAACTTGCTGTAACCCAACAAAAAAGAAAAGCCAAAAAGCGTGCGTGTATTTTCATTGTATTGTTATTTTCCACAAAGATAAATGCTACCAAATTATTTCATAGTATTCTTAAAATATCTCGCTGGTTATCTCTAAGTCATGGTACGAATATAATGTACCATTTTGATTTTTCAAAGACGATAGTATTTAACATCCCTGCCATTTATCCCGCAAGGCGGGAGGGGCTTGGGGCAGCAAAACCTATTTTCAAACCGCCCCTAAATCCCCTAAAGGGGACTTAAAATTACAACCGTATCGTATAATGCTTCTCTTAAAAATAGAATATTATTTAATTTCTATTACTTCAAGCTACTTTCTCTTAATACCTGTTCCAACGATAATCCGCTTTCATTAAACAACCTCGATTTATATTCAATTTTTAGTTTATCTAAAAGCCGTGCCATATTGAAACCGGTAGCATAGAAATAGGTAGTCTTACTTGTCAGATATAACCACGGATCATTTTCAATTTTATAATTTTTGAAATATTGATATGCATGATAAGAGCTGTCTGACTTTGCCAGTTTATAATCAGGACTCATCACTGCAAATTTACTATATAAATTGTATTCCACATACCTGGCTGTACCTTCCATGGTTTCGTAAGCTTGCTCAGTCGTTTTTATTTCGAAATGCAAGCGTTGTTTGGTAAGTAACCTCCGCTGCTCCCGCTCCTGAAAAAATGCAGCAATAAACTCTTTTGTTTTTTTTGCGTTAGTTGAGTTTATTGCTGATAATAACAGATCATTTTCTTTGTTTATACTCTCCCTGAACCATTTGTTGGATTTATAAATCCGTTTTAAACTATCTTCGGGGATGCCGACAACATGTTGCTCATAGTAGTTTAGATAAGTGGGATGTTTATATTGAAAACCATGAAAATATTCATGCATAATCATCGTGATCCATTGCTCGGTACAATTCACATCAGGAATGGTATTTCTGGTAATCTCAAAACTAGCGGCATTCATAAAAGGTACTCTGTAATTGTATTCAGAGCTACTATCGCCCAAAGTAATGCTTGTAGACATGTGGAATGGAATACTGTCTAACAAAGAAGTCTTATAGATCTTTAGTCCCTTATTTTCAAAAACCGGATGTGGTTTATACAAGATTATAAATTTCGAGGTAGGATTAGATACATAACAAGCACTGTCGGTATAATATACCAAAGGCACATCATACGCTTTGTCGGTAAAGTTTTTCCAAATGCTTTCGTCAATTAATGATTTTAAGTTGTAAATATACTCCAGCCGGTCATAAATAACCTGCTCTTTTCTTTCGGCCCTGAGTCCGAAAGGCAAAAGAGAGAACACAAAGATAAATGCTATCAGATGTTTCATGTTTTTCTCAAAATATTTCGCTGGTTATCTCTATTGCCCATCCGGTTAGGACAGCATTCTTTTTATAATTCGCCCTTCAATGTTGTTTATATAAGGATTCGCACACAGAATACACGGATTAGACGAAAAAGAACAGAATAGAAATACTATTTAAAATGCATATTATCAAAAATAGAATAATCAACTTTACATATTCTGTAAAATCTGTGTATTCTGTGTGCCTAACTAAACGACATTAATTCGCCCTTCTCAAATTTTTCAATCATCTCTCCGGCAATGCTGACTTTGGGAGGATGGTTAGGTAGATTGTCCCGGCTAAACCAACTGGCATCGGTTATTTCTACCATATCCGGAGAAATAGCCTGATTGTCTTCTGCTTCGGCAGTAAAGCCAATCATCAGGGAACCCGAAAAGGCCCAAGGCTGACTTTTATAATAACGTATATTTTTGACTTCCAGCCCTACTTCTTCCTTTACTTCGCGCATCACAGTTTCTTCGAGCGATTCGCCAACATCGGCATAACCTGCCACAAGCGAATATCTCTTTTCCTCAAAATTAGAATTGTGTGCCAATAGTATTTTATCTTTGCATAGAATAGCCACAATAATGGCCGGTGATATTTTAGGGAAAACCAGCGTACCGCAACTCGGACAAACGATTGCCCTTTCATCCGGTTTCTCTTTTGTTTTTGTTCCGCACTTACCACAGAATTTGTTTTCCAAATACCAATTCTGTAGTTGAAACCCAACAATACCTACCCAGGCAACTTCCTGAGGTTTTAAAACGCGTAGCGAACTGATTTCTTTGTACTCGAACCGATCATTTATAACCTTTGTTTCATCCCAAATAAGAAAACAATGCACCTCATTAAGCGAAAACAGAAAAGTACTATTTGCTGTATCTACTATAGCTGAAAGATCTTTTTTTTGAGGTAATTCGAATCCATCACCATTGACCTTTAATAATAATGCCCTTTCATTATATTGAAGGACATAATCGTTTTCCGCAATATTGTTCACAATAACAAAATGGTTGTCAAACTTATGCGGAAATATCTCATGAATCATACTGAAAATAAAATTTAGTTGTTTGTCTTTTAATAACCTGAGCTCGGGATAAGCTCTGGCTCATTCCCAAACTATATAATTGAATATTACGGTGCGCTGCACCTAATGATGATAAAACAATGCTAAATGCTACAAATATTCTGGGACTCTGTCCCTCAAAAGGTGCAGAGCACCGAACTATTTGTAGAAATTAGTCAGACATATAAACCATAGGTGCAGCGCACCGACATATTAGACTTTGTATAGGTCTGAGAAACAAGATATATTATTAAGTTGATCCTATCTTCCTATTTAGTTCTTATCCCTAACTCAGGTTAATAGAATATTAGTTAGTCAGTCTCCGAAATTAATGAGTAAACAAGCGAGTTTCGGTATTAAACATAACCATATTATATTCATCTGCTGCTGCAATACAAATATCATCGCGGAGCGAACCACCCGGTTGAGCTATATATTGAACATTACTACGGCTTGCACGGTCTATATTATCGCGGAATGGGAAAAAGGCATCCGATGAAAGACTTATCCCATTATATTGTTGAATATAATTCATTTTTTCCTCTAATGAAATGGGTTCGGGAACTGTTTTTAATTGTGTTGCCATCAACTGTTTCTCGTTTTCTGAGAGTTCATCCCAAAGCAAAAACTGATCTACAACATTGGCCTTTTCAGGCTTTTTTAAACCGTCAATAAAGTCAAGACCAAGCACTCTTGGATGCTGTTGCAAAAACCATTTATCGGCTTTACTACAAGCCAGTCGGAGGCAATGCACCCGCGATTGTTGTCCGGCACCAACACCAATTAACTGTCCATCGTAGGCAACAGTGATCGAATTTGATTGTGTGTATTTCAGTGCAATGGTTGCCACAATAAGTGACTGCAATGCCTCGGTTGACATATTTTTATTTGCCGTGACAATGGTGTTGAACAGATTTTTATCAATCGTTGCTTTATTTCTCGATTGTTGCAATGTAAATCCATAAACAGTTTTCGATTCGATATCAGCCGGTTCGTAAGCTGGGTCTATTTGCAAAATCAAATAACTTCCCTTTTTCTTTGATTTCAGGATATTGAGTGCTTCGGGATCGTAACTTGGAGCAATGATTAAATCAGATACTTCCGATTTAATTATATTCGCCAACGAAATATCTACGGTTTCACTCACAGCAGCAGCATCGCCAAACGCACACATCCTGTCACCACCTCTGGCACGAATATAGGCTGTAGAAACGGGAGACAAATTGGTTTCTGAAATAAATTGCGATTTCAAAAATGTACTATCAAGTTCTTTTGCAATGGCCGCACCTGCCGGACTTACGTGTTTAAATGAAGCGGCACTTGCTATTCCTGTTGCAGCTTTCAGTTCCTTTACCAATTGCCATGCTGCCAGAGCATCCAGAATATTTATATAACTGGGAGTCCCGTTCAACACCTTTAAAGGTGAAACCGGACCATTAAACAGCACGTTGGCATTTTTCTGATACGGATTACAACCGTACTTTAATTCAAGGATATTATCCATTTGTTTGATCTGTTTTAAATTGTATGAAATATTATTTTCTACTGTAATGTTTGATGATATAAAGTGACTTAGTTACAAAATCCGTCGATTTCTACATAACTAATATGCTCTTTTTTAATTCCGTCAATCAAGTTCCTAGCAAAAGGGAATATGGTTCAACCGACGCTTCCTTGCTGGGTTGTTCCGACGACAGAAAGCCTTCTATTATGCGTTCGGTGCTTTGTTGCTTGTCTTCATTTATCATTTTGTTCACAAATGTATAAAGCTTCCTCAATTCGTTTCTACGCAAAATGTGTTACTTCTCTTTTATTGTTGGTTAAACTACCTTGGCTTTTCCATTCTAAAATTCTAATCCTGTCCGCTGAAAATATATTTTACCTTTTCGCATCAGCAAGCTCATTATTTACAGATTCTCTATAATTCGCCATCCTTTAAATCATAGTATATTTTAAATATGTTGGTAATCATTATTGCTTGAACTATTTGAGAAAAGTAGTTTTCATAAGTTGTGGTTTTGTCTTTACTTAAATTTGATAAGTCGTAGTTTCTGTATTTATAATCGTTTAACGCTTCAATAATAACCCATGGTAGTATATTTGAATAATTTTGATAAATTGGTTCAATGTAGCTTTTAAGATATAATATCGTAACTTTAAGTCCTTCTAATTTATCTTCATGAATGAAATGATTTACAAAATCCTTTTGGTATATTTCAAATTCTGCTTCATGTTGCCTATAATGAATTAGTGCACAAAATTCTTCAAATGTATATTTGTTATTTGTTTGCATTTTGTTGATAGTAACAATAGGTTCAATCATACTATTTATGTGAAGTAAGTCTTTTACTATGTTTCTTCTCATATTATTAATTGCATTGCATCTAGGTATAAAAATTGTAACAACATAAAAAATACTTGCAGCTACAATTGAAGAAAAAATTGAAAAGGTGATTTCTGCACTATTATATGAGATATTATAGAAATCTATAAATAACGGAGTTATATTTATCAATAGGAGTTTATATACGAGTATCCAGAATAAACTGATTAAAGTAATCCAAAGAATTAATTTGTCAACATTAACTGTATATATTCTTTTTACAGTTCTAATCTTTTCTATTATTTGAGAATACTTTTCCATAGTTCATATATTAATTAATTGTCTTTGTCTCTCGAATGAATACATTTAATAACAAATCAGTTAGATAATTATTGCTCGTGAATTACCTATTACTCTTCTTACTTTTTTACGCTGCCCGCTAACACCGTATATATACTTTGCTGAAAGTTATGTACGTTCATTAAACTGCAACTTTTATCTAAAAGCAAAAATTATTTTATATTAAGTACGTGTTATGAATTAGTTTGTATTAAAAACACTGTCTTAACTGCCCCCAAACCCCCTAAAGGGGGCTGTCGAAGTGCGACATGTGCGAAAAGAATCAACATTTTCACTCGGCAAAGGTCCCCTTTAGGGGATCTAGGGGCGGGTCTAAATAATATAAACTAATTTCAAGCATGCACTTATTGTTATATAATTATTTATACAATAAAGTTAGATTCACGCAACTAAGCATATCCGACCTACCTATGAATTGGATCTTGTTTTGATTTAATTAAAGTCCAAAGGTAAAAACTATTATTTACATTAACGAGCATTTGTTTATTATATTTCCACTTTATCTAATGTCCTTTACTCCTCATCTGCGTCGGGAGATAAACAAAGCAGAAGTCGGTATAAATGCCCTGACAGTCATCGGATGACTGTCTTACTTGCGAAAAATTATGTCATTTGCGTTGTTTGCGTGCTTTTGATACAAGCATTTAAGGTCTATAAAAACAGTCATCGGATGGCTAGTTGGGTAAACCACAATTGATCGGTACGACGACAGACGCACGACTTCCTGCAAGTATACCTGCAAGACAATAGACGATCACTCCGGAAAGCAAAATGATTCCCGTTTTCGGGGTAATGCAGGCTGCAAAAGGGACAAAGAAGGCGATTTTCCTTGCAAGGAAAATCGTTTTCATTGCAAGGAAAATCAATTTAATTGCAAGGAAAATGCATTTTCACGACAGGGAAGGCTTTTGAGAATACACTCGCAAGCTTTAAGAATACATTCCCGAACTTTGAGAATACACTCGCAAACTTTGAGAATACACTCCCGAACTCTGAGAATACACTCGCAAACTTTGAGAATACACTCGCAAACTTTGAGAATACATTCCCGAACTTTGAGAATACACTCGCAAACTTTGAGAATACATTCCTGAACTTTGAGAATAAATTCCCGAAGGGTCTATTCAATAAACTGTGTCAGTTGATTAGGGTTACTACATAAAAAAATTGGATGAGCGGAGTAAAAATTAAATAAATGTGCTTGAGCATTTAAACCTTTATGTTTAATTTTAGTCTATATATCCGGCAAAGCCTTAAAGGGATTGTCGCCGATGCGGAATAATTATTTTTAGAAAAACTTCCACAGCTTAAGCTTATCAATACAATTAAATCATACAATGAGAAAAACAAAAAAAACAATCCTTCTTGGGCTTGCATTGACATCAATAGCCATGACGAGTGTATGTAATGCTGAAAATCCAATTATTCAGACACATTTTTCGCCTGATCCCGCTCCGGTAGTTTTCAACGGTACGCTTTACTCTTATTCGGGCGACGATATTCCGGGAACTCCTTTTTTTTACATGACTAAATGGCGGGTAGCTTCTACTACCGATATGGTTAACTGGACGGACTATGGTTCGCCTCTTTCGTTGGAATCGTTCTCGTGGGCACACGACCGCGCGTGGGCTGCTCAATGTATTGAGCGTAACGGCAAGTATTACTGGTATATCTGTGTACAAAGCGACAAAAACAATATGGCTATCGGGGTAGCAGTTGCCGACAGTCCTACAGGTCCGTTTAAAGATGCACTGGGCAAGCCGCTTATCATTACCGGCACCTGGGCAAATATTGACCCAACGGTTGCTATCGATGATGATGGGCAGGCTTACCTCTACTGGGGCAATGGTGGTTGCTACTACGTGAAACTGAATAAAGATATGATTTCTTATTCGGGCGAGATAGTCCAAATTCCTTCAACCGTTGAAACATTTGGTGGATTCAGAGGAAATCATGACGCAAACAACCCAAACAAGGATGCGTATATAGAAGGTCCCTGGTTTTTTAAACGCAACAGCAAATACTACCTGTTTTATGCCGGTGCCGGTACTAATTTCCGCAACGGAGAAAGTCTTTCCTATTCGATGAGCGACAGTCCGACCGGACCATGGAAATATGTGGGCAAAATTATGTCCGATCAAAAAACAAACAGCAGTACCAACCATGGTGGTGTTATCGATTATAAAGGAAAATCGTATCTGTTCTATCACACCGGACTTTTGCCAGGCGGTGGTAGCTTCGGACGTGCTACCTGCGTTGAAGAATTTACATACAATCCCGACGGAACCTTCCCCACTATTACCATGACTAAAGAAGGTGTTAAACCAATAGGAACACTTAATCCTTACAAACGCGTTGAGGCCGAAACGATGGCATGGTCGGAAAATTGTAAAACAGATCAAAACGAAAAGACGGGAGTATTTGTTACCGAAACCCGCTTAAAAGGATACACCAAGGTTCGTTGTGTGGATTTTGGAAAACAAGCACCCAAATCAATCTCAGCTTCGTTGGCTGCCGGTGTTGGAGGTGGTATTCTTGAAGTACGGTTGGATAGTTTAGCCGGACCAAAGCTGGCCTCAATAAATACTCCGCGCACAGGAGGATGGCAAGTGTGGAAAACCTTCACCGAACCGCTTAGCCAAGCTGTGACGGGTATTCATGATGTTTATTTCTATTTCAACGGTCAAAACATTACCGCCGGACGTCCACTTTTCAATTTTGATTACTGGATGCTCAATAAATAAATTAAAACGAGTATCAATAAAAAATTATGAACCACGAATTACACTAATTTCCACGAATATATATGTTTATGATTCGTGGAAATTAGTGTTATTAATAGGAATTAAATAATATCGTATTTTTCATAGAGGCATTATACGATACGGTTGTAATTTCAAGTCCCCTTTAGGGGATTTAGGGGCGGTTTTTAAATTGATTTTCCGCCCCAAGCCCCTAAAGGGGATGTGGAATAGTATCGTCTTTGAAAAATCAAAATAGGACATTATCTTCGTCCCATTACTTAATTTGTGGTTGAAAAGAATTATCAATATTGAATTAATCAAGTCATTGTGTTTAGTGTATTAAGAATTTTTGCCAGTAATCATTATACATTATATAAGTTACGAATACAACGAGTCTACTGAAAGACTTTTCTTAGCCACGAAGTGGCTAAATGTGCATAACCCCCGGTAAGCGAAGCGCAACCGGGGGATGAAAATCAAAATATAACTCCAACCCCGAAGTGGGTTGAATATCACTATAAGATAATGTTATTGAACCCCTTCGGGTGGGGTGTAAAAAATTTGAGTTTTTAAAACAATAACTTCACCCCGTCTTTTTATATAATGTATTTCTTTTTTGGTATAAAGTAATTCCAATATTTT
>Ga0302171_10000210_pt1 | contig 12945 bp, 5 predicted proteins | sample I_Fen_N2_2_FD_193495 | JGI IMG/M metagenome (GOLD analysis project Ga0302171, IMG submission 193495) | Peat permafrost microbial communities from Stordalen Mire near Abisko, Sweden - I_Fen_N2_2 | ecosystem: Environmental > Terrestrial > Soil > Wetlands > Permafrost | place: Sweden: Abisko... | reverse complement strand
CAACTTCATACCTTACGCTTAAAAAGTCACTCAACATATCCCTGATTTCACTTTCATCGTCAATTATCAGAATCAACCCTTCCTTTTGGGTGTCAGGGATGGATATTTGCATTTTATCCGGGTTTTCCTCTTCTTTCAGTTCGGCCGGTATCGTTGAAGGAACCGGAGATTCATGGACTTTAGGTGTTGTGGTTTCATCAAGGAGTTGTTTGGGAAGGTTCACCACGAAGGAAGTGAACGTTTCTCCGTCACTTTCCACGTCAATGGTTCCCTGAAGCACTTCCACAATGTTTTTACACAGGGCGAGCCCAATGCCATTACGGGTTTCTATCCCTTTTGAGAGTTGCATTTCAAAGCGCTCCAATACTTCAAAGCGGTCGAATATGGTTTGCTGGTATTCTTGTTTAATGCCAACGCCTGTATTGGTTACCGTGATTATTAACCTGTTTTCTTTTGTTTCAACAAGCACTTTGATATTCTCATTCTCCGGAGTGTATTTTACGGCATTGGATATCAGATTAAACACTATTTTCTCTATGCTGTCACGGTCGGTTTGCCAGATAATGACCGGTGGTATAAAGGTATAAGTGAGTAGAATTTTTTTTTCTTCCAGTATTTCAATAAAATTATCTACCACAAATTTAATCAGTTCAGGGATATCCACTTTCTCAATATCCAATCGTAAATGTCCCGTTTCGGCTTTCCGAAAGTCAATCAACTGTTGAATCAACGTTTGCATTCGTTCAGAGTTTGACTTTATAATATTGACATATTTCCGGGTAAAATCGTCGATGGAGTGGGTGCGGAGCAATTGCTCGCAAGGACCATAAATAAGCGTCAGTGAATTGGAGAATTCATGGGCTATGTTGGTAAAAAAACGCAACTTAGCCTGATGAATTTCTTCAATTTTTTGCTTCTCAAGGTCCTTTAGTAGGATGTTGTTGCGTGCAGCAAGCCTGTCCTTGATAAAGCGTTGAATAACAAAACCCAATCCTACTAATAGTATAAAATAGCACAGATAAGCGAATGAACTGGCCCACCAAGGGGGTAACATTCTTATCGGAAGTTCAAAGTATTGTTTGCTCCATATTTTGTCGGCATTGCTGCAGCGTACTTTCAGGGTATAATTTCCTTCCGGCAAATTGGTAAATACGATGGTATTGGATGTTCCCAACAGGATCCAATCTTTTTGATATCCTTCCAATAGATAGGATATTTCGCATTTTGTGCCTGAGAGATAATCGAGGGGGATAAACTTAAAACTAAATGATTTATTTTTATATGACAGGGTAAGAATTTCCCGGTTCCCTTTAGTTCTGGAATAATCGGAAAGATTTCTTTCTACATTATCCACAAAAAAGGCGTCAAGCCTTAGCGAAGGCATATAGTTACTATGAGAGATTTCGAGTGGATTGAATACGTTAAAGCCGCTAATTCCACCGAAATAAAATTGATGGGTATATGGGTTATTATAAAACGCCCCATCGGAGAACTCGTTATTCTGCAATCCATCCTTTTTAAAATAAGTCACGATACGATAGGTTGACTTATCCTGTATAAGTTTGGCTAACCCTTTGTTGGTGCTAAGCCACATATTATGTTCCCTGTCTTCCAGGATACCGTGAATGGTATTGTTTGGCATGCCTTCTTTTTCGGTAAAACGGGTAAACACAGGCCTTCCTTTTTGAAAGGAAAGAAGTTTGTTTAACCCCATACTTGTTCCGGCCCATAAAGTGCCACGGGTATCTTTATACAGGCAAAGGATATCATCGCTGCTGATAAAGCCAGCCCCGGCGGAAGAGTACCTGTAGTTCTGAAATTGCCCGGTCAGGCGGTTAAAGCGGTTTAGCCCTCCACCCCGTGTAGCAATCCACAAATGGGTAGCATCGTCCTGAATGATGGAATACACAATATTATTACTCAGGGAAGTGGAACGTCCGCTTTTATATATATATTGCGTGTAATTTTTAATAGAATAGGGATTTGTACTCCGGTCGATTTCCAACCGGTACATCCCATACCCGCTTGTACCTACCCACAATGTGTTTTTGTCGGTAGGCAGGATAGAATATACGGAGGATAGATTAATTTCTCTCAACAGGTTTTCATTGACCGACAATGTCAGTATCCTTTTAGTCAGGATATCGTAATAGTTTATGCCCTGACCATCTGTTCCAATCCAGTATTCATTTCCCTGGCCTTCCACGATGGTAAAGACCGAATTATTCAATAATCCGTTGGCTGTTGTAAAATGCTGCTTAATGGTTGTTTCCGGTTTATCTTCTTTCCTGGTAAAGGTATAGATCCCACTTCCTTTTGTCCCAACCCAGAGAATATGGTTGCGGTCTTCGAAAAACGTTCGTACGGAACTGTTTCCAAAGGAAGGAATGTTATCGGAAGAAAAGGTGTGAAATTTCTCGCGGGACGGTGAGAGTTGCCAGATACCCTGAGTATCGGTACCTACCCAAATGATTTTTTGAGTACCTCTAAAAAGTGACAAAATCGATACGTTGGGTAACAGAGGTTCAATTACCTTTGTTTTCAGATCGTATCGATACAGGCCATTTGCTGTTCCCCACAATTGGTAACTGCCCATAAATACCATTGCCCGTATCGTTCCGGTTTTCTGTATTCCGGGATAAGATTCGGCTAAAATACCTTCCGAGATCCGGTAGGAAGCGATCTTCTCATCGGTGGTTTGCATCCAGATCTCATTATTCGGATTGTAAAATACCGACTCTATATTCTTTAGAAGTTGGAATTGAATGACGTTCTCGACAATCGGAGATTCGGATTTTCCTTTTTTAAAGACGATTTTAAATAACTTTCTATCTTCGGTATACAACCACAGGTTGTCATCTACATCGAAAAAGATTTTCCGTGTCCTGTAATTCCTGACTGTATTCAGATGGGTGAACTTATGGGACCTGGCGTTGAAAAAGAACACTCCCTGATCGTAGACAGCAGCAAAAATACGGTTTGAATGGTTCCGTGCAATAAAGAAGGAGTTCTCGGTAGAAACAGTTTGGTTGCCATTGTCTGTGAAGAAACGTTCAAAGGTATTTCTGCGGGTATCCAACCGGTTAATGCCACGGTCGGTGGCAATCCATTGAATGTTTTTCTGTTCCTGTACGACGTTGCGGATTATATTGTTGCTGATACTTTGGATATTGCCGGGATCAGGTTTATAGATTTTAAACTCCCTGCCGTTGTATACATTCAATCCATCCCAGGTGCCAAACCATAGCAACCCGCCTGAATCCTGGTTTATGATATTGATAGAGCTGTTTGAAAGTCCATCATTGTTGGTCAGATTAGAAATATCGTAGTCTTTAGCACTTAACGAAAATGTAATGAGAAAAGAAATAACCAGTAATGAGCTTTTCATTGAAATCTGTTTTGATTTATTATGTAATAAACAGGACTTATTGTTGTATTTTATTCCCTTCCGGGCAAATAGGTTCACCATGTTCCCGGGCACTGCAGTATTTTTTTGTCTATTGTTGGAATGCAATACAAACACATTGTCAAAGGCTTATATCTCTAAAAAATGAAAAGAAAGAAACAACAGACATTAATACTATGTTTTTATGCCGATTAATTCATGGAGTCAGCGTTCCTTTGCCTGTCGCTAATGACAATATTCCGATGAATCAGGGTCCTTGATATGGCTGAAAACAGCAGTATTCTATAGTTCTTTGGCGTTCTATTTCTTTTCTATACAAATATACTATCAGAAAGGTTTAAAATTACGCATGAAATAGTATCTTTTTTCATCAAAATAGTATTGTTTTCGTTAAATACTAAAAACAAATACCTTTTTGTCAAAATAAGATACTCTCCTGACGAATATGCCGGTCTATATTTGTACCCGAATCAAACTTAAATCAATTTTATTATGGATATAGCCAAACGATCAGTCAATAATCCTCTGTTGCACCCAAGTGACTTAACACCCGGAATCAAAGGAATGGAAATTACCTGTCTGCTTAACCCCGGAGTTTTCAGGATGAATAATAAAACATGGCTATTGCTTCGTGTTGCCGAACGTCCAACACAAATAGCAGATAAAATAAGCTTCCCAATTTATACTCCTCAAGGAACCATCGAAGTTCTCAGCTTTGATAAAAACGACCCTCAACTTGATACTACCGATCCCCGCGTGATTCTATACAAAGGGAAAAACTACCTGACTACTCTTTCGTACTTACGGTTAGTGTGCAGTGACGATGATATTCATTTTCATGAGGACCCGGCATACCCACCTATTTTTGGTCAGGGCGAACTGGAAGCATTCGGCATTGAAGATTGCCGGGTAGCAACCATGGAAGACGGCTATTACCTTAGCTTTACTGAAGTATCGTCCGTAGCTGTGGGGGTAGGACTTATAGCTACCAAAGACTTTAAACATTACGACCGCAAAGGGATGATTTTCCCTCCCCATAATAAAGACTGTGCCTTATTTGAAGAAAAGATTGATGGAATGTATTATGCTTTTCACCGTCCAAGCAGCCCTGAATTAGGCGGGAATTATATATGGCTTGCCGAATCACCCGACAGGGTGCATTGGGGAAACCATAAATGTGTTGCCATTACCCGTGACGGCAGTTGGGATGAAGCACGGGTAGGAGCGGGTGGTGCCCCTATTAAAACAGCTGATGGCTGGCTGGAAATATACCATGGTGCCAACAAGGACAACCGTTATTGCCTGGGAGCCCTGTTACTCGACCTGAAAGATCCTTCGAAAGTACTGGCCCGAAGCATAGAACCGATTATGGAACCAATAGCCCAATATGAACAAACCGGATTCTTCGGGAATGTGGTGTTTACAAACGGACATTACGTCAAAGGGGATATCATAAAGATATTTTATGGTGCCAGCGACGAAGTGATCTGCAGTGCTGAATTTTCGATTACTGAAATACTAAACTCATTAAAAAAGAACTAATGACCAATAAATTAGCAGGGGAATTTCTATTTTTCAAGACCCAACCCAGAAACATACGGACACTGTTGATCACTAACATGCTGTACGGAATGATTTTGCCCATCATCGAGATCTTTGTTGGAGCCTATATCATGCGGAACACGGGTAACTCAACGTATGTAGTCATCTTTCAGCTGTTCATGTATATTGGTGTGGTGAGCACTTCCATCCTGAATGGTGCATTACTTAAGATATTCAAAGTAAATTGGTTGTATAGTTTTGGGATTGTGCTTTCAGCCATTGCTTTAATGGTCATGATGTTTGTACATTCCATTGGAATTGTCCAGTTAGGAATTGCCGGATTTGCCATTGGTGCTTCTACAGGATTCTTTTGGACAAACCGCTATTTATTGGCCCTGACTGCAACAAATGATAAAAACCGTAATTACTTCTTTGGATTGGAATCTTTTTTCTTCTCCCTGTGGAGTATTGTAGTACCTTTGATGGTAGGTGCTTTTTTAGGAACCATAGACGGAAAAGTATGGTTTGGTCATACTATTAATATAAACATGGGATATCAAATTATCACAGTAGTGGTATTTTTTATTGCCATCGGTGCCTGTTTAGTTCTGGCTAAAGGTGATTTTGTGAATCCTGTACAAAAGAAATTCATTTATTTCAAGTATCATGTTTTGTGGCAGAAGTTCCTGGCATTAGCCAGCCTGAAAGGAATGGTACAGGGTTTTCTGGTGACAGCCCCGGCTATCCTGGTCATGCGTCTGGTGGGGAATGAAGGTTCATTGGGATTGATTCAGGGAATAGGGGGTGGTGTAACAGCCATCATTGTGTATGTCCTGGGTCGTGTTGCAAAACCCGAACACAGAATGAAAATCTTCGGATTTGGACTGATCGTGTTTTTTATAGGAACCCTGGCAAACGGAATCATGTTCTCAGCATTGGGAGTAATCATTTTTGTCCTTTGTAAAGTATTATTTCAACCGTTGCATGACCTGGCTTATTTCCCAACCATGATGAAGACGATCGATGCGGTTTCAAGTATTGAAAAACGCAATGAATATGCCTATATTTTAAGTCATGAAGTCGGATTATTCTTTGGAAGGGCATTAGGAATGATCTTGTTTATATCCCTGGCTTATTTTGGTTCCGAGATCTTCGCCCTGAAATATGCCCTGATCATTGTGGGTGCCTTGCAACTGATATCACTGCCATTGGCAAAACATATTATCAAGGAAATAGACACGAAACATTCAACCAAACCAGACAGTACGGACGTTGAAGTTGTTGTTGCACCTGTTCAGGAAGAAGTAAAAGATTAAAAACGTATTTGGAATTTAATCTTAATTTATTAAAATCATAAAAATACTGTAGTTTCATGAAAACCAATAAGTCAGCTCTACTCCTCATTCTTTTAGCCGGATCGTTATTTTCCTGTATAGCGAATGATAATTATGGAATGACTGTCGTGCAGACAGCTATTCCAAGGATAGAATTGATGTCCAATGCTCCAAAACCCTATAAGATTATTGACTGGAAACAAAAGGCAAAAGATTATGATGCCTATGTTTTTGATTTCAACCCCGATATGCCTGCCGGTAAAATGATCTGGCTTGATAATAGCCAGCGGAATTTACCTCAGATTACATTCGGGCTTTATACAGCCATAAACGATGTCAGACAGGGAGCGACTCATAATAACGGCGAGTTTCACGAAAGCCTGAATTCACTGTCAGCGATACTGGGTGCCGGGTTAATAGGAATTGACAAGACTCATCAAAATGGGTACAATTACGTGAAGATGATTCAGAACTATTTTAATTCGGGTACAGGATGGGGTATTATGATGAACAATACATGCCCCGAAGTAGCCCTGCAAGGTGGTGGATATGGCCGTGACTGGTGGTATGATGTATTGCCGAATGTCTTATTTTATGCTGTTTGTGATGTTTTCCCAAATGTGGAAAATGCCGATAATATCCAACGGAGTATTGCTGAAAAGTTTTGTAAAGCCGATTCAGTGTTGAATGGGAATTATGATTACTCCTATTTTGATTACGGACGAATGAAAGGAATGGTCAGTAATATCCCATTTCAACAGGATGCTGCGGGAGGACATGGATATGTGTTGTATGATGCGTACAAAAAATATAAAGATCCAAGATACCTGGCGCATGCCAAATCGGCCATTGCAGCTCTGAATAACCAAAAGGAGAGTCGTTTTTACGAGATATTACTTCCTATGGGAATATACACAGCTGCCCGGTTGAATGCTGAACAGGGAACCAATTACGATATCGAGAAGATGATGAACTGGGTTTTTGATGGTTGTAAAAGTCCTAAAGGACGTAACGGTTGGGGAGTGATTGTTGGCAAATGGGGTGATTATGATGTCAGCGGACTGCAAGGCAGCATTATTGATGGTGGCGGATATGCTTTCTTAATGAACAGCATGAAAATGGCCTGGCCATTGGTTCCCATGGTAAAATACGATCCTCGTTTTTCACGAGCCATAGGCAAATGGATGCTCAACAATGTTAATGCGGCACGCTTGTTTTTCCCGAATGAAATACCGTCAGGGAATCAATGGCTTCCTGAAATGAAAAACTATACGCATTCGGTGGTAGCTTATGAAGGGCTGCGGTATTCCGATTGTTACAATAAACCCGCTTTGAAAGATGTGCATCCTGTTGCATTGGGGGATGGACCGAACTGGAATCCTAAAAACCCGAAAGAGAGTATGTTCAGTTTATATAGTACTTCCCCTGTTGGAATCATGGGAGCTATTGTGGATACCACTGATGTGAAAATGATCTTACGTCTCAATTGCAATAAAACAGATTTTTACGCGAATACTACCTATCCGGTTTATTTGTATTATAACCCTTATAGTGTATCAAAAAACGTAACGTATCATCCTTCGGGAAAAGTTGATGTTTTTGATATTGTGTCTAAAAAATATGTTGCAAAAGCAATTTCCGGTGATACTCAAATCTCTGTTCCGGCCGATCAGGCCAGATTATTGGTTGAAATTCCTGCCGGAGTTACTATAGAAAATAAAAACAACAAGTTGGTTGCAAACGGAATAACTCTATCGTATAAATAATATTCTTTAAAATCTAAATATTCTCAAAATGAAAAAAACTCTATTTCTTATTTTTCTTATTAGTCTTGGGTTCAGTTTATATGCTCAGGATCCGGTTAAGATTAGTGGCGTTGTAAAAGATGCTGTTACGAATGAAGAACTAATTGGGGTAAATGTGATAATTCCGGGTACAACAACCGGAACTGTTACAGACGTTAGCGGTAATTTCTCAATTACGGTACCTTCAAATGGTTCTATTAAAGTGTCGTATATTGGTTACAAAACGCAAGAGATTAAAATAGAAGGTCAAAACACCTTAAATATCAAGCTTGTCTCGGAAAGCGAACAAATGGACGAAGTGGTTGTGGTAGGTTATTCCGTTCAGAAGAAACGGGATGTCTTAGGTGCAATCAGTAAGATCGATGGGGAGGAACTTTCGAAAGTCCCTGTTGCATCGGCACAACAAGCTTTACAAGGACGTGTTGCTGGTGTGGAAGTTGCAGCTCAGACAGGTGCTCCGGGTGCTCCGATCTCAGTACGTATTCGTGGGATTAACTCTATCGGATTAACAAATGAACCATTATACATTGTCGATGGATTTCCAGTGGAAGGTGCACTCAATAATCTTTCCCCGAATGAAATTGAAAGTATGACCATTTTAAAAGATGCATCCTCATCTGCTATTTATGGTTCACGTGCAACGAATGGAGTAATTCTGATTACCACTAAAACAGGGAAATCGGGTGATGCAAAAATTACGTATAACACCCAAATCGGATTTCAAACACATGGTAAGTTGACCAAAATGGCTACAACTGCCCAGTATATTCAAATGTATAATGAAGCAGCTACGGCTGACAACCTTGCATCGGCTGTTCAACGTCCGCTTATTGAAGGAAGTTACGTAAAAGATTTTCCGAATGTAAACCATCTGGAAGAAATATTTCAGACAGCACCTTTACAATCGCACGAATTATCCATTAGCGGAGGAAATGACAATACACAGTATCTTGTTTCAGCATCTTATTATAATCAGGTTGGTATCATTAAAAATACCGGTTACGATCGTTTCAGTTTGCGGTCCAATATCAGTTCGGATGTCAAGAAATGGTTGCATATTGGCTTAAATGTAAGTGGTGGACTTTCCAGTAACCGTTTGGTTTCAAGTTCGGGTGATGGCTCTGCCGGTGAAGGTGGTAGTGTTGTTCGTTATGCACTTTACAGAAGCCCTGCTATTCCGGTATATAATTCAACAGGCGGATATGTGGATTTACCATCAGAGTATTACGGAAATCCACTATATAACTCGTTTTTTGGAGATGGATATAGCCCCGAAGGGCTGGCTGCCAATACTGATCGAACAAAAAAAATAAAAACTTTACTTGCTTCAGGAAATGTTCTTATCAAATTTCCCTCTAATATATTCTGGAAAAGTACTTTCGGGGTCGATTACAGTAATCAGGAATTAAGGGAATTTAATAAAACCTGGGGTACTCAGAATAGAATCAATGATCCAAACAGTTTAAATGTGTCGAGCTCAACGAATGTGAACTGGACTTTTAACAGCACATTGAACCACAGTCTCAAATTCGGAGAAAACAATAATCTGACCAGTTTAATTGGTGTAGAAGCTATTAAAAAATCTGGGTATAGCCTTTCCGCCAGTGACAGTCAGTTTGCCAATACTGATCCGGATTTTCTGTATATAGGTAAAGGTGCTGTAGGCAAGAGTACAGCTAGTCAGGGTGAAGATGGATCCAGCTTACTCTCTTATTTTGCCAATGTTAATTATAATTTCAACCAACAATATTACTTATCCGGGATCGCACGACGTGATGGCTCTTCCCACTTTATTGGGAAGAATAAATGGGGAACTTTCTACTCCGTTTCGGCTGGTTGGAATTTAGATACGGAAGAATTTATTAAAAATATCGAGAATATCAGTAAATTGAAGTTACGTACCGGTTATGGTTCTATCGGAAATCAGGAAGTACCAAACTATGCTTATTTGGATAGATACTCCTCCAATTATTTTTATACATTCGGTGGGGCAGCTTACAACGGATATACCCAAACCTCATTAGGGAATATCGATTTGAAATGGGAGACCAGTAATCAGTTTAATGTCGGTTTGGATCTGGAAATGTTTAAAGGCACATTTGGTGCAAGCCTTGATTACTATTACAAGATTACCAAGGATATGCTAGTACAGGCAGCATTACCCCCTTCCATTGGTAATGCCAGTGCACCGTGGATTAACAGCAAAGGAAACATGATGAATACAGGTATAGATCTAGAATTGTTCTACCGACAGAAATATAAAGACGGTGGCTTTAATATCTCCTTGAATGGAGGGTTCGTTAGAAATAAAGTGCTCAATATTGATGCTCCTTATGTTGGAGGAATGGTCGATACCGGAGTCTATGCAACAAAAACGGATGTAGGCCAGCCTGTTGGTTCCTTTTATTTATACAAAATGGCCGGGATATTTCAAAATCAAGCGGATATCCTGACTTCGGCATACCAAGGAAAAAACATACAACCGGGGGATGTAAAATATGTAGACGTTAACCACGATAATGTAATTGATTCGAAAGATCGTGTATTTATGGGAAGTGCAATCCCTACTTTTACAACGGGACTTAACCTTTCCGGAAATTATAAAGGATTTGATGTGTTGGTATTCTTCCAGGGAGCTTTCGGACAAAAGATCTATTCCCAGGTGAATTATGATATCGAAGGTTTTTACCGCGGATTTAATGTTACAGAACGCTATTACCTGGAACACTGGACAGGTGAAGGAACTTCCAACACTCAACCCCGTGCTTCATGGGCTGCCAAAGCCAATAATGTAAAAGCTTCTTCCCGCTTTTTGGAAGATGGTTCGTACCTGCGCCTGAAGAACCTGCAATTTGGATACACAATTCCAAATACGAAGAAGATAAAAATTCAGTCTATTCGTGCTTATGTGGCTGCAACAAATCTGCTCACCTTTACAAAGTACTCAGGTCTTGATCCAGAAATGACTGTCAGTACCAATTCAGCCTCCGAAGGGGATCGTGCTAATGGAATTGACTGGGGAACATACCCGACAGCTATCACGTATACTTTTGGCTTGAATATAACCTTTTAATTAATTCATAATGCAAAATTCGTAATTGAATAGCTTGAAATCTTCAATTACTTAAAATGATAACAATCATGAAAAAGATATTTTATATAATCGTTGTAGCAGTGCTGGGTTTGTTCTCCTCCTGCTCTGATTTTTTGACTGCTGAACTAAAAGGAGATTATACTTCCGCTAACTATTATACAACGGCTGAGTCCGCTACCATGGCAGTTACCGGGATCTATAATTCGTTGTATGGCAATACGCTCTGGATATTCGGAGATGTAGCTTCGGATGACGCTGTTAAAGGTGGTAATGCAGGTGACCAGGCAGATATAAACGCGATCAATGATTTCTCGGCTGCTGCCGACAATGGGGTACTGAATGTATTCTGGAAATCCTCCTTCGAAACTATCGCGCGGGCTAATAACGCTATTACGTACATAGCACCCATGAGCTTTGATGCTGTTTTAAGGAACCGATTGGTAGGGGAAGCAAAATACCTACGTGCTTATTCTTATTTCAATCTGGTTAACATCTTCGGCAAAGTGCCTTTGAAGCTAGAGCCTCAACTTACTTCGGCCACTATAAATGTGCCTTTAAGTGAAGTGACTGCTATTTATGCCCAGATTGAAAAGGATTTAACGGAAGCCATTGCAGTTTTACCGGCAACTTATGCTACAACTGATGCCGGTAGGGTTACTAAGGGTGCTGCGTATGGTTTGCTGGCTAAAGCTGATCTTTATCAACAAAAATATACCGACTGTATCACCAACATTCAGGCATTAGAAAACCTGCACCAATATAAATTGCTTAGCAGTTACGCCAATTTATTCAAATCGGGTGCTGAAGACAGTACGGAAGTGATCTTTGGAATTCGGTATGCGAATACCACTGCATCGTCTATCGGAAATGGCTTAAATGTCTGGTTTGCCCCTTCTACCGAAGGAGGATATTATTTCAATGCCCCAACCCAGAGCTATGTGGATGCATTTGCCCAAAAAGCTATTGGTGGAACCGATGATCCTCGTTTGGATGCTTCTATTGGGCGGGATGGAAAACCATGGTTCAACAGTACCACTTTCTCTTCATCATGGTCCGAAGCTACAGGGTATCTGGTCAAGAAATATGACGAAGATACCAAAGTGGGTGTATCAAAAAGTCAAACTACGGTTCCTTATCATGCCATGCGTTATGCCGATATTTTACTAATGAAAGCAGAAGCATTGAATGAAATTGGCGGTGCCAATGCAGTGGCCAATGCTGCCATTGAACTAAACAAAGTGCGTCAACGGGTTAACTTAGCTCCTGATTCTACAGCAACCCAAACAGGAATGCGCGTTGTCATTCAAAATGAACGACGTAAAGAACTTGGCTTTGAATTCCACCGATTCTTTGATCTGATGCGTTGGGGACAGGCAACAGCTGAAGCTGCATTGGGAACTGACTTAAAGTGGACAGCACCCCGTTTTTATTTTCCAATTCCACAATCGGAACTGGATACCAACAAAGCATTACAATAAATAAATTACTAACTCTCAATTCAATAATCACTAATTAATCAAAAATCATGAAAACAAATCTTATCAAAAATGCATGCATTGCATGTTTTTCAATGGCTCTTTTTGCTGCAGTGCTTACCGGCTGTAGCAAATCTGACACTCCGGTGACAGCAGCTGATCAAACAAAGCTTACTGCCACAGTAGACTCTTGCACCACTCTTTTAGCCAGTGCAACCGTAACAACCGATTACCCGGCTGCAGCGATCACGGCATTTCAAACCGTGTTAACGAATACCAAAACAGCTGC
>Ga0302171_10000207_pt1 | contig 13055 bp, 14 predicted proteins | sample I_Fen_N2_2_FD_193495 | JGI IMG/M metagenome (GOLD analysis project Ga0302171, IMG submission 193495) | Peat permafrost microbial communities from Stordalen Mire near Abisko, Sweden - I_Fen_N2_2 | ecosystem: Environmental > Terrestrial > Soil > Wetlands > Permafrost | place: Sweden: Abisko... | reverse complement strand
AATAAACAGAGCAGCGACCAAGATCGGTAACCAGTCGCGGTAGTACACCAGCACGGCAAGCAGTACAAAGATACCGAAATGCATCTCGGTCGTGCCGCCGGACTGGTTAATGTGCAACGCCGAAAACACCATAAAGGCGATGCCGACGCAGCAACGCAGTAACCGCCGCCCTGGCAGTAATATATTGAGCACGTGGAGTACCAGCAGGGTGCCGCCCCCGACAAGCACCGTCTGCCCCCATGTGTTGTGCCATGCCGCCAAGCCCATGGAGTAAATGAACATCAGCCAGAGCACACCGAGCATTATTCGGTCAGCCTTTCGATAGTGACGATCAAGGATGAAGGTTGAGGAAGGCATTGAATGGAATCCCGCAGATTTGACTGCATAAGTCGGCAGAGACAAATGTATCTTGAGGCTCATATTTCTTTTAAACCATGTACGCACTCCACCTTGGCAAATCGATTCCGGACGCGCGTCGTCGTCAAAAGTAGCCCGCCTCTCCCGGATGTCGACTGAGAACAACTGGAACCTGCGCATGGAGTAACGATTCACTCTCTGCTCAGACTCGCAGCAAGAGCAATCAGTGTTTGGGAAAAGCGGTTCGTTGGCGCATGACAACCCCGACAATAAGGGCGATGGTGTCCACATATTACTAAGTGGATACCATCGCCCTTATTGCTGGGATCGGGTAGCTGACTTCGCCGGACGCTTACGGCAGAATCGCCGCGCAGGATGGAGCGTGTCGGAATACATACGTCGCCCATCCAAGCATATGCCCAATCGCTAAGCCGTTAGCTGATAGTCATCAGACTCGCGTTCCTCGCCCGCTGCTGCAGTGTTCACCCGATCAGCGCTATCAGTCTGCAGGCACAAGACTCGCAACGCAGAGCAACGCTGACCAGCGCTACCAAACGCAGACGTGACGATGTCTATCGTCAAGTGGATTGCAATTTCGCATCGATGATGCGATCGGCGTAGAGGCAGTCGCGTCTTCGCGTAAGAGGCTCTCCCCATGCAAGATACGGTAAATCTCCCCCCCCCAGATTGACGCCGTCCTTGACGGAAACAATGCAATGAAAGATAGCGATCTTCAATTCAGCTCAATAACCGTACAAAAATGACGGCAATAGCATAAGTAATGGCACAATAACCAAAACGTATGCCTTTTTTTAGAGAATTAACTTTGCGTGCAACCCAAACGATTACACCTGTTGAGCATATTTTTCCTGCTCAGCAGCGGTTGATATCAGCTACTGATTCCAGCGGTAAAATCACCTACTGCAATGATGAGTTCGCAAAAATTAGCGGCTACTCCCGTGAGGAGCTGGTCGGTAGCCCACACAATTTGGTACGCCATCCTGACATGCCAGCTGCCGTATTCGGGATGATGTGGAGCTACCTGAAGGCCGGAAAAAGCTGGATGGGTATCGTAAAAAATCGATGTAAGAATGGCGACTTTTACTGGGTCAATGCGTACGTCACTCCCATTCTCGAAAATGGCCATCTAGTAGGCTACGAGTCCGTAAGGGTCAAACCGACTCGCGAACAGATTGAGCGTGCACAAACACTGTATCAACGGCTTCGTGCCGGCAAAATGGCCGTACCCAAAAGGCGCCACTCTGCCGCCTTTATGGGCAGGCTTATTTTCCCGGTCATGGCGGCACTGACGGCTATCGGAGTGGTAAACACTCTTCCGAATCTGCTGGCGCAAACAATAATCGCCATGCTTTTTCTAGCCATTGGATTGTGGGCTTATACGCGCGAGGTTAACCAACTCCATCGAATCATTAAAAGCGCTCCTGATGCTTTCAGCGATCGGATCAGCGCCCTCACCTACAGCGATACATACGGCCCTTCAGCGCAACTGGAAATGGTACTGATCAGCGAAGATGCCCGCCTTAAAACCGCCTTAACTCGGCTGAGCGATCTGGCTAACCAGGTGACTGAAGCCGCTGCACACTCCTCGTTGCTCTCTAACCAAACCGAGCATGCCTTACTGGAGCAGCGGGCCGAAACGGACATGACTGCAGCGGCCATGACTGAAATGGCGGCCTCAATCAGTGAGGTGGCGGGTCATGTTCAACAAACCGCAATTGAAGCCCAAACGGCGAATGAACTGGCCGAACAAGGCGACAAAGTCGCCGGCACCACCAGAGAGGCGATTCAGCTTCTGGCTAGCACGGTAACAAACATCAGCACTGCGGTGGATAACCTCGCCAATGAAACGCAGCAAATCATGACTGCTGCCGGGGTGATCCAATCTATCGCGGATCAAACCAACTTGCTGGCCCTCAATGCGGCAATTGAGGCGGCCAGGGCTGGTGAACAGGGCCGTGGTTTTGCTGTGGTTGCTGATGAAGTTCGCGCTTTAGCCAGTAAAACTCGCGTGTCTACCCAACAAATTCAGAGTGTTATTGAAACCCTTAAAAAGGGTGCGGATGAGGCGGTGAGCATCGCAAGACTCGGTATCCGCGAGGCAGATCACGGCGTGCAACAGGTCATAGAGACGCAGGGTGCCCTTCAAGGTATTCGCGAGACGGTTGAACGCATCAGTGGCATGAGTCAGCAAATGGCCGCCGCTTCAGAGGAACAGGCGCATGTCGCCGATGATATTGCTCGGCAGATCAACAACGTCGCAGGGACGGTTGATAGAACAGCTAAAAATGCTAATGCAGCAGTCGCTCGTGGCAGTGAGCTTGAAACTACTTCTCGTGGTTTACGAGCTCTGGTTGAACGCTTCAACAGGTAACTAGAGCTAAAGGAGAGGGTCGTTTTGATTATAAGTCTAATTAACGGAGCGACTTTGCTTTTGGCTTTGTGCTGGCTACACGCGTTTATTACGCGTCGCTGGGACAAACACAACACGGCCATACAATTGGTTTTGGGACTGCTATTCGGCATTATTTGCGTGATTAGCATGTTAAATCACATCTCGCCAGAGCCCGGAATATTCTTCGATGGCCGCAGCGTAGTTCTGAGCATGGCCGCACTATTTAACGGGCCACTCGTGGCCGGCGTTGCTGGCCTAATCGCCGGTTTTTACCGAATATGGATCGGCGGCAGCGGTATGGCGTTTGGCCTGGTGGAGATCGGTCTATCCATAGTGTTTGGCCTGCTTTACCGGCATTACTCCTTAATCGGTAAGCTTACTATCGGCCCTTGGCAGCTTTGGTTTTTAGGCCTGTTAATGCAGGTTTTGGATATGCTGTTGTTACCCGCAGCACAAGCAGCATCCAGCCAGGAACAGGCAGCGTTACCCTTACTGCTGGTCATGCCAGTTGCGACGGTCATACTAGGTTTGATGCTCAAAGAGATCGAGCAACGCAAACGAACAGAGCTCGCCCTGCAACTGAGGAAGTCACGCCTACGCGCAATCACCGAGGCGATTCCTGACACCCTATTGGTGTTGGATGAAGATGGACTCTATCTAGAGGTGACCCCTTCCAAGAAGGAGGCGCACAGTGATGCCCTGAACGCACGTATTGGCCAAAGCGTGCACGATGTGTTGTCTCAAAGTGAAGCCGAGCGTTTTATGGACTTCATACGGCAGACCTTAGCCAGCGATAAACCGCAACTCATCGAATACACCCGGCAGAGTACAGACGGCATAAAGATACTTGAGGGTCATGCCCAACGTCTGGACATTCAGCTCAACGGGAAGCAAGCGGTGGTCGTACTCGCCCGCGATGTAACCCAGCGGGTCGATGACGAACATGAATTGCGCATCGCAGCTGCCGCGTTTGAAACGCAGCAAGGCATGATTATCACCGACGAGTTCAACCGCATCCTGAGAGTCAATCAGGCCTTCAGCACCATCACCGGGTATAGCAGTGAGGAAGCTGTTGGTCAGCGAACTAGCATGCTTAGCTCTGGACGCCAGAGCCTGGCGTTTTATCAAAGCATGTGGCAACAGCTCAAGGCGGTAGATCGCTGGCAAGGCGAAATCTGGAATCGGCGTAAAAACGGAGAGATTTTTCCCCAATGGCTGTCGATCAGCGCGGTGCGAAACACCCAGGGCAAGGTTATCAATTACGTCGCATCGATTGACGACACCTCCGAGCGGAAGGCGGCCGAGGAGCGTATCCAGCGCCTTGCCTTTTTTGATGGACTGACCGACCTACCCAATCGAAGCCTTCTCCTCGATCGCCTTCAGCACGTGTTGGATGGTTGCGTGAGTAGCGGCGAATACGCAGCGCTGATGTTTCTCGACCTCGACGGATTCAAGAACATCAACGATCTGCATGGGCATCATATTGGTGACAAAGTCTTGTGTCTGGCTGCTGCGCGGCTCAATGGCGCAGTGCGGGTCAGTGACACAGTGGCACGACTTGGCGGCGATGAGTTCGTAGTGTTGCTTGAGCATCTCAACAAGCAACCAGAACAGGCCGCCATGCAGGTCGAGCATGTCACCACATTACTGCTAGCGAAGCTGGCCGAAACTTACCAAATTGACGGACTAGAACTGCACAGCAGTGCGAGTATCGGCGTAACACTATTTAACGACGAGTCTTGCTCAATAGATGAACTCATGCAGCGCGCTGACCTGTCGATGTACGAAGCAAAAGCTGCGGGTAAGCATACTGTGCGGTTCTTCGATCCGCGCATGCAAGAAGCTGTTAGCGAACGCTTAAATCTAGAACAGGATATCCGCCGGGGGCTGATGTCTGAAGAGTTCATCCCCTACCTGCAGCCACAGCTTGATGACAAAGGTTGCCTGGTTGGCGCTGAAGTATTGGCACGCTGGCAACACCCTCAGCGTGGTCTACTGAGTCCAGCGGCCTTTGTTGAGGTGGCTGAGCTCGCCGGCTTGATTGAAACGCTGGATATGCAAATGCTGCAGAAGGCTTGCTATCAGCTAGCATTGTGGAGCCGACAATCGGCAACGGCATCGCTCAGCTTATCCGTCAATCTAAGTGCACGCCTCCTCTATCAGCCAAACTTTGTCGAGCGAGTGTTCCAGACTTTGGAGCGAAGTGGCGCAGCCCCCCACAGACTAAAATTAGAGCTTACCGAGACGCTGCTGCTTGACGACTTACCAGGTGCGATTGCTCGCATATGTGAACTCAAGGCGCATGGCATTCGCTTCTCGATCGACGACTTTGGCACTGGTTACTCGTCGCTCGCCTACTTGCAGCAATTATCGCTAGATCAGTTGAAGATCGACCAGTCCTTTGTTCGCGAGCTGCCAAGCGATACAAACAGTCTTGCAATCATCAGTGCCATCTGTGCATTGGCCAGTAGTCTGCAGCTAGAGGTGATTGCCGAAGGGGTGGAGACTCATGAGCAATACATCGCTCTGCTGGAGCTTGGCTGCCGAAGTTTCCAGGGTTACCTTTTTGGTCGACCAATGCCGCTGATCGAGTTCGAGCGTCTAATACCTGCCAGTATCGTTAAAGTCGAGGTGCAGCCCCGATGTTTTTAACCAAGCCAAGCGCAATGGCCACAGTCGAGGAAATCGCAAACACATCGATTAAAAATGAGCGTCAGAACATAGTCGCAGATTAAGGCAGCCTCTATTGCTACCCACGTCCGCCCGGTGAAGGATGCGGTGCTTTCTCAGGGCAAATGCCCATGCTCTGTTGGCGACAAAACCGAATTGATCTACGTGCCGACGCAAGACTAACCCAACTCCAATCGGCAGAAATCCAGCACAGGAATGGTTCGCGAGGAATCAGACTGGGTCAGTGGCATCTCGGTAACTGGATCAATTCGGCGTCGGCGCCAACAATCCAGGAACCAAAAAGGGCCCTCAAAGGGCCCTTTGTACTCAAACCAAAATCACTTGGTCAGCCAGGACTCGACGATCGCGGAGCCATGTTCTGCTTTCCATTCTTTCAGAGTTTTGTGATTGCCGCCTTTTGTTTCGACGACTTCGCCGGTATGAGGATTTTTGTAGATCTTCACTTGGCGAGGCTTACGAGTACCGGCTTTCGATTCAGCAGTTGGAGTACGACGGCCAGCCTGTGGATCAAGCAGGTTGATGACATCTTTCAGGCTGTAGCCGTACTTGGCGAGCAGATCGCGCAGCTTCGATTCGAATTCAATTTCTTTCTTAAGGCCAGCGTCGCCTTTCAGGGCTTCAAGCGCTTGGAGCTGTTCGGCTAGGTGCTTTTCGAGCTGGCGGAATTCGGCAAGTTTGGACATGATAAGCCTCTACTGGATTAGTCTCCTAACCGTACACTAAATAAAAGAAGTTTGTGATAGGTGTGAGCCTACTTCTGTTAGAAAGCTGGTACGACATCGCCGTGGTACCGCTCTAGTATGTACTTTTTGACTTCAGGCGAATTAAGCAAAGCGCCGAGTTTCAATACGGCCGGGGCGTTCGCCTTGTCGCGACGTACATATAGGTAATTGGCGTACGGTGACTCCGAGCTTTCGATAAACAGAGCATCCTTATGAGGCTCAAGCTTCGCTTCCAACGCATAGTTGGCGTTGATCAATGCCAAGTCGACCTGGTTAAGCACGCGCGGGAGCATGGCCGCTTCTAGTTCCTGAAATTTCAGATGCTTAGGGTTGCTGACGATGTCGAGGCGCGTCGCCATGATGTTGTCGGGATCTTTAAGCGTGATCAAGCCTTGCTTGGCGATCAACAGAAGCGCACGACCGGAGTTGGTCGGATCGTTGGGAATGGCGATGGTGGCGCCATCCTTGAGCTCACTGATGGACTTGATCTTCTTCGAGTAGGCACCAAAGGGTTCGATATGCACGGCGACAATTGGCACCTGATCGCTGGTTGGGCGGTCTTTTTTGTACGCCTCGTAGTACGGCTTGCTCTGGAAGTAATTGGCGTCCAGCAAGCCTTCATCCGTCTGCCGATCCGGCTGGATATAGTCAGAAAAGACTTTGACATCCAGCGTCACCCCTTCCTTGGCCAGCTCAGGTTTAAGAAATTCCAAGATCTCGGCATGAGGTACAGGTACCACAGCGATTTTCAGGGTTTCGGCATAGGCAGAACCCATGGCAGCAACCAGCAGTGCAACGGAGAGAGCGACACGTTTCACGATAATTCACCTTCGAAGCGTTTCAGGGAAAAAGAAGAGAGATCCAGGTCGGTCGAGCCGCGCATGCACCACTGCGCAAACGCCTCGCCAAGTGCAGCGGAATGTTTGAAACCGTGGCCGGAACAGGCTGACACCACCAAGGTGTGCTGCAATGACGGATGCTCATCGATGATGAAATGGCGATCCGGCGTCACGGTGTAGGCACAGACCGCAGACTTGACCACCTTTGAGGTAACACCGGTGATACGGCCATGCACCTGGTGCTCATACATGTCCTGCTCTTCGGCCGCCGATACCGTGCGATCCATTGTTTGCGGCAATGATGCAGAGTGGTACTGCGCGGTCGCGATTTTCAGGCTGCCCTCGCCGTGTAATGCAGGAAAGCCGTAGTTAATTTTGTCGTCACCTCGACCGTGGGTGAGGATAAATGTAGGTGAGTGGCCAACCAGCCCGGCGTCCTCCTCCAGCTCGAACCAGAACAGTTTCTGCCTGTAGACCTTGAGCAGGCTGTCGAATGGCTTGCCCAGCAATTCGCCGCTCCAGTTACCCGCGCTGATCACCAGCTTGCTCGCAGAGAGCGTGCGCAGGTTGGTGGTCACCACCACACCCTGCTCGTTCGAACTGATCCCCGTGACGGTCTCGCCTTTGTAGAGGGTCGCGCCCTGTTGTTCGGCCAGCATGAGCTGCACGTCGATGCAACGCTCAGGGCGGACAAAACCACCGCCGGGTTCGAAATAACCGATGGCCGTGTCGTGCACATTGGCAAATTGAGGAAAGCGCTGGCGAATCTGTTCGGCGGACAAGACTTCGTGCTCGATGCCGTAGGTCTGCGCCAGGCCGATGGTGCGCAAGGTGAAGTCGGTTTGGTCGTTGGGGTCGAACTCGGCACTCGAGGTCAGCACCAGCAGCCCCGACTGTTCGAACAGCGACTCCCCCGACAGTTGCTCAAGCTCGCGCCAGATGCGGTGGGAATTGCGCACGATGGGAACGTACTGCGCGCCCTCACCGACCGAAAGCCGAGTAATGCGTGTATCGCCGTGACTGGAGCCCAAGTTGTGAGGTGGGTGATAGCGGTCGATACCAACAACATTCACACCCGACTTCGCCAACTGATACACGGTAGCGGCGCCCATGGCGCCCAAGCCTAAGACCACTACATCACACCGCTCGGACATCAACTCTCACCTGTCAAAAAGAGGCCAGTTGAAAGTGAAACCGACTAAGAATCAACGACTAAAAGAGCATATACATATTCTCAACCGCATATCACCGACCGCTCTGCTGCAGCGATGTAGCGGTAAGGCCCCAATCCTTCGCTTCTGACCATCGTCAACTCTAATCAATTCGTGCTGAGTTTTAAGCTGTCACAAGTGATATAGCACTGGCAGTGGATTTCTTATGGGGCACCGTACAAATGGCACTCGACCCTGGCGAAACCTTTGCCTATGGCGATGAATATCAGATTAAGCATTGGTGTCAGGAAAATGTTCTGCTCGAATGGCTAGGCATGAGAGGCGGACAGAGAAGCTCGACTCACTTGCAGTACACAGTCCAAAGCTGATCAACCCTTGTGGTGAAACTCTGACTCATCATCTCCCGCCGCATCCCCCAATCCGGATCGGTTGGGACACTAGCAAGACGCAGCGTCCCCCTGCCCCATCGGCCATTAATCGCATCCAATACACCCATAACCTTTTCAGTGGCAGCCGGTTGAGAGATCGCGAAGAGGTCTTCCGTGTACTCGCCTTTCTGGCAAAGGTTGAGTAGGAGCACCTCGGCTTTGCTGTACTTGAAGCCTGGTCGGAAGACTCGATCCACCGCTTCCACGGCAGACTTTGTCATCAACCGGACATCGTCAGTGGGGTACGGCAATTCGACCAAGACTCCATTGGCGTACTTCGCTTCCTCGGGATTGAACATGCCAGTGCGAATAGACACGCGTATTTTCTTGCACAGTGAATGCTGGGCTCGGAGCTTCTCCGTGGCCCGCATCATGTAGGTTGCGACGGCCTCTTTGATCGGTGCAATCTCAGTGAGTCGCTTGCCGAACATGCGGCTGCAGCAGATCTCTTGCTTGGGCGGGTCAGGTTCATCAAGTTCGAGACATGGCGTGCCGGCCAGCTCCCGGGCTGTTTTCTCGATCACCACACTGAATTTTTTGCGCAACATCCAGGGATCGGTTTTGGATAGATCCCAAGCTGTATTGATGCCCATACCCTCCAGGTGCAGCGTCATCTTCCGCCCTACTCCCCAGACATCCGAGACCGAGCATTTTTTCAGCACCCATTCGCGTTTGATCTGGTCACGAAGATCGACAACTCCCCCACTCTGGGCTTGCCATTTTTTGGCTGCGTGATTAGCGAGTTTACTGAGGGTCTTCGTGCCGGCGATCCCGACGCCGACCGGGATGCCAGTACTCTGATAAACCTGCGCACGGATCCGTCGCCCGAGCGCCTCGAGATCACCTGGAACGTCGGCTAAATCTGCGAAGGCTTCATCGATGCTGTAGACCTCGACGGCTGGCACCATTGACTCGATCACACTCATCACCCGCTCGCTCATATCGCCTTATAACGCATAGTTCGAAGAGAATGCCACGATGCCGTGTTGCTTGAGCTTGTGCTTAATCTGGAAGTACGGCTCACCCATTTTCACGTAGGGCTTACTGTCGGATGAGCGGGCGATGACACAGCCATCGTTGTTCGAAAGTACGACGATGGGCGTCTTGGCCAGGTCTGGTCGGAACACTCGCTCACAGCTCGCATAGAACGAATTGCAGTCGATCAGAGCGAATACAGGATCAGGCTTTTGGGTCATGGGCACGCACACTGAATGTCACCACACCCCAGATGATCAACTCATCGCCCTCAAGAATGCAACGCGGCGGATAGCCAGGGTTTTCAGACATCAAGATGATGTTGGGCCCACGCTTGCACAGGCGCTTGCACACCGGCTCGCAATTCACTGCCGCAATCACAATGTGGCCGTGTTCAGCGGTAATCGAGCGATCAACCACAGCCATATCGCCGTCGAAGATTCCTGCACCTTCCATGCTGTGCCCTTCGATGCGCACTAGGTAAATATGCGGTGCTCGGATGTCTAGGAGCTCGTCGATGGATATGTGCTGTTCAAGGTGGTCAGCCGCAGGCGATGGAAAGCCCGCAGGGACTTTGAAGGAATAGAATGGAAGTTGAACTCCCCCTTCTGCCAAGGGGCCGAGGATGGTGACGCTCATGATGAATGCCTTACGCCATAACTGTACATGCATACAGTTAACGTCGAAGACGGCTTCCGGTCAATCTTGGGCGCGGAAAATTGCGACCGATGGGTTCGCCGAGAGCTGACCTACGTGTTGGCCAGGAAGCAATTTGTGCAGAATGAAAGGTATTAGGTGCAAGCTCAGCAACAATGAAATCGCCCCTTCGCGCAAGCGGCTATCGCTACTCGCTGTTGAGTGCGCCAATGCCAATTCATCTGCTTTCGCCGAACGGCTAGGATTCTCACCCTACGACAATCGTCGTCGCTGGGTGGGCTCTGTCGACTCCATCCGGGAAGCCCTGTGGTGAACATAAATCGTGCTCTAAACTGGAGGGGTAGAAATGACCCAGGAAACTCAGGCAGCTGCAATCATCTGTGATCGATGCGGGGCGAATACTGACGCTGATGGTCGAGGCCCACGATTCGGATCTCTCTCAGCAAGCTGGGGGCTAGGCTCACAGCATCCTGGTGAGAAGTATGAACTTCACCTATGTGAGCCCTGCTTCTTTGCTCAGGTCTCAAACATAAAAAGAGAACGATGGGCGCAGGCTATGTTCACCGACGAGGCAGACGCGATCATGGCCGATGATGAGTTTGGAAAGGTTTCTTGATGAGGAGACAGCGCAATGCAGAATCAGGACGAAATTCATTTGGAGCAGGACGAAGCACCGAGGACGAAGCAGTGCGAGCAATGGCTGGCAGAGAACAGCGAGGCCGTTAATGCCTACAACGAATACGTGAAAGCCCACGGCGTTTTCAGCGACTCCGTACGGAGCTTCTGATGCCTAAGTGAGTGGATGGGTCGCAGATCTAATTGTGAATGCCATTCGTTATAGGATGTGCGCTCAACAGCTGTAAATCGCATCTTCGCGCAAGCGGCTCGCTACTAAGTCTCCAACGGGCCAACGCACGGAACTACGATCTCAAGGCCCTCCCCTTCTAAAACGAGCGTAAGCGCCTAGAAACCAATTACACACCCATTTACACCCATTTTAATGCCATTCAGCCTAGCGACTGGAGATCACATACAACGCCATTTCCAAAGCTGATCAATTCGAGTCGTGAAGTTCTAACTCTCTTACCACCGCTGGCATTCGTGCGGGCGCCAACGTACCGACGACTACCCCGCAATCACACTGGCTGAGCTTGATTGCATCAGGCCTGGGCTGAGTCGTTCGACTGCGGCTTCAAAACTATAGCGCCGTCGATCACTTCGATAGTCAAAACGTCTCCGATGCCCAACCCTAAGCTGGCGAGCAGATCTGACGGTAGGTCGACGATGACGTCACCACTTCCGTCCAGGGGATCTTGACACTTCACTGTCCAGCACTGTGTTTCGGTCATGGTGAGGCTCACCTTTTGATCTAGTTGGAGAATTCTGTCTCAGGTCTGCGTGCTCTGTGCATTCTTTTTCATGAGGCGTCTCTTGTCCACACCCGTAAAAGATATCTTGGGATTGCTTGTTGCTGGTTATGACTTAATCATCTTCAGCCTTGAGAGGTGCATTGAGATCTACTTCAATACCAAGCAGTAACGAATCGATCCGTTCGACCAAACGGGAATCTACGGCCAGTAACCTTTCAGGGTGCGCGTTGATATCGGTCGCTAAACGATTAAGAATCAAGCTCAGGAAATCGCGCTGTTCGAGACGGTCAGTGGGTATCTCTGAATTTCCATCCGTGCAGGAGTCACTAGAGACAACTGGAGCGTGCGGGTTATTCATGGTCACGATCTCCACTGCCGAATATTGCCCTGACAGCACTCCGTGGTTATTTTAGGAGCCTTGCTGACTCTCAGCGAAGGCTCCTCCAGAATTCAACTAGATACTTAAGCCGATCCAACTTTCAACCGATGGGCTTGTAAGATTTCAGGTAATCAAATAGTGCCTTATTTTCCAGATCAAAAGAGGCTTTATCCGATGCTGCGCACCCGGTACTCCACTCGATACGCCTGTCCCAAATACTCCAGACACGCGTGCCGAGTGAACTGGAAGAATCTGCAAGCTCCAAGCAGAGCTGAACGGCATGTTTTGAGCTCAGAAGAAATTCATCGTTACCCTTTTTAAATCCGACAACGCCATCCCGCCTAGTTTTAAGAAATACAACGTTTGCGGGGAAATCCAAATCCTCCCCAACTCCCTCGTAAAGCCAACCCGACGCGAAAAATTTGTTCTCTGCTTTCGGGATATAAAGTGTGGTGTCACGGAACCCCATCCCCGATGCCACCCCCTTATGGTAAATTTTTTGGGGCATTGCACTCACGTTATGGATCTGTCCATTACGCCATGGCATATCGAAACGTCGAAGACGAGTACGTAGAGCTGCCATTAGAAAGCCTTGAGCCAGTAGATCGGCTTTTGCTGGGCTCAAGTGGTAGGCGTACTCATCAATTTTGAGCACGACCTGGTCTCCGTCCCTGAAGGCGCCTACAAGACTAGAGATCTCGTAGGCTATTCTGCCTCGGAAAAAATCAAGCGGGTAAGTTGTTTTTTGTGTGGTGATGGTAGCCATATATCTTGAGCCTCTCAGTACGTTTATTTGTCTGTTTATTTGTTAAACGGCTCAAAACTGAGAATACTTTAGCTCCAATCAAAAATATTTTCTGAGCATACCGCCCTGTCGTAAAACCAATACGACCGATACAACTCCTTATTGACCGCCCGGAAATAGTAGATATCATTGACCTGCGCACGATGCCCACTTATCTATTTTCAGGAACACGTATTTAGGGGCATCACATGAAATTCCTCATCAGCTTTATTCAGATCGATACGACCTTAGCCGACAGCTTTTGGGT
>Ga0302171_10000205_pt1 | contig 13109 bp, 4 predicted proteins | sample I_Fen_N2_2_FD_193495 | JGI IMG/M metagenome (GOLD analysis project Ga0302171, IMG submission 193495) | Peat permafrost microbial communities from Stordalen Mire near Abisko, Sweden - I_Fen_N2_2 | ecosystem: Environmental > Terrestrial > Soil > Wetlands > Permafrost | place: Sweden: Abisko... | reverse complement strand
CCCTACCATTATATACAGGTGATAGAGCCGCTCAGGCAGATGGTTGCTATCCGAAAAAAAGTAAAATATAAATAAAACATAGCACAATGAAAAGTCTTAGTAAAGTATTCGCAATCATAGCATTGCTTGCGACAGTTGTGAGCTCTGCCGACGCGCAAACTGAAGGCGGAGTAGGTATTGGAACGCGCACCCCCAATTCGTCCTCCATGCTTGAGGTGTATGCAACAGATAAGGGCGTTTTGTTACCACGGGTAGCACTTACAGGTATAGCGGATATAACAACCATCAATTCGCCGGTTAACTCCATGATCGTGTATAACTCGACCATAACAAATCTGGCAATGCCTGCAGGGTATTACTACTGGAATGCAAATGCGGCACCAGCCAGATGGACCCGCCTGATTGTAGACGGCGATATCACCAATGGGTTAGAGGTTAAAGATGGTAAAGTGATGCTGGGAGGAGCTTTAACTGCTGCTACTACTATTACTACTGATGCTACCAAAACGCTGTCTATAAAAGGACTTATAAGTGGTACTACGGCTGATAAGCTGATGGTGGTAACTGATGATGGGGTAGTGAAAATCATAAATGCTACTGCCGATAATACAGCCGGTACGCTGGTGGCCCGCGATGTGAACGGAAGTTTTAAAGCACAAGATATAACAGCCCAGGGCAATGTGGCTGTAAATGCGGGTAACCTAACTGTTGGTTCTACAACAAAGGTAGGAGCGATAACATTGCACGATGCTGCTGCGGGTACCAATGCTATAGGCATTAAGGCTCCTAATGCAGTAACTCCGTATATATTGACTTTGCCCGATGCGCAAGCTGCTGCCGGACAGGTATTGACTTCGAAAGATGAAAATGGTACATTAATCTGGACTTCGGTAGCCCCTGTTGAAGTGGGTGATGCCAATAATACCCTTCGCTGGAATGGTGTTACTAAGACTTGGGCTAAATCATCAGTACTGACCAACGATGGGGCGAATATTGCTATTAGCGGTAAGCTTGCTGTGGGGGGTACTACTACATTGAATGATAGTTTGACAGTTAAGAGTCATCTTGCCGTTACCGGTACTACAGTTTTGGTAGATAGTTTATTAGCCAATAAGACTTTAAATGTTGCCGGAATAACCAAACTTGGTAATAAGCTTGCTGTTGCCGGTACTACCGCTTTGAATGATAGTGTAACTATTAATAAGCACCTGTTGGTGACCGGTACTACTGCCTTGTCAGATAGTTTAGTTGCCAATAAGACTTTGGATGTTGCCGGAATAACCAAACTTGGTAGTAAGCTTGCTGTGGGCGGTACTACCGCTTTGAATGATAGTGTGACTATTAATAAACATCTGTTGGTGACTGGTACTACTGTTTTGAACGATAGCGTAACTTTGGCTTCGGGCAAGAAACTGATTTTTACTTCTGATGCTTCTAATAGTATTAGCTTGGTTGCTCCTTCTACGGGTGTGACAGGGTATGACTTAACTTTGCCAGCAAAACAAGCTACTATCGGACAGGTATTGACTTCGAGTGATGCTGCCGGTACATTAACATGGGCAACGCCGAGTGCTGCATTTAACGATATAAAAGCAGCAACAGCCGCCAACACTCCTATTGATAATACAAACTTTGCTCAAGGCTGGGATTGGAGTACTGCTACGACGGAAAACCCACTGACCATTACCACTAATGCCTTGACTACGGGATCTGCATTGACTATTAATGCTAATGCTTTGACTACCGGATCGGCATTGAGTGTAAGTTCTACTTCAGCGGTTAATGAAGGTACTAATGGTTTACTTTATGTTGCTAATAAAACGGCTACTACTACCGGTACTATAGCGCGCCTTGAGGCCAACACTACTGCCGGTGCCGGACTTACCGTGCTGGCTAATGGTAATGTGGGTGTGGGAACGGCTACTCCGGTAGCTACCTTCCACAATGCAGGTTCTACCATTTTGGGACTTACTACTGCTAGCAATCTTTCAGCATTTGAAGCATTAACTGCAGATAAAGTAAATAATTATTCCGGTGTTGTGATTACTCAAACGGATAACGATACATACTCTGCACTTCCAACACTTACTGCTGCTTCTGAAGGACAGATTTATACAGTAGTTAATAGTGCTTCGTCCACTAACATAGTAAGTATGGAGGGTTTTCCTATTGCTAGAGGCAGTTCTGCTACTTTTATGTATGATGGCACCCAATGGATAACTCCATATTCTCTTATTTCTGCAGTAAATGGTACTAATCTGTTTTCTAGTGCTATAGGTGGAGGCTTTGGAGTTGATTGGACTAGAAACTCTATTTTCTTAGGAGTGTCTGCAGGGCGTGGAGCTGCTTTAGCTTCTTCTTCTAATTTTTTGGGAGAATATGCAGGCTATGATGCTACTAGAGCCTCTAATTCTAATTTCTTTGGAACGTTTGCAGGGGGTAGTGCTACTAAAGCCACTTATTCTAATTTTTTGGGATATCATGCTGGGTACGGTGCTACTGAAGCCACTAAATCTAATTTTATGGGGTTGTATGCAGGGAGTTATGCGAAAGATGCTTCATATAGTACATTGCTTGGTTATAAAGTGGCAAATGAAAATGAAAGCGGACCAGATCATATCGGAACCAATAATATTATTATCGGTACTAATATTACTTTGCCGAATGCTACTAAAAATTCCATTAATATTGGTGGTGTGCTGTTTGGTACGGGTACCAATGCTGATAGTACTGCAACTACTCCTGTGTCTGCAGCTGTTACAGGTGGGAAAATTGGTATCGGCGTTGTAGCTCCTGCTGCAGTACTTCATCTGGCTGCCGGAACAGCTGAGGCTGGTACTGCTCCGCTGAAGTTGACTGAGGGCGTGAAGCTGACTACCGCAGAAAAAGGTGCTTTGGAATACGATGGTACTCACCTTTACTTTACGCCCGTTGGTACCCGTTATCAACTCGATCAGCAAAGTATCAGTGTAGGTGCCCCAATTAATGCAACTGATAATAACGGTGCTACTATAGGTTCAGGTTTCTTAAGCCTTGAGCTGGCTGACGCTACTCATCCGGGTATAGTTTCGGCGGGTGCACAAATTTTTGCAGGGCCTAAAACCTTTACCGATAATATTAGTTTATATGCGGGTAAAACGCTAAACCTTGTAGGTTCGAGTAATGGATTAGCTACCGTAAGTCTATCTGCCCCTTCGGTTGTCAAAAATGCTTATACCCTTACTTTGCCTGATGACAAGCCTGCTGTAGGCCAGGTGTTGTCGTCTAATGATGCTGCTGGTACTTTGCAGTGGGCAACATTAAGTTCTTCGCTTAGTGGCTTAACCGATGCTACGGTTGATCATAGCATAGATAATAAAAACTATGCTCAAACATGGAACTGGAGTACGGCTACCACGCAAAACCCACTGAGCATTACCGCTGATGCTTTGACTACGGGGTCGGCATTAAGTATAAGCTCTGTTAGCACTGGTTTAACCACGGGTGGTTTATTGACGCTTACGGGAAAAGTAGCTGCTGCTACCGCTAAAGGTCTTCTTAATGTGGTGAATAATGCGGCTTCTACATCAGGGACTGTGGCCACTATACAAGCAAACACTACTGCCGGTGCCGGACTTACCGTGCTGGCTAATGGCAATGTTGGTGTGGGAACGGCTACTCCTGCAGCTACTTTCCATAATGCAGGTCCTACCATTTTGGGAATGCTTAAAAAAGATAATCCTACAGCTACTCCTTACGCTCCTGCAGCCAAGGATTTGGTTGATATATATTCTGGTCTGATAGTGAATCAAACAGTGAATATAGGCACTGTTCGGCTGCCTGCTCCTACTAATGATACGGCTGGTAGAATATTTACAATTGCCAATTCAAGCGGTTCTCTTTTCCCGGTATATGATAATGTCTGCTATAATGTAATTAATCCGGGGCAATTAGTGAGTTATGTGTGGGATGGCGCTAAGTGGACTGCGTCGTCTACAATTAATAGTATTGTTAAAACTACTGTGAATTATACGGTTAAGTTAACCGATGAAACTATTCTTGCGCAGCCAGCACTAAATGGGACCATTACAATAACTTTACCGAATGCTTGGGCTGGTAATGCAGGTCAAAGATATACCGTGAAGAATATAACGGCTACGCCAGCAGCTAATTCAGCAGATGTTCCCGGTGTTGTAAAGGTTATTACAACTGGTGCTCAAATCGAAGACAATACTTATAATGTAGGTGTTTCGGGTTCGTTGCCTTATCAGGGTTGGACCTTCCAGTCGGATGGTACCACTTGGTGGATTGTTGCCCGCATCTAAAAGAATATCGATATTAACCTAAAAGTCCTTTTGTTTATTTTTCTTTAATTTTTCGACGAACTGCCCGGGTCTGTGTATAACAGTCCGGGCAGTTTTTTTTTGTGATATTAGTAGATGGTTTAATGGTTGAAAGGTGTAAAGGTGTAAGGCGTATTAGTTGATAGTTGATAGTTGATAGTTCGTAGTTGATAGTTTATAGTTGATAATTCATAATTCATCATTGATCATCACTCTTACATCATTCAACCATTACTTACACCTTTACACTATTACACCATTCCACCATTTAACCTTTCAACCATCAGTTAATGCGCCTTAAACATTACACCTTTACACCCTTTAACCTTTAACCCTTACACCGTATAATCGCCTCATCTCTTATTCCTCATTCCTCATAAAACAGCCGGTTGCTCCATCGTAAAAATCGATAGGAACAATCGGCTTAGTGTGTAGACCTACTACCGGATTTTAGAACTCTATTGCTTTTTTTACTGTACGGCAATGACCAAAATTGCTTTTCTACTTACTTATTGCTCTTTTATTGTGTTTTTATTGCTCTTGTACCCACGATGTACCGCAAATGAAAATTGATGGTCTGTTTTACTGATGTAAATTTGTATTTTGTTACTCGGTATAAATACCTTAATTACTCTAAATGCAATGGGTGGAGTGAGTGGTTTGCGGGTTTGTGGTTGACAGTTTCTGATTTGCCATTAATCGTTTATCATTAACGCTAATCAAAGCTTTTATCCTGAAAATATGGATAGGAAGAACATGGCCTATTCTCTAAAAAGAATTTCATAACTCATAACTAATTATATGAAAATGTATAATCTAAAAATCCGCATTCTCCTGCTGCTATGTGTAGCAGTCAGCACCTCTGTACGAGCTCAGTATGGGTTTGGTACCAATAATCCCCACTCTTCAGCGGTGGTGGATCTGAAGTCGGAAAATAAAGGTGTTTTGTTTCCACGTGTGAGTCTTACGTCTACTACTGTTGCAGACCCGGTAATTTCGCCGGCCGTTAATATGGTGGTGTTTAATATAAACTCAACGGTTGATCCTGAAAAAGAATATTCAGCAACCAGTGTTACTCCCGGGCTGTACTCATGGAATGGGACGGCTTGGGTACGGCTGCTTACTACGGATGGTCCGGTAGGTGTTGGTGTTGCTACACCCCGCAAGTCTGCTGTGCTGGATGTGACCTCTAGCACGCAAGGCTTATTGCCACCTCGTATGAATAATGACCAGATAGCAAAGATAAAAGACCCAGTGGAGGGTTTGTTGGTATTTAATACTGAGCAGAATTGTCTGATGTATTATGCCAATGCTACTTTTAGATGTTCCTATGCGGATGCTGCATCAAATCAGGGGGCTGTGGTTTCAAGCAATGCGGCACCTAAATATCAGACTGTAATTGATGGTGTTGTTTCTGATATTGGTGTAGTTAATGCGTTCGCGTCTACTTCTACACCATATGCGGGATTTACTGCCACTGCCACGCCTGCCACTTTTCATGATGATGATGGCGACGACGAAGTTACTCCACCACTCTATCAATGGTACCGTTACGATAATGCTACAGGCACCGAGGGTAAAACCCCAATAGGTAGTACTTCGACGTATACAATTACAGAGGATGATGGCGGAAAATACATACAGGCCTCAATACAGGCGGTTGCTGCTACCGGTACGAGCCCGGGTGCCGAACAGAATGCTTCTACTGTATTAGGACCTGTGTGGACCTGCGGATCTTCGGTTTCAGCCAGCTATTCGAATGGCGATGGTATATCACCATTGACTGAGGATAAGACGATTGATTATGGCATTACGCGTATAGGTAATAAATGTTGGATTACCCGGAATTTGGGTGCCGAAACTGACCCTGCTCTTATAACAGATATTAATGCTGCTACCACTGGATGGTACTGGCAGTTTGGTACTAAACAGGGGCTTAGTTCCGCTGATGGTGCTACTCTCTCAGGTTGGGCTTCATATACTGCTCCGACAGCCTGGAGTCCCGATAGCGATCCTTGCCGCCAATCGCTGGGTGTTGTCTGGCATATTCCAACCTTGACTGAATGGAAAAATCTGGCAGTAAATGATGCGAATTATAATACTTTGAACGAAGGCTTTAATAGCGCACTCAAAATTATACCCTCCGGTTATTTTAATAGTCAGACAGTTAGTGATAATCGTGGTGTTCGTGCAGATTATTGGACTAATGAAATGTATACTACTAGTAACGCTGCTTTTGCGGAATTCTACTCAAGTAATAAGGTGGAGGGCGTTATTTATACTAAAGCGCTGTCTATACGCTGCGTGCATGATATTGCTGCTCCTGCGGTAGTGGAGGGTAATGCTGCACCGTCTTTTGCTAAAGTAGAAAATACAGCAGCTAATCTATATCCGGGAGGGGTTGCTACTGTCGTTGGCGTGGGATATACCGATACCGATACTGATCCTGCGGCTGCACCACTTTACCGGTGGTACCGTTATAATGATGCTGCAGGCACCGACGGAAAGACGCTCATAACTACTACTACTCCAAACTATACGTTCACAGCTGCCGACGAAGGAAAATATATACGGGCAGCGGCAATGGCGGTTGCCACTAAAGGTACGCTTCAGGGTGAAGAACAGGATGCTACTACTGTCTTAGGACCTGTGTGGACCTGTGGAACGGATATTTCAGTTACACATCCTGCATGGCAAAATATAAACGATGTGACGCCATCAAATGTAACTGCAGATTTACCTATTACTTACGGTATACACCGTGAAGGTACTAAATGTTGGATTACCCGTAATCTGGGTGCTACTGCAGACCCGGGATCAGCTAATGATGCTTCGCCTGCAGTTGCTGGATGGCACTTTCAGTTTAACCGGGCAAGGGGTTATAATAATGTGAATGGTAAACTTTCTGATACATGGGATGCAACTTCATATATAAATCCGGCAGTTGCTTGGTCAGCGGGTACTGATCCTTGCCGCCAATCGCTTGGTGTTTCCTGGCACATTCCTACAACTGCCGAATGGCAGGCTATTTGTAATCAATACGCTGGCTTAAGCTTTGCTTATAGTGGCGGTTTAAAAATTGCCGCAGGTGGTTATTTCAAGGATCAGAATACGAGGGATTTAGCTGGGGCGCATGCAGTTTATTGGACTCAAGGAGTTTCTGGCAATGACGGCATGTACGCGAGATTTTCCTCCACCGATCACGTGTTGGTTGGAGTCACCCGTGTATACGCGCTGCCTGTACGTTGTGTGCGTGAAATTGCCGATGCTAGTGTAGTGGCAGGTAATGCGGGTCCTCGCTTTACTAGTGTAATCAATACGGGAGATCCTCTATATTCGGGAGCAGTTGTTACTGCCGTTGCTTCGGGTTATCAGGATGATAATAACGATCCCCAAAATACTACAGCAACAGTTTACCACTGGTATCGTTACGACGATGCTGCATGCACCGTAGGAAAAGTTCAGATAGGTAGTGCCTCAACGTATACGCTTACAGTGGCCGACGAAGGAAAATATATACTGGCCTCGGCGCAGCCGGTTGCCCTTACAGGTACTATTCTGGGTGAAGAAAAATATGCTACTACTTCCTTAGGACCTGTATGGACCTGCGGATCTTTGGTTTCAGCCACCTATTCGACTGGCGATGGTATAGCACCTCTTGCTGAGGCTAAGACGATTGATTATGGCATAACGCGTATAGGTACTAAATGTTGGATTACCAAGAATCTTGGTGCCGATAATCAGCCCATAAGTAAATCAGATGCTAGTTACGCTGCTACTGGATGGTATTGGCAGTTTGGTACTAAACAAGGCCTTAGTTTCTATAACGGTTCTCTCTCAGGTTGGGCTTCGTATGCTGCTCCGACAGCCTGGAGTCCCGACAGCGATCCTTGCCGCCAATCACTGGGTGTTGCATGGCATGTTCCAACTAAGAAAGAATTGTCGGATGTATTTACTACTGCAAATTACAATAGCTTGACAGACGCCTACAATAGCGCACTCAAGGTTGGAGCCACCGGTTTCTTTGTAAGTCAAACAAATAAAGATTATGCTGCTAATTCATATTGTTGGAGTAGTGAAATGTATAGTGCTAGCAACGCCTATTACGTGGGACTCGGCGATAGTTATAATGTGGATAATCGTCCTTACGAATATGCGAAGCCCGTACGCTGCGTGCATGATATTGCTGCGCCTGGTATAGTGCCGAATAATGATGCGCCTTTTTATAATGTTAGCAATGTAATCAATACGGCAAATAAGCCATATGCGGGCGAGGTTGCTACTGTTGCTGTTACAAGCTTTCAAGATAAGGAAAATGATCCCGCAGCTGCACCACTCTATAAGTGGTACCGTTACAACGATGCAGCATGTACCCAAGGAAAAACTTTCACAGGTACTACTACCTCAACGTATACGATTACTACGGCCGACGAAGGAAAATATATACGGGCCTCGGTATGGGCGGTTGCCACTAAAGGTACGCTCTTGGGTAACGAAGTATTTGCCTCTACTGCCCTGGGACCTATATGGAGCTGCGAGAATAGTGTTAATATGAAATGGATTGAAGGCGATGGCGTGTACCCTCCGGGTCAACCTGTTTCGATCGACTACGGCATCGTGAAGGTCGGCAATAAATGTTGGATTACTCGTAATCTGGGTGCTACGTCAACCCCCGGTTCTGCTACCGATTATAGTAGCGTTGCTGTTACCGGTTGGTACTGGCAGTATAACCGTCCACAGGCCTATGCTTACAATACTACTACTAAAGCGCTTTCGGGCTGGGATGCGAGTGCATTTGCTACAACGACCACTAGTTGGCTTCCTGCTAATGATCCTTGTACCAAAAAACTTGGTAGCAATTGGCATATTCCAACTAAGGCTGAATGGGGCGATCTACAAGGTCTTTCGAATTTCAATAACTTAACCAATGTCTATAATGGTGTTCTGAAAATAGCAACCGCCGGTTATTTTACAAGTCAAACAGGTAGAACATCGGTAGATACACGTGCAGATTATTGGACTAATCAAAATTATAACACTACCACCGGCTATTTTGCGGAATTTAATAATATTAGTGGGTCATATAAAAAAGTGGATAATTGTGTTTTCAAATATGCGCTGTCGGTACGTTGTGTGTATGATATTGCTGCTCCTAAATAATTGGCTTGGCTTCGGCTACGCTCAGCCACCTTGTCAGCCACTTGGTCGGCCGTTTGCTTTGGCTACGCTCAGCCATCTGGTCAGTAATCGGCTCAGCCACCTGCTTCGGCTACGTTGAGCAACCGTTTTGATTGATGCAGAGCTAAATAATGCTACATGCACAGCATGAATTGCCGTCCCATTTATGGGGTGGCAATGAGTGCCAATTGATAGTTGGTAGTAATCAGTAATCGGTAATCAGTAAACGGGTAGATAAGTATGGTGCAGCGCACCAAAATCTTTGTAGCACTGAATGATGCCTGATACGCCAAAGGTGCAGCGCACCGGAATATATTCAGTACAGTAATCAGTAAACAGTTATCAGTTGATTATTGACATTAGTAGATGGAAATAAATAATGCTACATGCACAGCATGAATTGCCGTTCCATTTATGGGGGCGGCAATGAATGTGAAATGAATATCGGCTTTAGCCAAATTATTGTACTCATTGACCGCTGTCAGGGGTTTTGGAATTAGTTATTTTTATTGGGGCTTTTGCAAGCTTTTGAGGGATTCACTAAGGGTTGATCTTTATTGCCGGGTAATAGCATGTTGGGTCTCGCTAGTTTTGACTCGTGCGGTCTTAAGCCTCCCTATTGGGGTTATAAAGAGGAATGAATTAAGAAATATATCAATACTATATAGAACATACATAATACAGACTAAAATATGAAAAAGAATAGGTTGAGAACAATGTTTATTTTGCTGATCTTAGTTGCAGCCAGCGTTTCTGTGCGTGCTCAGCAGGGCTTTGGTACTAATAGTCCTGAATCTTCAACGGTGGTGGATATGAAGTCTGGCAACAAAGGTGTCTTGTTGCCACGAGTGGCTCTTCAATCTACTACCGATGTTATTACGGTTCCTAATCCGGCTGACCATCTGGTGGTATTTAATACAGCTACAGTTGCTACCACTACCACGCCTCCGGTAAGTGGTGTTAGCCCGGGGCTATACTACTGGAATAGCGCAGCTTCGGTTTGGGTACAGATGATTAACTCATCGGGTGCTGTAGGTGTTAATACTACTAACCCTCAATTATGTGCCGCACTGGATGTGAGCTCTACCTCGCAAGGTGTGTTGCCGCCCCGCATGACTTCGGAACAGATAGCTGCCATCTCTAACCCAACACCAGGCCTTCTGGTGTACAACACCACGAAGGGTTGTCTGGCTTATTATGCAAAGAATTTTTTTAATTGTACAGATACACCTCCCTGCGGAACTGATATAACGGTAACACATCTTGCTTCCAACGGAGTGGCGCCAGTAAATAAAACAGTAACCTACAAAACACTTGAGTACAAAGGTAAATGCTGGATTACTAAAAATTTAGGTGCAGACCAACAGGCTTCTTCTTTTAGTGATAATACTTCCATTGATACTAAGGTTGGCTGGTACTGGCAGTTTAACCGTAAGCAAGGATTTTCTAAATCAAGTGCTTCCCGCACCCCAAACCTGGCGTGGTCAACTTATAATAACTATCCTTCTGGCGCGATATCCTGGGATCTGACCAATGACCCTTGCAGACTGCTTTTAGGCTCTACGTGGCGCATTCCAACCAGTGCTGAGTGGCTGAGTACTATTGCCGGCTGGGCGACAGTGACAGATATTTACGGGGCTTTGAAATTACATGCTGCCGGGTTATTGAATGCCGGAGACGGAAAATTTGGAGAACAAACTTCACGCGGTTTGTATTGGAGTTCTACAAATGCTGGTGCTACAAGTGCATCATACCTGAATCTTTTAAGCACTGGAACGGTAGCGTATATAAATGGTGCTTTGTATGCTTACGGGTTTCCGTTGCGTTGTTTGCGAGACTAATGCTTCGACTTTGCTCAGCAACCTGCTTCGGCTTTGCTCAGTACAGTTATCAGTAAACAGTTATCAGTAAACAGTTATCAGTAAACAGTAAACGGGTAGACAGGTATGCTGCAGCGCACCAAAATCTTTGTAGTGCCGAATAATGCCTGATATGCGAAAGGTGCAGCGCACCGGAATATACTCAGTGCAGTTTTCCATGAACAGTTATCAGTTGATTATTGAAAATTAGTAGATGGAAATAGATAATGCTATATGTACAGCGTGAATTGTTGTCACATTTATAGGGTGGTGATTTATGTGAAACGAATATCGGCTTTAGCCCAATTATTGTACTCATTAACCGCTGACAGGGTCTTTGACCACTGTCAGGTTTTTTAAATCAGTTATTCTTATTGGGGCTTTTGCAAGCTTTTGAGGGATTCACTAAGGGGTATTTTTATTGCCCGGTTAATCGCAAGCCGGGTTTGGCGAGTTGCTACTCGTGCACTTTTAAACCTCCATTTTGGAGTATATAGGGGGTTGAATTAAGAAATACATCAATAATATATAGAACATATATAATACAGACTAAAATATGAAAAAGAATAGGTTGAAAACAATGTTTATTCTGCTGCTTTTGACTGCAGGAAGTCTATCTGTACGGGCTCAATATGGCTTTGGTACCAATAGTCCTCACCCTTCGGCGGTGTTGGATATGAAGTCTGACAACAAAGGTGTCTTGTTGCCACGCGTGGCTCTTCAATCTACTACCGATGTCATTACGGTTCCCAATCCGGCCGACCATCTGGTGGTGTTTAATACAGCTATAGTTGCTACCACTGGTACAGTAGGTGGTGTTACCCCCGGGCTGTACTATTGGGACAATTCGGCTCGGGTTTGGGTGCGGGAGCAAAGCTCGTCAGGCGCTGTGGGCATTAATACTGCTACCCCCGACGCCTCTGCTATGCTCGACATAAGCTCTACTAAACAGGGCTTTTTGCCTCCTCGGATGACTACGGCTCAGATTGTTGCTATTGAAAACCCCGACGCAGGGCTGATGGTGTACAACACCGACATGCATTGCCTGATGTTTTATAACAATGCTGCATTTAAATGTACTTATGCCAATTCAACATCAAACAATGGCACTGTTGTGCCCGGCAATGGGGTACCTACTTTTGAAGGTGTAACCAATACGGCTACTTTTCCATATCCTGGTTCAACTGCTACTGCTACCCCGGTAGGTTATGCTGGCAATGCGCCTGCTGGCACTGCTCTTTACCAGTGGTATCGTTACGACGATGAGGCCGGCACAGTTGGCCGAACTGCTATACTCGGTGCTACTGCTTCAACGTATACCTTTACGGTGGCCGACATAGGAAAATACGTCGGAGCATCAGCACAACCCGTAGCCACTACCGGCACTAGTCCCGGCTATGCTGTATTTGCTAAACCTCTGCCACGCCCCGTTTGGGCTTGTGGAATGGAACTCAAGCTGCAACACTATGCTTCAGGTAAAGCAGCGCCTATAGACAAAGAGGTGACCTATAAAACGGTTTCCTACAATGGTAAATGCTGGATAGCTCAGAATCTGGGTGCCGATCAGCAAGCTCAAGCTGAGTATGACGTTTCTGAACGCACCGCAGGTTGGTACTGGCTTTTTCGTATCAAACAAGGGTTTAAGTATGATGGTAAAAGGGTGCCTACTTCTTGGCCAGATGGTTATGGGGGGAGGGGGGTGACATGGCCATTAACGCTTGATCCCTGTTCCGCTCTTTTGGGCGGGGAA